>Ga0209204_1002874_pt1 | contig 13405 bp, 5 predicted proteins | sample AD_JPNMR2_MetaG_FD_184425 | JGI IMG/M metagenome (GOLD analysis project Ga0209204, IMG submission 184425) | Active sludge microbial communities of municipal wastewater-treating anaerobic digesters from Japan - AD_JPNMR2_MetaG (SPAdes) (version 2) | ecosystem: Engineered > Bioreactor > Anaerobic >... | reverse complement strand
AAGTGTTTTTTCTTGTTTTGATCCCCTTACAATTTTTCTAAAAACTGCTTGTTTGAGTAGAGTTTTCTATAAATATTTACTCATACATCTATTTATTTTTCCAAGATTAAAATTTTATTTATATTTGCATCATCAAAAAGTTGCATTTGTGACTTGAATTCACCTCTTATGAAATATACAAAATATTTAAATAATACCTTAAATTACATTAAACAAAGCTCCATAAATAAATATCACTCTATTACTTTAATTCTAATGCTTTTCCTAAGCATTAGTTTACAAGCACAAACTATAGATCGCTTTAAATATTTACAAAATTGTTATGATAAATCTGAAATTGTATGTGAGGGTTATTTTTCAAAACGCCATCCTTCTACTATGATTAATGGATATATTTTTACTGTTGTAGATTTTAAAGTAACAAAACTATACAAAGGAACTGTGGGACCAGATTCTATTGTTAAAATTGAGTTTCAAGGGGGCAGTGCTTATGACTCAATCAGTGGAATGTGGATTGAAAGTTATCCTTCGCATGGTTATGGATTACTTAATACATCTAAGGCGTTTTATTTCATTAGCCCTAAAAATACCAGAGGAAATAACCGGATTGGGGTTATGGTTGATATTGCTAACCCTGAAAAGCTGATGTTTAACAGTTTTAACCCATGGGATCCTCAGCCTTATACAAAGTTAGATGAATTTTATTCGGACCTTTCTAAAATTATTGGAAAGGACATTACAGTTAAAAAAAAAGTAAATGCAAATGGAAACACAAAAAACATAAATAAAGATATTCCTTATCAAGAAAAATATAAAAACTTTCAAAATGTAATTAGTACTAAAATTAAATTAGCAAAGTTAAATTCCCAAAACAAGGTAGTTGCTGCTACTAACCTTACTCTTCAAGTTACCAATCCTGTTGTAAGTGGTTCCGTCTTTGAATTTGATGTTAATATAAAAGCAGATGATAATACTACTTATTTAGATAATGTTCCTGTTTGGTTAACATATAATACAGCGGTGTTTGGTGCTAGCGTTGTAGCATCCGGGAATGTGACGGTAACCAATGGTCCAAATTTCAATAATTCATCTAATTATTTACCAGCAAATTCAAATATGATAGATAATGCATCAAACATATATGCGTTTGCGATAAGTTCAGTTTTTCCAGGAACACCTGTTCGTACTCAAATCACAACATCGTATCAACTATTAGCACATGTAAAAATGAAAATAATTGGTTGTGGTAATGTTAGTACTAGCTTGACAAACTCAGCAACTGCCATCAATTCTAGTTTATACACATCCACCCCAACAGGTACTGCATTAAATTCATATAATTCACTATCTTATGAAGGTTCGCTTACAAATAATATTACTTTTTGTCCACCTAGCATTAAAGATTTTAATTCTCCAATCAATGGTGGAATGAATCAAATTCTAACAATAAAAGGAACAAACTTTGGTACATCAAGAGGAAATGGACAAGTAAAATTTAGACATGCTGATCGATTTGGTTTTCCATGGATGGATAAGTTAGATAATGTGGATTATATTTCATGGAATGATACTGTAATTCAAATAAGATTTCCGTCTATAATTGATACTTTAAACGCCAACCAAAATATACCGTCAACATGGACACCAGGTTCAGGTAACTTTGTAGTGAAAACTAATTCTGGTGATAGTGTAATAAGTGGGGTTAATCTTGCAGGAAATACTTTTAGTGTTTATTATTCAATTTATAACGATAGGCCAAATGTTTCTGGTGTTTCTCAAAATCAAAAGCTCAAAGCCAATTTAATAAAAAGCGACCCCACCACAGGCGGTTATGTTATCAGGTTAGATACAAGCGTTAGCAATGACCCATTAAAAGTAATGTGCATCAAAAAAGCCATCAAAGATTGGACTTGTCTAACAGGAGTAAATGTAAAATTAGGTGCGGACACGATAATTCAAGAGTTTCCTAAAGCAGATAAGATATGTTATATCAAAATGGAAAATGCTTCGAATATAGCTGATACTAACATAGTTGCCTTAACAACTCCTAATTCCTATATCTGTTCTACTCAGCCCCCTTTGAGAGTTATTTCTGATTTTGACATACAAATAAATAAGAAATATTTACCAAAATTTTTTTATGATACGACCTTTGCTACCTTACCAGCATATAAAATAGATTTCCTTGAAGTTATGTATCATGAAATAGGTCATGGGCTCGGATTAATGCATGTTATTGATAGTGCAGCAGTAATGTATTATAAAACATTAGGTAATCTGGCTATTTCAATTCCTGGTGGACAAAGAAGGCGACCAACCCCTTATACTACTGATGTTGATGGGGTGAATGATCAAATAAGCTCAAGTGCTATAATCATAAACAATCAATGTGGCTTTCAAGATATGACCATACTCCCTGAGGGTTCATGTACAGCAATTAGTGTAGAAGAATTCCTAGCCAATAAACTCAATGCTGTTGTTTACCCAAATCCATCACATGACGGAAAGGTATATTTAACTTTTAATGCTTCAGACCCAACATTATTCATCATAGAAATTTATGATATTGTTGGAAATAAAATTTATAGCGAGGCCTTATCATTAAATACTAATGCTCGTTATACACTTCCATTAAATATTAGTGATTTTGCTAATGGCATTTATATATTGAATATTCAATCTAATTCAAACAAAGTAAGATTTAAACTGATTAAAAATTAGTTAAGGATAATATCTGTAATTTTACGGGGAATAATAACAGAGAATACAAAGTTTTTAAATTTTAACGCTCATTATTCATTTAATAAGTAATTTTGCCCAAAATTTTTTTGGTAATGCATCGTAATTAAAAAATTAATAAATAATAAAAAACTATGGAAACAGCAGTAGAATCAACAGAATTCAGAATAGAAAAAGACACCATGGGCGAGGTAAAAGTTCTTGTGAATGTTTAAGATGCGTGAGGGATGCGAAGGGTGCCGAAGGCAGCACTGCCTTTGCGAAGCAAAGGATTGCCGAAGCCCGAAGCAGCCCGACCCGAGCGAAGCGAGGGGCACGCCCTGATAAATAATAAATTTAAAATAATTAAATAAAATCAATAAGTTATGGAAACAGTAGTAAAATCAACAGAATTCAGAATAGAAAAAGACACCATGGGCGAAGTAAAAGTTCCTGCCAATGTGTATTGGGGAGCACAAACAGAACGCTCTCGTAATAACTTCAAAATTGGTCCTGCGGCAAGTATGCCAAAAGAAATTATACATGCTTTTGGATATTTAAAGAAAGCAGCAGCGCTTGCTAATTATGAATTAAAAGTATTATCTAAAGAAAAATGTGATTTAATATGTAAGGTATGTGATGAAATTATAGAAGGTAAGTTAGATGATCAGTTTCCATTAGTAATATGGCAAACGGGCTCAGGCACTCAAAGTAATATGAATGTGAATGAGGTAATTGCCAATCGTGCACATATATTAAGTGGTGGAAAACTGACAGATGAAAAGAAAATTCTGCATCCGAATGATGATGTGAATAAGTCACAATCTTCTAACGATACATTTCCAACGGCGATGCATATTGCGGCATATAAGATGGTTGTAGAAGTTACTATTCCGGGTATTGAAAAGTTAAGAGATACTTTGAAAGCAAAGTCAGAGGCATTCAAAGATATTGTAAAAACGGGAAGAACGCACTTGATGGATGCTACACCGCTGACATTAGGTCAAGAATTTAGTGCTTATGTTCAGCAATTGAATATGGGTATTCGGGCATTAAAAAATGCATTGGAAGCAGTGAGAGAATTGGCATTGGGCGGCACGGCTGTGGGAACAGGATTAAATGCTCCAAAAGGGTATGATGTATTGGTAGCCAAAAAGATAGCAGAACTTACGGGATATCCTTTTATTACAGCACCAAATAAATTTGAAGCATTAGCGGCTCATGATGCAATGGTAGAATTGAGTGGGGCACTCAAAAGAGTGGCTGTTTCGCTGATGAAAATTGCTAATGATATTCGTTTGTTGGCATCAGGGCCTCGTTGTGGCATTGGTGAAATTATTATTCCTGATAATGAACCAGGGTCTTCTATTATGCCTGGCAAGGTAAATCCTACACAACCCGAAGCAATGACGATGGTAGCCGCACAAGTAATAGGAAATGATACGGCAGTGGCAGTAGCAGGGTCTAATGGACATTTTCAATTGAATGTATTTAAACCTGTTATTGCATATAATGTGCTTTCATCTGCTCGTCTTATTGGAGATGTATGTGTAAGTTTTAATGATAAATGTGCTGTAGGTATTGAACCTAATTTGGTAAATATCAAAAAGCATTTAGATAATTCTTTAATGTTAGTAACTGCTCTTAATCCACATATTGGTTATGAGAATGCTGCAAAAATTGCCAAGAAAGCCCATAAAGAGAATAAGACATTAAAAGAAGCGGCTATTGAACTTGGCTTACTCACTGCAGAACAATTTGATGAGTGGGTGCGTCCTGAAAGGATGGTGTAGAGAAGGAAATATTTAGTGATTAGTGATGAATGATGAGTGATGAATGATTAGTTTGTAAAGTTCATAAAGTTCATAAAGTTTATAAAGTGAAAAGCCACTTTGCGTTCTTTGCGACTTTGCGTGCTTTAATTTTTATGCTGTGCGATATACAATTGTATTTCGTTATTTATAATTCTTTCTCCGTGTAACTCTTGAAAATCTCGTCTCTGACGGATGTGAACTCCGTGTCTTCGTGGTTTTTTTCTTGACTTTGACAGTTTAAAAGCGTAAAGTATTGATATTCAATTAAATAGGAAAATAGCCAGGCACAACACTTTTACTTTTTTACTTAAAGTATTGATGTATCAACCTTTGAGGAGTGGTGTCTTTTGGCACTACTAATTTTAGTGTATCTATGAGCTTTCGCTGTTCAAAACTAATAGATGACCGCAAATAAAATGTCTCTTGTTTTTCCCCTTCCTGTATTTCAGATAACTGCATGTGATCCAAAGCCCTGATGATGTCTTTGGGTTGAAGTCCTGTAACCAACCTTAAATAATTGAGCATACTGTATGCAATAAAACACATGGCTATATGTCCTTTTATCCGTTTATCCGTCCAATGATACATAGGACGAATTTCCAATTGACTTTTCAATGTCCTAAATGCATGTTCAACTTCAAAAAGATCAGCATACTTTTCTATCACCTCGACAACAGGCAAATCTGTAGTGGTAGCCAATGCTTTGAATCCATCCCATTTCTCATCCGCTTTTATTTTCTCTTTATCCAAATTGTAATTTTCTTCTGATGTCTGTTTAATATATCTGCCTGCTCCTCTCTTCTTGATTTGCTTAAGCACGGAGGAATTTTGTAATAGTTTTTTTGCCTTTTCTATAAGTTTTTCTCTTTCTCTTCGGTCTTTTTCTGCTCTCTTCTCGCTGTATGTACAAATAATCCTCCGCCCGTTATACATCGTAGTAGCATAACTAAAATTTTCACCTCCCAAATACAATGCATGATGATTTTTCTTATCAATTAAAAAACTGCTAATCTCCTTTGGCAGCACTTTTATGCTATCTCCCAAAATGTAATCTAATCCTTCCTGTTGTTCAATATACTCACGATTACTTTTATCTATCATCCCACTATCTGCAACAACTATACCCTTATTAATATGAAACTTGCTTTTTAAATCTTCTAATGCCTTTATCATTGTACTACCCTCGTAAGTATTGCCTTGATATACATGATAGGTAATGGGATTTCTGAACTTATCTATTAAAAGACCAAGTACTACTTGTGTTTTATGTGCTTTGCCATCTTTACTGTATCCTTTCTGCCGAATACTTCCTTCTTTTACTTCATCGCTGTCAAAATATAATGTTGTTACATCATAAAATACAATATCTAATTCAGTAGAAAATAAATTCTGCTGTGTAGTAAAAAGGTGTTTCTTTAAGCTTTCTTGCTCTTTTTCTAATACATCTAATGTGCGATAAAAGTGGTGTAATTCAATAGGTTTATCTCCAAAGCCAATGTATTCTTGTTGATGATTAAAATTGGATAATTTTGAACATGGCTCGTTTAATCTCTCGGCTATCATTAGTTCTAATGTTGATAACCAATCAAAGTGAATGTGTCTTTTATAGTTGATTTTGCGCATCCACTCGTCTAAATTTAATTTTTTCCATAGGTGTTTAATAACCAATGCGTAACCATAGTTCACTCTACGCAACTCTTTTAAGTCATCTTTTAAAATATCTTCTACTCTTCCGCCAGCCAATTGCAAAAGTTTGGTAGCGATGCGTTGCAATTGTTCAGGAGGGTAATCTTCTACCTTTCCCAAAGAATACAAGGTTTTGTGCTTAATTTTTCCATTTTGCCTAAAACCTTCTACGATACGCAAGTAAGTGCCAGATTTCTTTTTTTCAACTCTTAAAAAAGCCATGGGGCAAATATACGGCATTAATTTGTTAAAATGCAAATTTTTTCGCACAACAGTTTTTTTTGAAAAAAATCCTTTAAAAACCGCATAGAATGGGCATCCATACTTTAAAATTCGCCTTTTTTACATACAAAACTGTCAAAGTCAAGTGATGTGTGCCTGAAACGAAAAGAGTTTTAAGTCCTCTAAAGCACTTCAAGGGTTCACATCAGCAAAGTGATATATCCTTTATGTTCTTTCTTTTGATGGTTGATAGTGTATTCAATGATGTAAAAGTAAGTGCCGGCAGGACAATTATTTTGTTGTTCAGGCATGTGAATGTATGTATCTTCTGTGAGACATTTCCCGTTCCATCTGAAATTTTTATCATTACTTGAAAAAACTTTTGTTCCCCATCGGTTGAAAACAGTTACATGAAAATCACTGATGGATTTATCATATTTCCACTGGACAAACCACTCATCGTTGATGCCGTCGTTATTTGGAGTGAAGATGTTGGGGATTTCCAGTTCAGGATGGTTGTTACAGAGGTTTACAAAAATGTTGATAGAATCTTTTTGAATACGGGTATTGCAGAAAGTTTGAGTGAAGATGTAGTGATACTGCCCTGTATCGGGCGGTGAGAAGACAGGATTTGGGCAATTGTTACAGGAAAGGAAATCCAGTGGAAACCACTGATATTGAGTGAAAGGATAAGCAGTATCTTTTGCAGACAGAGAAACAGATGTGGGATAGCAGAGCATAGTATCTTTGATAATGGAGACAAGCGGAGGAACAGGAGCAACGGAGATGGTTACCGTATCGTAGGTAGCGTAGTCGCAAAGGTATTTTTTGAGGACATAAGTAGTAGTGATGGTAGGAGTGGCAATTGGGTCAGGGCAGGTATCGCAGTTAAGGAAAGTGGGAGGAAACCACTGGTAATGAGCAGCGGAAGAATCATCAGTGCCTATGTGGATAGGTGTATTGGGGCAGATAAGTGTATCATTTCTGGCACGGGCATCTTCTCCGTAATAGCCCAGATCATAAAGAGATAAGTCGTCTATGAAGTAGTAGGAGCAGGGTAATCTAAGTTGTGCTTCTATACAGTTTGTATAAAACATAGAAGAGTATTGAATAAATGAAGAATCTCTGGTTTCAACTTGAGTTTTAGTATATTTTTTACTTCTAAAATTACCAATGTAAATATATTTTTCACCACCTTGTGGTCTGAAACATTTGGTAAGTGGAACCCAATTTAGTGTATCGTTCATAAAAGTTGAAGTGTCGTTCTCTATTGTAAAATTAAAATTATCAAGATAACCATTAACATTCCATGGTGGATTATGATATGGAATGAAAATTTGAACCGTGTCAGATAGTGTGTCTTTTGAAAAAAAAACTTGAAATTGATTACTTGAAAATGGAATTCCATTTGGAAATGACCAAAATAAATTAAAAATATAAATATGATCTTTTTTTAGTGAATCCTGTAATTCTCCTCTTAATCTTTCACTTCCATTCCAATAGTCAGGATACCCTTGAGGTTGATATGCTGTAAACATTCCAACATAAAAAAAACCATCTTTGGCAGATTGAAAGCCAAAACAATTCTTTGGAATACTAACTGACCATTTGAAAAATGACATATAACTTGAAATATAGCAATCAGGAGAATAATAGTAAGAAAAAAATGAGAACAAGTCAGGTGTTGGAATAACACTTTTCCAATTGGGCAATAAATAATGTGGGTAAGGATTAGTATTTATTGTGGTTGGAATGTCAAAAACATCCTCAAAGCTCGGATTCTTAATCAAATTCACCTGAGCATAGGAATACAAGTGTATTCCTATGCTCAAAATGAATAAATACCCTAAATTTTTCATACCTCAAATTTTCATAACTGACCTATATTTATTTTATCAGTATCAGTTTATCTGTTTTCAGAACTTTTTCATCCTTACGAATGGAGTATAAATACAAGCCATCCGATAGTTCCTTTACAGAAATAATTTTGGAGGTACCTTCTTTTAATTCACTTTCTATGAGGGTCTTTCCACTGATGTCGGTAATACGAATCTCGCTGCCCTTTGGTGCCCACACAGTAATGAATTCTTTGGCAGGATTAGGATAGACCATTACAGGAAAAGCATCTTCATCTTTCTGTAAATTATTTTCCTGTGCTATTAATCGGGAAGAAGTGGTATTGGGCATTGTGATTTCACAGCCATTGTAGTATTGAGTGGTATCGTACCGGCTGAGCAATGCCCTTGCCTGATAAACAGCCGTGCCTTCAGTATAAGGACATTTACCGGCAATACTTCTCAAACTGTCTATATGTACAGAAGTAATCAGTGAATCGTTTTCTAAAAATACAAAATACACTTCATTGAAATTCTTTTGCGTTATCTCAGAAGGATAAGCCGGCACAATGGTATTGTTGATACTTTTGGCCTGATTTAAAACAGCAGGATTTTTGCTTTGCACATATTTTTCAGATAAACTATCTGTGCGAACAAACCTGCCGTGATTGGAGGACAACTGATTATTGATAAAATTCGCAGCATTGGGTAATGTGATATTGTTCTTGCGGATGAACTCAAACACAGATTTTTCGGCTACTCGTCTTGGATTGGGCAATGGTTGTATAGCAGATGGATTGGCCACAAAGGCAGGAATACCAGGGCTGATTCTTTGGAGATTGGGATAATTTGTACAAGTTGCTAATTGATTGGGGTAGGTGGAGGTTTGTACATTAAAGGGGAAACATATATTTGGAGAAGCACAAGTCCCACCAGAAACATCAATCACATTCACCAGCGGCATATACAGATTATTAAAAGCAGGAAAAGGATTCACATAAATATTACTACCCGTGCTGTTATGAGATACATAGGTATCTGCTATCTGGAAATCATATTGAGTACTGAACTTGGTTGGCTTGTTTCCAAAAATATTTCCGGCAGGGGCGTGTTGGATATTAGCTGTATTGTATTCTATATCACCAACAAAGCCGTTGTTGGCGAGCCATATTCCAATAAGGGCTTTATCGGACAGATTGTTATTGAAAGTATTGTTTGTAATAATGGAAGGACTTGTTCCCTGATGCTTCATACAGATGCCTACTTTATTGATGGTATTGTTACAGAATTCATTGTTCTGGCCGAAGGTATTCAGTATTCCAAAGTTGTTCCAGCTGCTGGTGGAGGTGGGATTGCAGGACAAGGTATTATCAGAAACACTCAGCTGCTGTGTGTTTTCCAATGCGATATTACTTACATAGTTAGTGCTGCCAAGAGAAGGTACCATTTCTATGTAATTGGTAGTGATGAAAGAGTTGCTGATATTCTGGAAGAACACGCCGCTTGCCCGTTTGCCTCTGAAGTCGTTGCCACTGACGGTATATCCCACGAGTGCGGTGATGGATGGTTCGGCAGCATACACATTATATACGGGTACGAACTTATAGAAAGGAGGTACTGTATAAGTACTGATGTTATAGAGTACCATCAGTTGGATAGCGTTGTTATTGGTGCTTTTTACATCGTAATTACAATTCTGGAAGGTATTATTATTTACAGTGTTGATTTGACCGGAAGTTTGATTCATTCCTTGTATTTCTACAGCTATTGAATTACTGACAAACCGGTTGTTGGTAATGGATATGCTGGAATTGCCTGTTGCAAATACACCTGTAAGACAATTGACAAAAGTATTTGTCATAGCTGAAAAAACAGAAGAGGGAGCATATCCCACTGCAACATCTGAACCTAATAGCACGCCTACTGCTTTCCGCATAGCGCCTGTCACATCAGCCCCTGCAAGAAAGTTATTGAAATAATTGTCCTGGATATTGAGTTTAGAACCCCATACTCCGACGATGCCGTAATTTCCTAAATTGTCAAGGATATTGATTTGTGTTTGATTACTGGTCCATTGTCCGATGGTAAGAGCAGTGTTGTTGGTAAATCTGGCGTTCTGACAGGTAATACCGTTCTGTGCTCTGATGGTATTAGGAATACCCAGCACTGAAGATCCTAATAACAGAGCAGTAGGTGCTGCATTCAGAGCAGAGAGATTGTAAGTGCTCATGTTTCTCCACAGGGTGGTAGAAGATAATTGTGCAGGAGTGGGAGAAGGGATTTGACGGGAAGTAAAGATGCAGTTGGTAATTCTGAAATTGTTTTGAGATGATGCGTTGATGGTATTGCCGATACTTACAGATGAATAGTTTTTATTAAAGAGGACATCGTTCAGAGATATGCTGGGATGATTGGGGTTGGTGGTTTGGATAGCTGTTTGAGCATCTTCTATAAAGGAATGGAGGATATTGAGTTTATGATTGGAAAGAATGCCTTTCCACATTTTATTACAACCGTGTATATAAGAGTTGAAGATACTGACGGGTTGGTTTTGTATCATTTGAGATGCTTCTCCCATTGTCAATTCGCATAATGAAAAAGTAAGAGGTGCATTAATGAGTAAATTTCCATTGATACTGTATGTGCCCGTAATAACACCAGATATAGGAGCAGATATGATTTGATTTAAATGCATGCCCGGAGCCGGTGGCCATAATATAGCACCTGGAGAGCCGTAAGGTACTAATGTACAATTATAGAGGACGGGACTGATAGTACCGGATATACAACAATTATTATCCACATATACTTCAGCAGTAGAAGTACCTACACACATATTGGAATTAGTGGCTATCACCGTATACACAGAAGTAACAGAAGGACTAACTACTATCACAGAACCATTTGTATTTGAAGGTAACCATGTATAACTATTGGCTCCTGTTGCTGTAAGTGTTGCAGTATAACCTGTGCATAAGATTGGATCAGATACAGTTATAGAGGGGTTACTGAAAATATTAACATTAGAAATGGTTGTCATTGCAGAACAAATACCATTTGCACCTGAATATGTAACAGTAAGCGTATAAGCAGAAGATCCTCCTGAAATAATGGACGTTACAGATGAATTAGGAGAAGAAAGTCCGGCAGAGGGGGACCATTGATAAGAAACATTACTCCCTAATAAATTACTATTATCATAAGAGGTATCAAGACATAACCCTGTGTTACCCACAAGGGAGCAATTATTCGTATTTGTTGTAATAGTTACATCCAAGGGCCTGACACTTACATTGTCAATGAACAGATATGCATAATAAGATATATTTGGAAAAGGAGATGGAGATGGACAGAAGTTAGATGGAGATGTCGTGCCAATATTATATTGAGTAGACGAATATGGCGGAAAATTGGGTCTTCCTATAGTAATAAATTTTTCGCCCCCTGTAGCAGTATAGCAAAAGCTAATAAACTGCCAGTTATTAGGATCATTAAGAATTGAGGTATTGGTACAAGTATATGCCGCTATGTTTGTAGAGCTAATAATTCCTATAGGATTGGGAGATGGTTCACAGATTATATTTTTACTGAAGTAAACAGATAGGGCAGGAATTAAATAGGGTGCATAATCTGCCCTGCTTACCAGAAACGAAACAACATAATTTTTACCTGCAACCAGTGGTGATAACAATGGGGCCTGAATATATTCTGTATAATCCAGAGAGGAATTGGGAAGATAATATCCCCAAATTATTCCTAAATATCCATCACCAGGTGCTATAGAGGGAGCACTGTTTTGATTACCAAAAACATTACAAGGGACACCTACTGTAGGAGTTGCCCATGCATTAAAATAGTCAGGGGTGTGAGGAGTGGGAGTGGTCCAACCAGTTACACCTGGTATAATATTACTTGTAGTATTAGAATTAATAGAAAGGGTACTCACATTTGTACTTACATTATTCATATTACCATTGCATACCAATTCACATGAGATTGTTTGGACATTTGGGAAAGGAGTTTGTTGTGCCGTTAATATACATGCCGGCTGTGTGCATGTAAATGCGAAAGTTGAAAAAGGAGTTAGTTTCATCTCAAAACTCACTGCTTCATTATACACACAGGTATCACAGGGATAATTGGCAATGGTTTGCAGATAATACCACTGATTTACATTTACACTGGCTGTGAAAATCATGGCTGTATCACCGCTGTGTAAAGTATCGGAGGCAATTAAATTCAAAGTGCTGTCATAGAGATTGACAATTCGTATCATCACAGTATCATACATTATGATTCTTGAATTGGTTGGCAGAAAAGCGGCTTTGAGATTAATCACATTTCCGCTGATACCACTTACATTGTGCGTATTGAAAATAAACCATCCGTAAGACCTGTTCTGCGAATACACACTATCCGTATTCAGCAGAATCTGTGTAGGATGCTGTGCATCAGTACCTACAGGAATTTGTGCATACACGAAAGATGTAATGAACAAACAACAGAAGAGAATTTTGTTCAGCATACCGTGAACTTTTTTCGTCAGAAGAGAGTTACTCTCTCTCTCTCTCTCTCTCTCTACAGCCATGCGGCTTTCAGAGGTTTTGATGAAAATTTTTGTTTTCATAACTTTGAATTTTTATGCAAAGATAAGAAAAATTTATCAAATTTTAATATATTTTTTTATACAATGTGGAAAAAATACGAGTTATGAACAATTTTTGTGGAAAAGCATGGTAAAAGAATATTAAACTGAAAAGATAAAGTCGGTCAATAAAAAAAGGGCTATGAGAATAATGTTTTTAATTTTCTGTTTCTATTTTTTGATAGTGAATAGACAGTTGCTGTGCTAATTTTTGCGCTAAATCAATGAAGTAATGAGATAGTTTATCATTTTTAATAGCAGATGGAATGCCTTCGTCGGTGTTTTCCCGGATGCTTTGAATGAGTGGTATTTGTGCGAGTAGAGGAATACCTGATTCTTCGGATAGTTTTTTTACCCCTCTTGACTTTGACAGTTTAAAAGCGTAAAGTATTGATATTCAATTAAATAGGAAAATAGCCAGGCACAACACTTTTACTTTTTTACTTAAAGTATTGATGTATCAACCTTTGAGGAGTGGTGTCTTT
>Ga0209204_1002870_pt1 | contig 13426 bp, 5 predicted proteins | sample AD_JPNMR2_MetaG_FD_184425 | JGI IMG/M metagenome (GOLD analysis project Ga0209204, IMG submission 184425) | Active sludge microbial communities of municipal wastewater-treating anaerobic digesters from Japan - AD_JPNMR2_MetaG (SPAdes) (version 2) | ecosystem: Engineered > Bioreactor > Anaerobic >... | reverse complement strand
CAAAGGCATATGAAAGCAGGAAGAAGCAGGTGCTGGATGGATTAAGAGATGCTAAGGATACATCAGTATTGATATATAAAGAGGCAGGGGTAGTGGTTGATAAGGCAAGCAACTGGGTTAACGATCATCTGTTTACTGGTCATGATGAGGGAACTGGAGAGAACCCGGAGGTTGGTGTAAATTCTGAAGGTTATAGCGATAGTAAGATCAGGTTAGATGAAAAAAGACAATCTTATGAACTTACAAAAGAAACGATTAATGGGCGAGATATTATATATAGTAAAGATGGAAAAGATGTAGAAGGATATTATCCTGGTCGGTTTAAGCAGAAAGAAGTTGACGATAAAGTAATAGGTAAAAAGACAGGCTGTAATTATACTGCTGATATCAGTATGATAGTGTATAAATTAGAATCAATAGGAGTTGACTTAAGGCTGATAGATTTAGTTGAAATTTATAAAGATGCAAAAAAAGAAGGCGCAGTCTGGGGAAATGGGAATGTATCTTCTGCGACAAAACTTGCAAAGGTCATCAATTCTGATTCAAATTATAAAATGGTAGATGGTGAAAGTCCGACTCCTCAGAATATAATAAATCAGATAGATAATAATAATCTTGTTAAAGTGACTCTAAGTGATGGGCATAGGGAAATCATATATGGATATAATATTGATAAAAGCGGCCAACTTAGATTTAAGATAGACGATGTAGGATATCAGGGAGACACATATATAGATCCAAAGACAATGCAGCCATATAAGATTACTAATGAAGGTTCTAAATATGAAAAGAAGAAATATTCAAAAAGTCATGGAAATGGACGAGTAAGAACTGTTACGAATATACATATTTTGAAGTAAATATAAAAAAGGAGGATTTAATCATGAAAAAAATAGTAACTGTATGGTTGTTTGTTTTAATTCTTATATCTATTTACCAATTTGTAGAGTGTAAAACAGATAGAGAAAAAGTTCTACCTAAATTTGAAGAAGTCGATAAAGAGGCAGGAGTCTATATAATCAGGTATTCAAATGTTATTTTTGATATTAATAATAAAAAAATTAAGGTGCCTATTTATAATGGGATTTATGGGGATATCACTTATGAAGATTTAGAGAAACAGCAAACTAAGAAAGATTTATATTTATTAGGTAATATTTATATTCCAGTAAAAGATGGGGAAGTTAAGAAAACGTTTTTTGACATGCTTAGTTTTTACAAAAAGAGTTTTTTAAAAAATATAGATGTAAACCAGCCATCTGTAATAGGAAATGAGGGTGGAGTAGATATGTTCATATGGTATGATTTTGATTATGAAGGTATCCCATGTTCAATGATGATTACAGTGGCCTGTGATATTAAAACTACATCAAAAAAAATAAGGAAGATGAATCCAAATAATGAAGATATAGAAACAGTTGATATGCTTGTATTTAAGGAAGATTCAAAATGGATCGGTTTGACGATTATTATTGGGGAATACAGTAAATTTAAAAAAGTGGATAGGTAATACATGTAGTAGTAAAGATTTAATTTGACATTTCCATTGTAAAAGGTCGATGCAGACTTTCAAAGATTCAATACTTCAGGAGCGGGGAGAAAATGCTACATTTAAACTTACAGACAAACAACAGCAGGGATGGGTTAGAAGGAATCTAACTTAATACATAAAACTTGAACTAAATAAAAGTTATTGATTTGTATAGAAGGTATTTTAATTCAATTTTTATTTTTACATGAGGGCTTAGAGTGTTAAATATTTTTAATAACAGTAGATGGTTTATATCTGTTATTGTGTTTTTAAATTTGATTATACAATTGAACTCTTGCATAAATGGCTCGCCTCCTGATATTATTAATTCGACCAAATTAACCTATACCGTTTATTATCATGCAAACGGAGCTGATAGGGGTATGGTGCCTGTTGATAATATAAATTATCAGAAGGGGGATTTGGTAACAGTTCAGGGGAATCCATATAATCTTTCGAAGGCTGGCAGAAGTTTTACAGGTTGGAATAGTCAAGCAGATGGCAACGGGCTTAACTTTGTTCAGGGTGAAACATTTTTTATTGGTAGTTTTGATGTAATATTATATGCGAGGTGGTCTGATGCATTAAGTTTTACAGTTACATATAATGGAAACGGAGCCTATACAGGGGTTGCTCCATTAGATACTACAACATATGAACCAGGAATGAGAGTACTTATTCCTGGGAATGCTGGCAGACTTTATTTTCCTGGATTTAGCTTTAGTGGGTGGAATACGAAATCTGATGGGACTGGTGTGACATATACTCAGGGACAATATATGACAATGGGGAGTTGTGATGTTATACTTTATGCTAGATGGACTACGGCATTAACATATGTAGTGACCTATGATGCGAATAACGCAGATACAGGGAGTGTTCCTGTTGACAGTACAAATTATGAATCTGGTAGATCTGTAACTGTTATGGGTAATACTGGCAATTTGAGGAGGGTGGGTTACAGTTTTTCAGGTTGGAATACAAAGGCTGATGGTAGTGGAATAAACTGTTTACCGGGTCAGAGTTTTTTCATTGGTGGTGAAAATGTTGTGCTTTATGCTAGATGGGTGAATGGATATTCTGTGACGTATAATTCTAATGGTGCAGACAGTGGTTCAGTACCAGTTGATACAACATATTATCCGCAGAATGCGACAGTAACCGTGTTAGGAAATATTGGTATTCTTGAGAAGAATGGCTATAGTTTTGTAGGTTGGAATACAAAGGCTGATGGTAGCGGTTCGACATACAGGCCTGGCCAGAGTTTTCCGATGGGAACAGCAAATGTTATTTTATATGCCATGTGGTCTGAGAATTTAGGTTATACCGTTACATATGATGGAAACGGGGCAACTGGGGGGGAAGTTCCTATAGATAATACGAGTTATGCAAGCGGGCAGATGGTTAGTGTTGCTGGGAATAAAGGTTTTCTTGCAAGGACTGGGTTTATATTCCTTGGTTGGAATACAAAGGCTGACGGAAGTGGGGATTCATATACGGAAGGCGATTTTTTTATGATGGAAAGAGGAGATGTAAAACTTTATGCGATGTGGGGTAGTTCAGGTTCTATAGATTTAACGTTCAATCCAGGAAGTGGAGCAGATAATGAAATAACAGGTATTGCGCTTCAACCAGATGGTAAGATAATTATAGTAGGTGATTTTACTACATATAATGGGACACCGAGAAACAGGGTAGCGCGACTGAATTCTAATGGTTCAATTGATCTATCGTTCAATCCCGGCACAGGAGCTAATGATTCAGTATATGGAGTTGCAATACAGCCTGACGGGAAAGTGTTAATTGTAGGTTCGTTTACTTTATATAATGGGGTAGCGCGTAATCGCATAGTGCGTATTAATTCTGATGAGAGTCTTGATGAGACATTTGACCCTGGTATTGGTGCGGATAATACAGTTAACTGTGTTGCAATACAACGTGATGGCAAAATTATAATAGGTGGAGCCTTTACAAATTATAATGGTACAGTTAGTAGTTATCTTGCAAGGTTAAAAGCTGATGGTTCATATGATTTTGGGTTTGATGTATCAAGTGGTCCTGATAATGAAGTTAACAGTATATCTATTCAATCAGATAATAGAATTATAATTGGTGGGGCATTCTTGAATTGTGGAGGAGAGGGGAGGAGTAGAATAGCTAGGCTTGAAGAAGATGGTTCTCTTGACATTAGTTTTGATCCTGGAGTTGGGGCTGATGATGAGATATATGTGACCGAATTGCAGACAGACGGGAAGATAATTCTTGGGGGTATTTTTAACAGTTATGGAGGTTCAGGTAAATATATTGCACGTAGTAATTATGATGGGACTAAGGATTCTGTATTTATATCTTCTGGAGCAGGTCCTGATTATGAGATATACAGTATAGCAATACAGAGTGATGGCAAGATAATTATAGGTGGAAATTTTGGAAATTATGATTCAATTTCATGTAGTCATCTTGCTCGTCTTAATGCGAATGGTACACTAGATACCAGTTTTGAAACAAGTAATGGTCCAGATAGTACAGTTAGCTGTATTGCAGTACAGAGTGATGGGAAGATTCTGGTTGGAGGTGAATTTATCACTTATAATGGGATAAGGAGACATTCTATCTGCAGGGTAATGAAGTGAGTAGTTTTTTGTTATAAAAGGCTTCACAAAACAGGAGGTGTTTTTATGTTTTTTTGCATGGGTGCTGATGCGGGCTATGGTGTGACATTTAAAATATGAAGGGCTAATACCATGAAGAAGTTTTATTTGCTGCTGTTGATGTTCACCGTTGTTCACTATATTTCATGCAATAAAACTGGAAATTATAATAAGTCCATATTCGAGGCTAGGGAGTTATATATGCATTCGCTTATGGAATCTGAAATTTCTGAAAGGCTTCAGATAATGAAGGAAATTATTAAAATTTCCCCTGATTCAGAATATGGTTTTTTTGCTGAAGGTTTATTAGAGTTGTCAGAAGGGAGATATAAAGAGAGTATAGAACAGTTTACAAAAGCTATAGAAATAGCAGGAGATTTTACTGAAAGCTATTTCAGGAGAGGCTACTCAAAAGCGAAACAACAGGACTACTATGGCGCAGTGCAGGATTATAGAAAGGCAATAGAGCTTGGTTATTCGGGTTATGAAATATATATGTTGAGAGGTGAAGCCTTATTTAGAACTGGGAGATTTGGAGAAGCAATAGTAGATTACAGTAAAGCTATTGAGTTTAAACCTACATCAGCGGAGGCATATAATAGCAGGGGGGTTGCAAAGATAAAAAAGACAGAGTATGTATCAGCAATTACTGATTTTGATAAAGCTGTAAGACTTAAGAGAGGATATTTTGAAGCATACAATAACAGGGGATATGCAAAATACAGGTCTGGGAATTATAAGGATGCAATTGCTGATTGTTCTATGGCTATAGAGCTTAATATTACCTTTTATGATGCTTACTGCAATAGGGCAGATATTAAGAGTGATAGTGGAGATTATACAGGGGCCATTGATGACTATAACAAAGCGATTAAATTGAAAAAGGACAGTGCAGAGGTTTATAACAGCAGGGGGTATGCAAAATACAGGATGGGTAGATACGCTGAAGCGATTACAGATTATAGCATAGCTATTGACCAGAGGAAAGATTTTGCTAAGGCATATTATAACAGAGCTATTGCAAGAGAGGATGCTGGCGATTATGAAGGCGCATTAAAAGATTATACTGTAGTTACAAGGCTTGAGCCTCGTGATATTTTTGCGTATATAGGCATGGGTAATGTAAAGGAGAAGGTGCATGATTATCAGGGAGCAGTAAGTGATTACAGTAGAGCGATCGAGCTTAATCCGAGTTATGATAAGGCATATTTTGCCCGAGGTTATGTCAAGTATAAAACAGGCGATTATATTGGAGCCATTGAGGATTACAGTTGTATTATAAAAATATCGCCACAAAATGCGCAAGCATATTATAACAGGGCTATTGCAAGAGAGAAAAATAAAGATCTCAAGGGAGCACTTGCTGACTATAGTCGGTCAGTAGAGCTTAAACCTGATGATGGTAGGACTTATTATGACAGAGGAGAGCTTGAAATACAGATGGGAATGAAGGAAGAAGCCTGTGCTGATTATAAAAGGGCTGGGGCATTGAGTTACAGGATAGACAAAGAGAAACTGGAAAGATGTAGTAAGTAGAACAGGTAAATAGCTGGTGAGAAAAAATATAGAAAGATTTTTTTTGTTTATATGTATAGTTTATTTTATATTTTTTGTGGAGGTGTATGCGATTACTGGTACTTCAGATGATGCGTTGAGGGAGCTTGAAAGAAGACGGATTGAAACTGAGAAGAGGCTTCGTGAGAAGGAGCGTCTGGAGATAGAGAGGAATAGAATAGAGGAAGGGAAAACTGCTGAGGTGGAAGCTCCGGTAAGAGATGAAACTGTTTTTTTTATTAGAGAAATCGTCATTGAGAATTCTGAGCAGCTATATAGTTGGGAAAAGCGTGCTCTTATAAGACCATATATTAACAGGGAGATAGGAGTTAATGATATCACTGTGCTTGCGCGAAATATTACCAACAGACTTATAGAGAAAGGATATATTACCGCCAGGGTAAAGGTTCCACTTGACCAGAACCTTAAGTCGGGGGTTCTTAGGCTTACGGTTATTAAGGGATATATAGGGAGTATAAAACCTGAAAAGGAGAGTATTTTTAATAGGCTACAGGTTTTTACCGCTTTTCCTTTTTTAGAGGGTGAGCTTTTAAATATTAAGGATCTTGATTATGGGCTGGAGCAGATGAATCGGTTAAGATCTAATAATGCAACAATGAAGGTAGTGGCGGGTGAAGAATTGGGTGAATCAGACATCATAATAAGCAATGAACAGGGTGAAAGGTTAAGCCTTGGTATTGGGATTGATAATCTTGGTCAGAAGTCTACAGGCGAATATCGAGGTAAAGTTTCAGTTATGTTTGATAATCTTTTTTATATAAATGATAGCATTTCTATGGATTATATAAGTACCCTTAATAATGACACAGACAGGAAATACAACAGGAGTTGGTCTTTTTACTATTCATTTCCTTTTGGTTACTGGACTTTTTCAGGGACATACAGCAGGACTGAATATATGCAGTATGTGAATGGATTAAACAGGGATTTTAAGTCTTCTGGTGATGATAGAAGTATGGTTTTTAGTATAGAGAGGATGGTTGGGAGGATTAATTATAACAGGTTCAAAGGTAGGATATCACTTGCATTAAAGGATAAGAGGAATTATATAGAGGATGCCCTGGTTGATGTTTCAAGCCGTAAGCTTACGATAGTAAAGGGAGGTTTTGATTATACGACTTTTTTATATGGCGGTTATTTTTCAGCAGGGGCATATTGCCATTGTGGACTTAAGTATTTTAATGCATATGAAGATGATGAATTGGAAGCAGATACACCGAAGGCACAGTTTAAGAAATATGAGATTTCTTTATTATGGAATAAACCCTTAAATTTTTTTGGTCAGGATTTTGGGTATCTCTTCAGTTTTTCTGGGCAGTGGAGTTCTGATTCGCTTTATAGTTCAGAGAAGATTTCTGTTGGTGACATGAATACGGTAAGAGGTCTTAAAGAGTGTTCAATCAGTGGGGACAGAGGGTTTTATGTAAGGAATGATTTTTACGTATTAGATTTTTCTCGTTTTTGGAGTTTGCTCAGAGGGTTTAAGTATTTTGTTGCATACGATTATGGTTACACAGTTGACCGAATTGGGAGGGATGCCAATTCGGGGAGAGGAGAGGGTTCTGTCATGGGGTGGTCTATAGGTGTGTCATATTCAGCAGAAGTTTTCGATATGAATTTAGTCTATGGGAGGCAACTTTTTGTTCCATGGTTTGTAGAGAAGGAGGATTATGTTATATATTTTGCTGTGGTTTTAAGTCTGAGATTGTTTGCTTGAAGATGGAGTTATTGTTTTTTGAGAGAGGGTAGTGATATATTATGGAATATATTTATTAAATTATATTATTTTTTAGAGCAAAAAAGAGTTGACAAAGATTTTTTAAGCTAAAATGTTTTATATATAAATAGTATATAGGAGATAATATTAGGATGAGCAGATTTATGAGGGTTGTTGCTATATTGGGGTTGGTGTTATGTGTAGTGACATTTGGTTATGGGAAGGAAGAGAGGATTAAGGTGGAATTTGCCCTTGAAGAGCTTGTATTTTCGATTAATGTTCTTAATTCGATTGATATAATAGGAGAGGAAGTACAGCCTTTTTTGGATATAAAAAATACCTTCATGGAGGTATATAAGGAAGTAAGTGGGAGTAAGAAGAAATCAGGAGAAGTAAGCTTTACATTGCCAATGGCCAAGAATTTTCTTTTTTTTATGCAGAGAGGGAGATTTAAAGGGGTGGATGCAGAGATATTCAATAAAATCAGCACAAAGATGATAGAAGCGATAAAGAAGGAATCGAAATAGATTGATTAAAAGTATAAGATATGGTGTTTTCCTTTTGGCTTCGCTCAAGGAAGCGGGGTGACGTTTAGTAGAAAGAAGATGTCTAAGATGAACAGGGTAAAATACATATTAAAACAGTTTCTAATAATAGTTCTCGTGGCGGAGCTATGCATACCTGCCATCCCTCTGCATGCTGGTGATATAATCATAGACAGTTCAGTTCCTGTAAATCAGAGACCAACTCTTGACAGAGCCCAGAACGGTGTGGTTATCGTAAACCTTGCGAGAACAACAGCAGGCGGTGTATCTGTAAACAGATTTACGGAATACAATGTAGGTCCAAAAGGGATAATACTCAATAATTCCTATGACATGGGGATTTCTGTACTTGGAGGAGCTATATACGGTAATCCTAATTATCAGAGTGACGGACGTGAAGCATCAATAGTTGTGACTGAAGTAACAGGCTCAAAGAGGACAGACTTACTTGGGTATACAGAGATGTTTGGGAAGTCCGCGGAGTATATTCTAGTCAATCCCAACGGAATAATGTGTAACGGAGCAGGATTTATAAATATGCCGCGTGTTACTCTGGGTACCGGGCGTGCGATGTATGAGAGGGGCGTGTTCAGCGGAATAGATGTGCGTGGCGGTATAGTGAGCGTTGAGGGGGAAGGTATAGATGCAACCAAGGTTGATTACTTTACCATAGTTACACGCATGGCATCCCTTAAAGGTGGTGTCTGGGGGAAAGATGTAAACATCACAACTGGCACAGGAACATACAACTATAGGGATAGATCTTTTAGTCAGAGTGATACAGGCACAGACAAGCCGGAGATGTCGATTGATGCATCAGCTCTTGGAAGCATATACGCTGGGAGGATAAAAATTGTCAGCAACGAAAAGGGTGTGGGAGTAAAGTCCAATGCGGATATGCTTGCAGATGTATCTGATATAAGCATATCAGCTGACGGCTCAATTGAACTTAAGAATACACAGGCTGCCGGGAACATTCAGGTCGCTTCAAAATCAGACAGGATAATCCAGAGGGGGGATGCCTTTGCCATGGGTAACATAAGTTACAAGGGGAAGGGATTCACCAATAGGGGAAGTGTTACTTCCACAAAGAGTGTTTATGTTGAAGGTCTCGTTGATAACCACAAAGGTGTAATTACAGCAAATGAAAATATAGATTTAAATACAGGCGGTACACTTTCAAATGACGGTGGTAGCATAACACTTGCAGGGGATACAGGAAGAATAAGGATATACGGCAATGACAGCCTCACCATACAGGGGGGGGATATAAAGTCAGCCGGAGTAATAGATATTGATATGGCAGGTAATGTGGTTTTAGCTGCTGGTACGTCCTCAATATATGCTGATAAAAATCTGAATATCAAGGGATTTACCCTGACAAACAATATGAACCTTTCAACGAATGGTTCAGTGAAAGTTGAAGTGTCTTATGATATAGTAAACAACACGGGGAGCAGGGTTGTTTCAAACAGTAACGTGTCCCTTGAATCCGGCGGGAAGATAACAAACAGCGGAGTAATAAGCGGTGGGTCGTTAAGCATAGAAGGAACTGCTCTTGACAATAATGCGAATGCGGAAATAACAGGCGGCAGCGGCATTTCATCTGTCAGCATAACAGGCGTTATAACTAACGGTGGAAGGATAAGCGGAGCATCCGACATCTCGGTCATCGCATCCACAATAACAAATACTGATTCAAATTCTGAAATATCATCAGGGGGCAGTCTAACAGTTGAAGCAGATACCTTGCAGAATAACGGTGGACTTCTCTTCTCTGCCGGTGATATGAATATCAAAGCAAAGACATTGAATAATATTCAAGGAACTCTTTACTCCATGGGAAACATGGTGCTTAAGGGTAAAGAAACTTTGGGTAACAGGGTATATAACTATTCAGGGCATATTGAATCAGAGGGTGACATTACTGCTGATATAGGGAGTGATGGCAAACTTGAAAATACCGGACAGGATAGTGGCAGCTATACTAAGGAACTCGTTACTGTCGGTGGTTGGGGAAATGACAGATATGCCCTGATGCAGCAGTGGGAGCTGCACTCAACAATGACTACAGATTCATCTTTCCTTGTATCGGGTAGAGATATGACAATCAATGCAGGTGAGGTTAAAAATCATGGCAGTGTAATTTCTTCGGCCAATAATCTCACCATCGATGCAGATAAGGTAATCAATGAAACAAACAGCCAGTATGTAACGCTTTCTCAGTATCAGCTTATGGGGATGAGAGAGCATCATGAGAGAAGACTAGGCACCAGGCGTATCGGGTATACATTTAAGAAATGGGTTGACTATCACTCATACTGGAATCCCGGAACCGTAGCTGTAGTATCAGCTGACGCTGCTGTTATTCAGGGTGGAGATGTTGTTATCAATGCAAAGTCTGTTTTTAACGGCAATTCAGCAGATTATAATCCTGCTGTAACGTATAACAATGGTGATGCGATAAAGAACGCGGGATATAATCCCGGTGCGGTGGAAAAGTCCGGAAAAGTTGGGGCTACTGCTTATACACCCACAGCCATAGAGGACATTAAGAATACCGGGGCAATAGACCTTGCTAAATATATTAGCAGTTCAACAGGAAATCCTCTTTTTAAAATTGATAAAGACCCTTCATCGAAGTATCTGATGGAGACAAGAAGCCAGTATGTAGATGTATCTAAACTTAAAGGCTCAGAGTACTTACTTGAAAGGATAAACTACAACCCTGAGAGAGATTTAAGGTTTCTCGGTGATGCTTTCTATGAACAGAAGCTTGTGAGTGAAGCGATACTCAAGGCGACGTCAAGAAAGTTTCTGGAAGCAAGTATCAAGAGCGACCAGGACCAGATGGCGTGGCTTCTTGATAATGCAGCAAGTGCCTACCGCGACCTGAACCTGTCGGTTGGAGTTGCACTTACTAAAGAGCAGATAAACAGATTACAGCAACCTATTATCTGGTATGTTGAAGATGTGGTGATGGGTGTGAAGGTACTTGTACCACGAGTGTATATACCGGAGCATATACTTGATGGATTCTCAACAGACAGCGGTTCAGTGATTGCGGGCAACAGTGTAAAGATAGAGGCAGAGGAGAGCGTATATAACTCAGGGACAATAAGCGGGACAGATACCGTACGCATAGCAGCAGTAAACAATATAACAAACAGCAGTGGTGTAATATATAGTGGTGGAGACATATCTCTTTCAACTGAGAAGGGTGATATAATAAATGAGACAAAGGTTTACTCCACTGACAATGGCCATGGATATGTGACATCAGAATTAGGCAGGAAGGGTATGATAGAGAGCGGCGGTAGTTTAACAGTAAGCTCCGGCGGCAACTTTACAAACAGTGGTTCAGATGTAAAGGCAGGTGGAGATGCTTCAATTACTGCAGCAGGAAATATTGATTTTGAAACAGTAAGCGTGCATAACGTAGGATACAGTGAGCAGTACGGAACAAGCGGAGTATCTGACACCACAAATGTGACAGGCTCAACCCTTACGGTTGGCGGGAACCTGTCGATGAACTCCGGCCGGGATATAAACTTTATAGGGAGCAGCGCAGATATAACCGGAAACGCTGATGTCAAAACCGAAGGGAATTTTAATCTTATAAATGATTATAATATCAGCCATTATGAAGGGGAAAAGATAAATAACGGGACATTCAGCAGCAGTACAACAACAGTAGTGGAAGACAAGAAGACGGTAGTCCGTTCAGGATTTAAAACTGGTGGAGATTTAAATGTTGAAAGCAATAATGATATAAATATAGTCGGGAGTGATATAAAGGCAGGTGGAGGTGCAAATCTCAATGTCAAAGGTACAGAGAACATAGTTGCAGTGCAGGATGAATACTACTTCAGCAAAGAGACAGAAAAGAGCGGCCTTGGAGTTGGCGGGTCAATATACGGTAGTAAGAAAACTACAGACACTGTATCTGATAAAACTGTCCATGGTTCAGCAATAGATATTAAAGGCAAGTACGCCTCAAAATCAGGTGGAGATACAAACATAACAGGCAGCAGCATAACAGCAGGTGAGGCTGAGATAACCACAGGCGGAAACTTAAATATAAGAGCTGCGTATAACGAACATACAGAGGAACACAAAACAGAGACAACGGGTTTTGGCACATCCGGAGGGGATCTCTTTTCAATAGAGGTTGACGCCAGTGGTAAAGGGTCAACAACGGCTGTTGCTTCAACACTTAATATAGGGACTCTGAATGTAAATAGCGGGAACGATGTATATATTGAAGGGAGCAAGATAAATGCTGAAACCGCCTCTTTTGAAACTGAGGGGAATTTTATAGAGACGAGCGCGAAAGAGACAAGTTGCGAATACAGTTTTCATGAAAAGACAAAGGGTGTGATAAACCTTAAACTCCTTGTAAGCCCGCTCACCTCACTGAATTTTGATAACGGCCGCCTCTCTGTAGACCTTGCAAGCGCGGAATATAACAATAAGAAAGAGAAGACAGAGAAAATAAGCCAGAGTTCATCAGAGCTGAATGTTGACGGGAACCTTAGCGTTGAGAGCGGTAATGATATAACTGTAAGCGGTTCTAATATAAGCGCAGGTGGGGACGTAGCACTTTCTGCAGTAAACAATGTAAGCATAGATACAACAACAGAAGGGACAAAGACAGAGTCAGAGGAGATAAGCGGCAAGGCTGAAGTCACGGCAGGTGTGAAGAACGCTGCAACAGACGTAGCCCTGGCAACACAGGCTGTGATAGATGCGAAAAAAGCCCTAGATAAGGCTAAAGACGATTATGACAGGTACAAGGATAACCTTGTGAAAGCAATGCATGACCTTGCAAAGGGGCTGATTGATCAGGATGATTATGATTCAATTGAAAATGACAGGGCTTATTACCTTGCAAATATAGCGGCGTGCGCAGAAAACGTAGCAGCCAAAACAGCGGCACTTCTCCAGGCAACTACAGGGGCAGCGGCATCCGCGGGGACATTCGGATTCAGCGCAGACCTGCAGCTCCAGATAGACGGATCTTATTCAAAGAGTAAATCAGAAGATATAACCTCAAAGGGATCGAACATAAACGCGGGCGGGAGCTTTACAGTAACAGCGGGTAACAAGGCGAAGATTGAAGGTAGCGACGTGAAAGCAGGTGGTGATATAACCCTTGATGCGAAGAGCGTTGATATAGTTGCAGCGGAGAACACAAGCACAAGCAGCAATAAAAGAGGGAACGTAAGCGCCACAATATCGATAAGCACAGCAGGTGCAGGTGGGCCGAGCTTCAACCCGTCCGGAAACTATACAGAGAGCGACAGCTCAGGCACAACATACTCCAATTCGCATTTAAACGCGTCAAACATAACAATAAAGAGCAAAGAGGACACAACCGTCAGTGGCGGAGTAGTAAGAGGAGATA
>Ga0209204_1002857_pt1 | contig 13483 bp, 11 predicted proteins | sample AD_JPNMR2_MetaG_FD_184425 | JGI IMG/M metagenome (GOLD analysis project Ga0209204, IMG submission 184425) | Active sludge microbial communities of municipal wastewater-treating anaerobic digesters from Japan - AD_JPNMR2_MetaG (SPAdes) (version 2) | ecosystem: Engineered > Bioreactor > Anaerobic... | reverse complement strand
CATCATTTCAGCAGTCAATCTGTGTCCCACAGGATATCTTTTCAATTCCCAGTTTTCTGATACCTGGTATTGTGCATAAACTTTTTTTAAAATTCTGTCGATTTTATCAAGTCCTTTTGATGGCGTAAGCGGATCGTACTCTCCAGCCAGAGAAAGGTGCGGTCTCGGTGCAATCAGGGCATTGATAGATGTAGTATCAAAATATTCAAGAAGAGATGGAACATAGTAATAAATGCCATGCCCATTTAATCTACCTGTTTCTATCAATGACTCAAAATCAGTCAGGCAGCAAATATCCACGCATGCTTTTACCCTTGTATCAAGTGCAGACACCCACCAGCTCATCGTGCTTCCCATAGAAATGCCCATCATGCCAAGCGAATTGGTGTCAATGTCATTTCTTGTTGTCAGATAATCTATTGCCTTTATGGTGTCATATACCATCAATCCCCACAGTACCCTGCCTTTCCATATAAGTTCCTTAAACAATGCAGTTTCATCCCTTCCACTTCTGTCTCCAAAATTCCAGCAATCAATGGTTAACACAGCAAAACCATTCAAGGTAAGAATTTCTGCCCAGGATTTCCCTGAAAGTGCATTTTGTTTCAGAAGTAATTCATCCTTGCCAACGTCGTATTTACTTCCATGCGCGTGATTGAATACAATAACAGGAAATTTTTTTACATCAGTAACTGGTTTGACAAAATATGCTGGTACTGGTTCTATTCCATTGAGGTCAAGAACAAGTTGTTCTAATACATAATCCTCACAATTCCGTATATTTAACATTTTACCGGACACCGGTCTGTTTCTATCCGGCAATTTTCCCAGCAGTTTATAAAGCCGACTTCGTGCTCTATCCTGGTTTTTCATCTATCTCCCTTCTTACACTTTGTATTTCACGTAAACGATATACCTTGTTCCAGAAATGTGGGTAAAAATATCCCTGTTATCATTGTCAGCAGGCATGCCTTTATGTGTATAAAAGGCAGTCATCACATAGCCGTCTTCAATCTCTATTGAACTGGGGTACCCAATATCTCCATGAAGACCGTCAGAGTATAAGATAATTTCATCCTTAATGTTCCATGTTTTTCCATCATCTTCACTGATACACGCCCTCACACCATATGGTGGTCTTCTGTATCCATATGTGACAACGATTCTTCCATCCCTGAGAGACAAAAGATTTGCAGGGCATCCCCATATATCAAGTTTCACTGGCACAGACCATGTTTTGCCTTCATCAAGAGAATAATTTGACCAGAGAAAACCGCTTTTGCCATCCCTCATTACAGTGAGAATTTTTCCTGTTTTTGTCATACATAAAGATGGTTCCTCAAATGACCTGAAAATAATGATTTTTTCACTGTCCAGAAAAACAGGAAGGAAATTGTAATTGTCTTTTTTGAAAAGGTTTTCTCTGGCAAATGTATTTTCACTTCTGCACGAGGCAGCCTGAAAAAACTTTTTTTTCTGGCCTGTTTTCAGGTTAACCAGTTCCATCTGTGATTCAATGAGAAATCTCACAGCATTTTCTGGACCACTTGTTTGGATGAAAGAATGACCGTAATCAATAAAATCCATGGTTAACCTACTGTGTGCAATTTGATTTTCAACAGATTTTTCATCACACTGTAAAGATTACCTTGATACGATTCCAGACCAAATGAATCGTGCAACTTTTTGTATTCGTGATATATCTGGTTGTAGATTTCATGATTTTTTTCATCGGGCTTGTATGAAATTGGCTTAAACCTGCAGAGAACCTCCTGCGCTTGCCTGACATCTGCAAATCCTGATTTTTCCTTGCCTGCTGCAATTGCGCCAAATATCGCTGCTCCAAGAGCGCATGTTTGTTTTGATGCTGCAATGTTGATTTGTTTTCCTGTAATGTCAGCATAAATCTGCATCAGCAGGGAATTCTTTTCAGCAATGCCGCCACAGGCAACAATTGAATGTGCCTTTACCCCATACTCATCAAGTCTATCAATAATCACTCTTGCGCCAAACCCGGTTGCTTCAATAAGAGCCCTGTACACTTCTTCTGGCTTTGTATTGAGAGTAAAACCTGCAATAAGACCTGTAAGCTTCTGGTCCACAAGAATTGTCCTGTTTCCATTATGCCAGTCAAGAGCAATGAGTCCAGAACTACCTGGTTTGATATTTCTTGCAAGACGCGTGTAATAATTGTAGATATCTTTTCTTTTTTCAGGTAAAAATGTTTTCAAAAACCAGTAAAAAATGTCTCCTACTGCAGATTGACCTGCTTCAAGTCCAATAAAGTCCGGAACAACAGAGTCAGGGACAATTCCGCATAGTCCAGGGATATCAGGAAGGTTTCTGTCCTTTGGAAAAATCATAATATCACAGGTTGATGTACCAATGATTTTGACAAGAACATTTTCCCTGATTCCTGCGCCCACTGCTCCCATGTGAGCGTCAAATGCGCCAACACTCACAGGCGTTCCTTCACAAAGACCAAGTTTGTTTGCCCAGTATTTCGAAAGACCGCCTGCTTTTACTCCTGCAGGGTATGCCTTCTGGTAAAGTTTGCTTCTTAAATTTTTGAATGAAGGGTCAAGCATTTCAAGGAATTTTTCATCAGGAAGTCCACCCCACTGCGGGTTATACATGGCTTTATGTCCAGCAGCGCAAATGCTTCTTAAAACCTGGGAAGGGCTGGTGCATCCAGTAAGTATAGCGGGTATAAAATCGCATAGTTCTACGAAACTTGCGCTTGCCTCAAAAACCTTTTTATCTGTTCTTGCAAGGTGTAGAATTTTTGAGAAAAACCATTCTGAGGAATATACGCCGCCAATTTTTGAAAGGTATTCTGGCCTTATTTTTTTTGCAAGATTTGTGATTTCCTCTGCTTCATCTGCAGAAGTATGGTCTTTCCATAGCCATGCCATTGCGTTTTTGTTGTTTCTGAATTCTCTTTTCATTACAAGAGGAACAAGATTTTCGTCAACCGGTATGGGAGTGCTTCCAGTGGTATCAATACCAATACCAACCACATCTTCACTTTTGATACCCTTTCTTTTCATCAGTTTCGTGAGGTTTTTTCCTATTTTTTCAAGACAATACAAATAATCCGCAGGATTCTGTCGGGCAAGATGGGCATTTTTATGGTCAAGAATCACTCCGTCTTTACCTGAGGGATAATTTTCAACCAGTTCAATGACTTCCCTGGCTGTAAGCAGATTGACAACGACCGCTCGCATGGAATTTGTTCCATAATCAAGACCGAGTACATATCTCTTCATGGTTACTCCTTTTTGCCGTTATTTTAACAAAGGCAGCGCAAAAAGTAAAATCAAAAAGATTGCAAAATTTCTATTATGATGTAGAATTTATTGATGAAAACATTTCATGTCCAGTGGCACATTACAAACACCTGTAATTTAAGATGCAAACACTGTTATCATGATTCTTACAGGGTATCAGATGACCTGAGATTTCCTCAAATACAGGTTCTTTTTGATGGGCTTGTGAAGTTTTTGAAGAAAAATAAATATCATCTGACGGTTGATATCACTGGTGGTGAGCCATTTTTCCATCCTGATTTCTGGCAAATTATTCAGATGCTTGAAAACTGCAATCATGTGATGCAGTGTGGCATCATTACCAATGGAACAGTTCTGACAGAGAAAATACTCAATCAACTGGCTGGTTTTTCAAAAATCAAAGTAGTGAAAATTTCATGTGAAGGGAGCGATAAACAAAGTTTTGAAAAAATTAGACCGTTTCCTTATGAAAAATTTTTGAAGATTCTTGAACTGGTTTCTATGTTTAAATTTGAAAAACTTCTGATGTTTACGCTACTTGAAACAAATTCAGACCAGATTTCAGGGTTATTCAATCTTGTTACGCGTTTCAATCTTGATGGATTTATCATGGAGAGATTTTTCCCGATGGGAGCAGGCAAAAAACTGAATAATTTTTTTGTCACAAATGAGACATGGCAATCAACTGTTAAACAACTTCTTACTTCATGCGGAATGCCGGATGACTTAATGCTTGTCGCAGAGTATCGTGGTTTCAAGGTATTGAGAAAAAAGAACAGATGGGAACTGTTTGGTGCACCGTGTATTGTTGGTAAGTATGGTTGCGCCATTATGCATGACGGGAATGTGTTTCCCTGTAGAAGATTTGTTTTAAGTATCGGGAATGCCTTAATTGAGCCGTTTGAAAAAATCTGGATGAAAAATCCATGCAGAACCATGAGAAGAAAAAATTTGAAAGGCAACTGCGGTGTTTGTAGCATCAAAAAATGTTATGGTTGCAGGGCACTTGCGCATTGTATTTACGGTGATTGTTTTGCCGAAGACCCTTTATGCTTTTTGAATGTTTGAACCCTTTTATCGATGATGGCATCTAAAACATAAAACCTTACATGGAGGAAAAATGAAAGTATTAAATGATGAAAATTTTGATGCTGTGCTGAAAGAAAATTCTGTGGTTCTTGTGGATTTTTATGCTGACTGGTGTGGTCCATGCAGGATGATGGCACCAGTGGTTGAAGAAATTGCGACAGAACTGGAAGGCAAAATGGTTGTTGCAAAACTCAATGTAGATGAAAACCCTGACATTGCTGCAAGATTTCAAATTTTTTCAATCCCGACCTTTATTCTTTTCAAAAATGGCAAGGCGGAAGAAAAGATTATTGGTGCTGTCGGCAAGGCAGGATTGCTGGAAAAAATCAAGTCCTATCTTGGTAGTTGACAGGTAAAAATATGTCAGGTATAATGACCTTGAAGATATAAAATTCCTGGAGACATATGGGAAGAAGAAGAATACTGGTAGACCGTGAAATACAATTCAGATCTGTGCTTTATGTTCTATTGTTCATGGTATTGACCAGTATTTTTGTCAGTCTTGCAACATTTAACAGCGTCTGGTCTTTGCTTGTCAATTATCTGGCTGCTGCCAATGAAAAAAATCTCACTCATATCTTTGATGTTACATTTAGAACATTTGCCGTTCGTATTACACTTCTCACCATATTCCTTGCGGTTCTTGCCACGCTTGGCATGCTTCTTGTTTCTCACCGTATAGCGGGGCCAGTATTTCGCATACGGCAGATTTTAAAAGAACTTCAGGAAGGAAAAAGTCCAGTGTTTACACTTAGAAAAGGAGATAGCCTCAGCGCGTTGATGGATGAAATAAGAAATTTTGGTCTTACATACATCCATCTTGTTCAGGCAAGTAAAAGGGTTCTTGAAATATGGAATAAGACCCAGGTTCAGGACATGAGTTTGAATCTGGCACTCAAAGATTTAGAAGAGTGTTTCCAGGAAAAAATAAAGGAAGAAAACCTTACAGTTGAAAAAAAATTAAAAGAGGAGGGAACATGAAAAAAGGATTCAGTCTTATTGAGGGTATTATTGTTTCATTCATCGTTGTGTCTCTCGCTGCGATGGTATTGGGACTTATTTCAAGGTCAAGGACTCTTTCAAGGTCAATGGTTTGCCTTAATAACCTTCGTCAGATTTCCATGGCGATTGAGAATTATCAGGCAGACTGGAAAGGCAGTCCCAATCAGCTTTATAATCTATTTCCCAATTATATAAAAGATAAGTATTCTTTCAAATGTCCTGAGGATAAAGATGTTAGTACTGGAGACCTTCCAAACAAAAATAGTTATGGGAATTTTTATGTAAACCGTTCGTTTAATGACGAAGACACAGGCAAACTTTATCTTTTCTGTCCGAGGCATTTCAACGGGACAAAGGGAGTTGGTGCCTTTCTATCATATGCTGCAAACATTATGACAAATAACCCTGTGACCTGGAATGGTACCAGGATGATGCCAGGACAGATCAATCAGGGCGGTACATATAAGTTTGCAGATGGAACAACAGTAACAGCAGACCCATCATTAAAAGTTGGTCTTTGTGGTTCTTTTGTCAGTCCTGACGATAAACATTACAGTATCATTTTTGTGCCTGAAGAATCCAGTGGTTCATTAACAGTTGACCATCAGGGGGATTCAAGGTTTGAGGTTGTTACACCTGCACTCATTGCTGGTGTCAGTGGAACAAAATTTACTGTCAACAGTGCTTACGATAGCGCAACAAATCAGGCGACAACCACTGTTGCAGTGTCTCAGGGAAATGTGCAGTGCGAAGACAGGACAGATGGTACAAAAAACATTGTGAAAACTACTGAGAGAATTGGTATTACTGTTGTTTGCCAGAAACCAGACAGTTCCAGTACTCAAAAAACAAGAAGCGTGCCTGTCAGGCCACTTAAGAAAATAAAGGTTGTAAGATAATAAGTGGCTGAATGATGTCCAGAAAATGGGTTGCTGCAGTCATACTTTTGACATTTGGAACTATCGGTTTTTTATACTCAATCAATGCCTTCAATCGTTTTACACACCTTACCTATGATTTGTTAATCAGATCAGTTTTTCCAGAATCAGTAAAAAATGTTGGTGTCGTTCTTGTTACTGCCACAGAAAACTTTGTTTCTGAGATCGGTCATGAACCCAACCGGTCTGATTATGCGAAATTGCTATACTTGCTTGGCGAATCAGAACTTGTGGTATCTGATATTTTCTTTCCATCCCTGCAATCAGAAGAAATGGATAACAATCTCAGAAAAGCGCTTGTTGCTTGCTCTGACAAAATTATTTTGCCTGTTTTTACTCCTTACAAACTTGATAAGAACAGGGCATTTGAGACAGGATATGTTGTAAGTACATTGAACGAAAATCATCCCTACTTTCAGAAAGCAGTAAAATACATCGGTCACATCAATGTTTTTCCAGATTCTGATACGATTGTGCGTAAGTGTCCTGCATTTATTTTTTTCAAAGGGCAATCTTATCCACATGTTGTTATAAAAGCGTTGAGCATTCATAAAAAAAATGGGCACATTAATGTGTCAAGATTTTCCGGGTTCAGGAAGTTACAGGATACAATACCTGTTGATAGGGATGGTTGTTTTGCAATCAGGTATGTTTCGCCTTCAAATCTTGTCAATGCGATTTATACAATGGAAGATGTTCTGAAAGGCAAGGTTTCTCCAGAAACATTCAAGGGCAAAATTGTGATTATTGGCCATACCATTATGGGCTCCAAGAATGCTGATTTGATTCCAACACCACTTGGGGTTCAGTTTGGCGCCCTTGTTCAAATGCAGGTACTGTATACTGTTTTCAGTGGAAATTACATCTGGACCATAGACCAGAAAATAGTTCTTCTGTTCACATTCTTCATTATTTTTATTATGATGTTTGCATTTTTTTCTTCCTTCTGGCGCGGTACAAGGAGTTTTGTTTTCTGTGTTCTGGCGTTATTGTACAGTGTATTTATTCTGTTTAAGAACAATGTGTTTTTTGATCCAGTGCCAGGGCTTTTCGCATCGGTTTTTGCTTATGCCAGTTTTGTCGTGATGAATTTCTTTGAAGCAAGAAAGGAAATTTCAAAAGGGCACCAGCTTCTTTCTGTTCTTGAAACAACCCAGAGGGAGATTGCATCAATTGTCAAACCTCAGGAAATGCCAGGAATGCAGAAACGGGTTTATTTGCCCACAATACACGATACATTTTTCTACAGAACGCCTGCCATTACATTGAAAACAATCAATTCTTTGCTCGGGATTTCTGACGGTGTTGTGTTCAGCCATGATAAGAGCACCGGAAATATCAATATTCTTGTCAATATAGAGGGATCCAGTATTAACAAAGAAATGATTTCTGCTGCGTTGAAAACGATTCAAAACGACAGGGTCAGAATATTCAACAGGCACCTTCCAGAAGAATTGAGAAGACATGGTCTTTCAAATATGTTAGTTTTGCAGATTCTTGAGGAACCAATGATGAATATATACGGTATTTTTGTGAATAAGAAACCAGGACCTGTGTCTTCAGCCGTGGCTTTTACAAAAAATGACTATCAATGGATTGCATCATTCTGTCTTCAAATTGTGGTTGCGGTGTTTAACACACAACTGAACGATGCTCTTAAAAAATCCCAGCTTGAGACAATTATGAGATTGGCAACTGCCATTGAATACAGAGACCGTGAAACAGGTATGCATATTGCGCGGGTAAGCGAGTATTGTGCATTGATAGCCACAGAGATTAATCTTCCTAAAATCGAGGTTGAATTGATAAAATCAGCCGTACCACTTCATGATTTAGGTAAAATTGCCATACCCGATAGTGTACTGTTGAAACCATCAGCATTAACAGATGAAGAAAAAGAAATCATTAAAAGCCATACCATCATAGCTGCAAAGATGCTTGAAGGTTCTGATTCTTTTATTCTTCAGGCGGCATATCTGATTGCACTGTATCATCATGAAAAGTTTGACGGGACGGGTTATCCATATGGATTGAAGGGTAATGCAATTCCTCTTTATGGTCGTATTGCGTCGCTTGCAGATGTCTTTGATGCCCTCAGTTCAAAAAGGGTATATAAAGAAGCGGTTTCTTTTGAATCATCCATACAGAAAATTATTGAACTTGCAGGGAAGGACTTTGACCCTCAAATAGTTGACGCGTTTGTGAAAAACAAAGAACTCGCATTTGAGATTTATACAAAATATCAAGAAAATCTCCAATGACTCAGATTTTCATCCTCGGCCTGGTCAGTTTTTTTGTTGATATAAGCACTGAGATGGTGTATCCTTTGCTCCCGATATTTGTAACAGGGGTACTCGGTGCAAGCGTTGCAGTACTCGGAATCATAGAAGGACTGGCAGAGAGTATTGCAAGTCTTTTGAAGGTTTTTTCAGGGTATATTTCAGACAGGGTTCAAAAAAGAAAGTTTCTTGCGATTTTCGGTTATGGCTTTTCATGGGCAGGCAAGATATTTTTTGCGCTTGCCACATCATGGCAACATGTTTTTACAGGCAGGGTTCTTGACAGGATAGGCAAGGGTATAAGAACAGCGCCAAGGGACGCGCTCATCGCTGATTATTCAGATAAGAGCAAGAGAGGGTATGCCTATGGAATACACAGAACCCTTGACACACTTGGTGCATTTGCTGGCGTCGGCATTGTTTTGCTGATTGTTTCAAAAACTTCTTTTGATTTTCACAATGCGCAAATTTACAGGAATATTTTCTTGCTTTCCATCATACCCGCAATTACTGGATGGTTGATACTTTTTGCAATCAAGGATAAACCGGTTCTATCATCAAGCAGGCAGAAAATTTCTCTGTCTTTCAGGAATCTTCCCGGTAAATTAAAGTTGTTTCTTGTTTTCACCTTTGTTTTTGCCCTTGGCAATTCTTCAAATCAGTTTCTGCTGCTTAAAATTCAAAGAGATACTGGTTCATTGGTTACCACCCTGCAAGCATATCTTATTTTTAATCTGGTGTATGCTGCTCTGTCTATTCCATGCGGTAAAATTTCTGATGTAATAGGACAGAAAACAATTCTTGTTACGGGATATTTTGTGTATGGCATTGTTTACTGGCTTTTCGCTGGACACGGTAATATTTCTTTTTATTTTTCTGCCCTTGGTTTGTATGGATTGTATATGGCTTTGACTGAGGGCGTTGAAAAATCCCTGGTGAGTCAGCTTGCTCCTGCTGATATGAGGGCTTCCTTATTGGGGCTACATGCAACACTTGTGGGAATTGGATTACTGCCGGCGTCTATCATAACAGGCGTTTTGTGGCAGAAATTCGGTTCTTTTGTTGCTTTTGGCTTTGGCGGAAGCCTTGGAATTATTGCATCTATCGGACTTATGATTATTCTGTAACACCAGCACCGATATTGCTCGCTCTGTATCTGTCCTTAAATTCTTCCCGTTTCCCCTTATTCCATGAATTAATCTTTGAAAAATATCCTGTTACCCTGCTGATCCATTCAACATTTTTCCCGTGATGTGTCTGTTTAAGCAAGCTCACCAGTTCTCCTTCTCTGATTGCTTCATCAGTAAAGAATGTCAGGGTACTATATTCTTTATCCTTAACAAGTATACCAGAATAACCATTGTCCTTTTTTTCCTCAAACTCATAAAGATGAGGATACTTTTTCAAATGTTCTATAAATTTACTTCTTTCCATTCATCCTCCTGTTTAGGTTTGCAAAATGTTCAACCGATTTTTTGCGCATTTATCTTGATTACACCGTTATCTACCGCAGAACACCATGGACATTCTTTTGAAATGCCCCTGTAAATTCTTCCACAGTCAAGACACGAGGTGAATTCCGGGCTGAAAGCAATCTGGGCATTTTTTGTGTTCTGAAATACCTTAACGACAAAATTTGATAGTGCTTTTGAATCTGGTTTACTCTCTCCAAGCCATATATGAGTGAGGGCTCCTGCTTCAATAAGGGGATGAAAAACCCCTTCTTTTTTGACCCTTTCTATAGGAGATAGTTGTTCAGAGATATTCAGATATGTAGAATTTGTGTAGTAAGTTCTGTCCGGTATGGTTCCTTTTAATACCTCAGTGCTTTGTGAAGGAAAATGTTCATAATCCAGTCTTGCAAGTCTGTATGCAGTTGACTCTGCTGGTGTTTGCTCCAGAACAAATCTCAATCCTGTTTCTTTTGCCTTGCGGTCACATAAAATTTTAAGAAATGACACTACTTTCAGACCAAACTTGAATGCATCGTCAGATTCATGCAACTGTTTGCCAGTATGATACTGAACCATTTCATTGAGACCAAGAAGTCCTACCAGATGAGTCACCCTGTGCAACCTCAAATATGGTTCACCATCAAGGTTCATCGTTAGAAGTGCAAGGGGACCATTTTGACCATAAGAAAGAAGTGTTTCTATGAAACGACGTTTCTCCATGTGAGCCCTGACAGTAAGATTCATAAGATGTTCAAGATTCTGAAAAAGTTTTGAATCATCGTGTTCGGACTTATATGCAACCCTTGGTAAATTCAATGTTACGTTTTGAAGTGCTGAAAATCTCATTTTCCAGGGAGTTTTAGCGTCGTCAATATCAGATGCCTCAAGTTTAAACGACAATCTGCAACATTCACTGATTCTTGCAGTATTGTCCCTGTCAAAAACAAAATAGGGGTTGCCTTTTTCTGCTGCTACGAGACCGACAAGTTCAAGAAATTGCTCGTGTCCGGGTGTTTGAAAGAATCTGTTTGTAATGTGAAGAAGAGGTTTGGGAAAGAAAAACGGCCTGCCTACGCCGTCTCCTTCAAGATAAACCTCAAAAAGAGCCCTTGCAAATCTTTGCGCAGTTTCCTGATATTCAACATATTTTTTTCCGGTTTCTTTTCCTCCAGGACCTATGGCTGGTACATCAATGAAATGGTCAGGGATTTCCCAGTATAAATTAATATCGCTAAAAATTGCCTGCCCGCCTCTTGCAACTGCCTGCTGGCTATATTCATAAATAAGCATTTGAGCCAGTTGTTTCATGTCAGTATCAGATACTCCTTCAAGGAACGGAGCGAAAAATATATTGACAGCATCCCATCCAATCGCACCGTTGAAATGACCCTGAAGAGCAGCAGAAAATTTTACCATGTGCGCAAGAAGTGTTTCCGGATGTTTTGCTGGTTTTGCAATTGACAGGGCATTGGGAAGATGAAGTCCGAATTTTTTTACATATTCAAGAGATTGACCTGAACAATACGGTCTATCAATAAATCCAAGATCGTGCAGGTGTAGGTCTCCGCTCAGATGTGCATCTGAAATTTCTGGAGAAAACACCTCAAGCAGGGCAAACTCTTTCTTTATCTGTTCTGCCAGTGTCAGGTTGGTTGCTTCAGGATTATGCGGAATATTTGCATTTTCTTTGTTCGGGCTGAAAATAATGTTTTTTACATCGTAGAGGGGCAATCCGAGCCTGGTATATTTTCTTCTTGCATCCTCCATGCCAAATTCAACCAGTTTAGCATTAACCATTTCTCTGATTAAAGGAGCCGTCAGGTTCTTTACCTTTGATGCGATAATTTCTTTTTCCACCTCTGTGGCAATGAACGTGGCAATGTTTTGTTCCATGCCTGTTTCTTTTACCAGCGAGTCCACAATTTTTTCAATATCCCATAGGACAATATCTTCACCGCTTGTCCTTACAAAAAGACTCAGGTCTGTTGATTCTTTTATTTTTGCAATTTCCTGTTGTTCCTCAATAATATCTTTTTCAATGATACCCTGCTTGATCTGTCTTATCCTTGCTCTTTTTTCCCTGTAAAGAATGTATGCCTTTGCTGTTTTTGCATGGCCTGTTTTTATCAAAACCTTTTCAACGATATCCTGAATTTCTTCAACAGTTGGAATTTTCCCTTTGAATTCTTTGTTCAGATAAACACTTACTGCTTCTGCGAGGTCTTCGGCAAGATACCTGTCCTGGCCGCCCACACTCTTTGCTGCCTTAAAAATCGCCTCTGCTATTTTTGCCTTTTCAAAAGGAACAATTCTGCCATCCCTTTTCTGAATAAATTCAATTTTATTGGTGTTTATTCCCTGGGTCATTATAAGCCCCTTTTATGTTTTCAACTTCTTTTTGAAACTCTGACACATCTTTAAACTGTCTGTATACTGAAGCAAAACGCACGTAGGCAATTTCATCAAGTTTGCGAAGTTTTTCAATAATCATTTCGCCGATATTCTTTGATGGCACTTCTTTTTCGAACCTCTGTTTCAATTCCTGTTCAATTTCCTCAACGATAGTTGTAATTTGTTCGGTGCTGACGGGTCTTTTTTCACATGCGCGCTGAATACCATTAAAAATTTTATCTCTATGAAATGTTTCTCTTCTTCCATCTTTTTTCACCACTATCAATGGTTTTTCTTCAATTTCTTCATAAGTGGTGTATCTTTTTTCACAACGCAGGCATTCCCTTCTTCTTCTTATTTGCAAACCATCCTCGCTTTCTCTGGAGTCTATTACACGGTCTTCTATGAAACCGCAGTATGGGCATTTCATCGCAATATATTGTGTTCTGGGAAATTGTAATACACTATATTTAGTCTGTCAAGGGGTATGTGTAACAAGGGGGAAATCTATTTTTCAATCAAATTCATATTCCATTTCGTCCAGTCTATATATGCGCCATTTGAAATCTTCCTTGCGTATTTTCAGGATAAATCGACCGGCTTCTTTGTATGCTTCTCCATCAGTTGTTTCGATGTACGCGGTGGCAAAAAATTTCACTATTGCATTTGATTTTTCTCTTTCGATTTCTATCTGGTTTATGTCGATATCAAGATTTTTGAACATGTTGATATTGTTTCTCAAAAAAATATAAAGAGTACCATATGTGTTATCAAAACTATCCCTGTAGTCAAGTGTAAAGTGCCTGATGAAATCATTTACTTGTTTTTTTTCAATCTCTTCTATTGCCATTGAAAGGGTCTTTCTGATTTTTGCATTTTCATCAGGGAAAAATATCAATTTTACGCCAATTCCAATACTGACTGTAATGATCAGAAATAAGAAAACTTTAAGTATTAATTTTACTGTTTTCATCTGTATCCAATGGTTTTGCCGATAATGTTTTTCATGGAAATCTGAGGATGAAAATGACCATCCCAGT
>Ga0209204_1002856_pt1 | contig 13484 bp, 12 predicted proteins | sample AD_JPNMR2_MetaG_FD_184425 | JGI IMG/M metagenome (GOLD analysis project Ga0209204, IMG submission 184425) | Active sludge microbial communities of municipal wastewater-treating anaerobic digesters from Japan - AD_JPNMR2_MetaG (SPAdes) (version 2) | ecosystem: Engineered > Bioreactor > Anaerobic... | reverse complement strand
CCCTCCTTTTATATATTTGTAGGAGCCATTATCCCTATTCGGGAGGTTTAAGGAGAGCTCCATCTCCGTATTAAAAGTATTATACATTTTTATATAAGTAACGTCAAGTAATCGGGGCACCCAGGCTTGAACTGGGAACCTCTCGCTCCCAAAGCGAGCGCTCTAGCCAATTGAGCTATGCCCCGCATTTATAATTTATATCAAATTTAAATTTTTTTTCAAAAAATATATAATATAATCGGAGCGGACCTTTGAGGCCGCTACCGGTTATGAACGAAATTATTATAATAGGCAATTCAAAAGCCGCTATCAATCTTTCAAATTACTTAAAATCGATAGGTCTAAAAAACAAGATAATCCCCTACAGAAAAACCGATTCGAGCGAAAACGCCATAAAAAAAGCGAAAACCGTTTTCATACTTACAAAAGACGACAATATCGAAAAATTTTACCGCAAATATAGAAAAATAATCAAAAACAAAAAACTATTTCACTTTTCCGGAGCTTTAACTTTTAAAAACATAATATCTATTCATCCTCTATATCCTTTTTCAAAAAAACCTTTAACTCAAAAAGAATTTGAAAAAATTATTTTTACTTCCGAAAACCCCAAATACATAAAATCTAATTTAAAATGGCTAAAAAACGAAATCATAAAAATAAATCCTTGCCAAAAACCTTATTATCACGCTGTCGTTTCGATTTACTTCAATTTCCCCTTACTCATACTCCGTGACCTTTCTTGTTTAATAGAAAAAAAATTTAAAATACCGAAAAAATATTTGCAAGAAGTGTTTTTAAAAAATTTAAATAACTTTTTAAAAACTGGGGAAATTACTGGCCCCATAGAAAGAAAAGACCAAAAAACTATTGAAACCCATCTAAAAGCCATTAAAAAAACAAAACTTTTAAATCTATATAAAGGAATGATAGAATTTACAGGGAGATAAAATGAAAATTACCGATTTTTACAGATTTAGAAAAGATCGTAAGATATCTATAATTACCTGCTATGATTACTGTTTTGCAAAAATAGTATCCAAATCTGCCATAGACTCAGTTCTTGTCGGAGACAGTCTTGCTATGACTGTATACGGTTATCCTTCGACTATATACGCTACCGAAGAAATGATGATAAGACATACTGAAGCGGTGAGAAAAGGATTGGGAAACGAAAAACTAATAATAACGGATATGCCCTTTCTTTCAACAAGAAAAGGAGCTCAAAAAGCAATCGAAACCGCAGGAAACCTGATAAAAGCTGGGGCCGACGCCGTTAAGATAGAGAATATAACAGGACAGGAGAGGATCATACGAGAAATAATAGAATCGGGAATACCGGTTATGGGACATTTAGGGGTTACCCCTCAGTACATTAAATATTTAGGAAATTATTCCAAAAAAGGAAAAGAAAAACAAGAAGCGAACGATTTGATAAAAGACGCCGTTAAAATGCAAAAAACCGGTTGTTTTTCAATAGTGCTTGAATGCGTAGAAGTAAGTATAGCCAAGAAAATCTCAAAAAAACTTAAAATAGCGGTAATAGGGATAGGAAGCGGAAAAGATACCGACGGCCAGGTTCTGGTAATAAACGACATACTGGGGCTTTTCCCCTCTCCTCCTTCATTTGCCAGAGTATACGAAAGACTCGACGAAAAAATATTGAATGCTTTAAATAAATTCGATTCGGATGTAAAAGGAGATAGAAATGGAAATATTTAAAGATATCAAAAAATTCAAAAATAGAAGAAAAGAAATAAAAAAAACCGTAGGCTTCGTTCCTACTATGGGAGCGTTACACGAGGGGCATTTATCTTTAATAAAAAAATCCAGGTCGGAAAACGAGATTACTATCGTAAGCATATTTGTAAATCCCACTCAGTTCAACGACAAAAACGACCTAAAAAAATATCCTCGACCGCTAAAAAAAGACATTAAGTTGCTATCGGATGAAAATGTCGATATACTAATAACGCCGTCTTATGAAGGAATTTATCCGGATGGATACAGATATAAATTGACCGAAACCGATTTTTCAAAAAAACTATGCGGGAAATTCAGACCGGGGCATTTCGACGGAGTTTTAACCGTGGTTATGAAATTGTTTAATATAGTAAAACCGGATAAGGCTTATTTCGGAGAAAAAGATTATCAACAATACCTTTTAATAAAAGAAATGGCGAAAGCTTTTTTTCTCGACATAGAAATAGTAGGCTGTCCGACGGTTAGAGAACCGGACGGATTAGCCAAAAGCTCGAGAAATTTATTATTAAATCCCAAAGAAAGGGAAAAAGCCTCGTTAATATACAAGACGATAACAAAAAATATATCGGACGAATCGGTTAAAAAAATTCTTAACGAAAACGGATTTAAAGTCGAATATGTAGAAACTATTAACGATAGGAGATTTGTAGCCGCAAAATTGGGAAATGTCAGGTTGATAGATAACATAAAAATATCAAGGAAAAGCGAATGAAAAACAAAAACATAATATTTTCTCTTTCCGGTTCGATAGCCTGCTATAAAGCTTGTTTTGTAATATCGGGATTAATTCAAAAGGGATACTCGGTTCAGTGCGTATGCACCCAAAACTCATTGGAATTTATAGGAAAAGCCACTTTGGAAGGGCTTACCAAAAGACCCGTTTTATGTGATATGTTTGAAAAAGAAGTTTATACCAAACATATAGAACTATCCGAATGGGCCGATATATCGGTACTCTGTCCGGCTACCGCCAATATTATAAATAAATTGGCCTCCGGAATAGCGGACGATTATGTAACCAGTAATTTTTTGTCATGGAAAATAAAAGAAAAACCGTACATAATATTCCCGGCTATGAACGAAAATATGTACGAGCATCCGATAACTCAGAAATCAATAAAAAAACTAAAAGAAATAGGAGTTATAATTTTGGAAACGGAAAAAGGTTATTTAGCCTGCGGAGCTAAAGGCAAAGGAAGACTTTTAGAACCTCAAAAAATAATAAAAACGATAGAAAAATATTTATGAAGATTCTAATAACCGGCGGCGGTACCGTAGAACATATAGACAGCGTCAGATTTTTAACAAACATATCGAGTGGCAGAACCGCAAGTTTACTGGTCGATTATTTATCTAAAGAAAATAAGATAACATATCTCACATCAATAACCGCAAGATATATGCCAAAAAATATTAGAAAAATAAAAATGCTAATCTTTTCCGATTTTAACACTTTAAAACGACTAATAAAAAAAGAGCTTTCAAAAAACAATTATGACGCAGTCATTCATCTTGCGGCGGTAAGCGATTACTCGCCCGTAAAAATCAAAATAAACGGCAAATTTTTTAAAACCCCTTTAAAAGAAAAAATAGACTCCCAATCTAAAACAATACAATTAATCCTTAAAAAAAATTTCAAAATAATAGACAGATTAAAAGATTATTCAAAAAACAAAAAAATAATCGTAGTGGGTTTTAAATTAACATCAAACGCGACCGCGAAAGAAATAATAAGCAAAATCCAAAAAATTAAAGCGGATATAGTGGTTCATAACGACACATCCGAAATAAAAAAAACAAAACATATATTTAATATATATAAAAATACAAAAAAAATTTTTAAGGCTGAAAACTCAAAAGAACTTGCAAAAAGACTCTCAAAAATATTGCAAAAGGAGAATATATGAATCTTGTAATAGATCTCGGAAACACTCAGATATTCGGCGGAGTATTCGATAAGGAAAAATTACTTTTCACCTTCAGAAAAAGCTCTAAAAACGATTTTTCTTCCGACGAATTCGGAATATTTTTAAAATCGGCAGTAAGAGAAAACCTAAATAAAGAAATAAAAATAGAAAAAGCTTCCATATCAAGCGTAGTTCCAAAACTAAACTATACTTTAAAAAATTCCATTATCAAATATTTCGACACCGAACCTTTATTCGTATCCTCGGGAATAAAAACCGGCATAAACATAAAATATAAAAACCCCTCCGATGTCGGCGCTGATAGAATAACAAACTGCGTCGGGGCGGTAAAACTCTACGGAGCCGACAACTACATAATAATAGACATGGGCACCGCAACGACATTCGACATACTTACCGAAAAAAAAGAATATCTTGGAGGGCTTATAATACCCGGGCCTAAAATCCAAACCGAATCGTTATTTTTAAATACCGCAAAACTTCCATCCATAGAAATAAAACCTATGGAAAACATGGATATAAACAATACAAACGGAGCGATACAAAGCGGAATATATTTTCTAAATTACTATGGGATATACGGAATAGTAGAAAAAATAAAAAAAGATGTTTTTAAAGATAAAACAATTAAAGTAATAGGAACCGGCGGTTTTTCCAGAATATATGAAAAATCGAAAATTTTCGACATAACAAACGGAGATTTAACTCTCTACGGGTTAAACGAAATAATAAAAATCAACTCGGAGGAATAATGTTAATAGAAATGCTAAAATCCAAAATACACAGAGCGAAAGTTACGGCGAGAGATATTAATTATGAAGGCTCTATAACCATAGACAAAAAGCTATGCGATAAAGCGAAAATAAACGAGTTTGAAAAAGTTGATGTATATAACATAAATAATGGCGAGAGATTTACAACATATGTAATCTACGGCAAAGATGGCGAGATACAAATAAACGGCGCGGCCGCGAGATTGTGCGAAAAAGAGGACCTTATAATAATAGCCTCTTACTGTATTTTAGACGAAAAAGAAGCAAAGAAACACAAACCTATCGTGATAAAACTTTAATTTTTATCTTCCGGCCTTGTCTTGTCTCCCATATTATCCGCTTCTACGGTCAGGACCATACTTATTATATAAGAAACGATTTTTTTGGAATAAACGGTTTCATCAAAGTTTCCGTTAACGGAATATTTATCGAAATAAATATTAAGACCGCCGGTGTTTATGGCGAAAGAAAATTCGTCCGAAAATCTTTTAAAGACAGTCAAATTGATATACTTATACTTGCCGTTTTCGTCTTTTACGTTTCCGGTTATATCGTAGCTTTCTCCCCATCTGGCAATTCTGAGATTTCCGTTATAATTCGAAAACTCATAAGCGTTTGAAAATTTTCTTATATTTAGATATTCAAACTTTCTATCCACATTAAGATTTGCCTCGAAATTGGTATCGAAAACTTTTCTTAACCTTATCTCCATTTGTTTGGAATAATCGTAAGCGTTTATTTCCTTCATTGATTCGTTTATATAAACATTCATCCATATATTTGTATAAGCTTTTGAATATTTGGCGTCTATTATCAGTTTGGGATTTGAAATATTATCCAGCTCTTTTATTTTTGTTATATTAGTACCTTCAAATTCTCCAAATACCATAGAGGTTAGAGACATGAACAAACCGGAAAAAATAATTTTTTTCATAAATCCTCCTGCTTAATTTATATCACAAAACAAAAAAAATTCAAATATCTTTATTACCATATATGCTTAGGTCTTATTTCCCATATTTTTACAAATTAAATATAAGAATAACCCCTAAATTATATAAATATTTTCAAAAGAATAATACGACTTAATTAAAACTATAATCCTCGTTAAGTTTCCTTATTTTTATCCCATCCGGTATTAAAGAATAGATTCCTTTCGAGTAGTTTTTAACAGTGTTATGAATCTCTGCATATTTTTTGACATCGGTTTCGGAAAAACCGTCTATATCGGCCATTTTTTTAAATATTCCCGAGAAATCTTTATCTTTGGACATAGATAAAAGCGTAGTTTTAATCCTTTCGCAAATCTCGGGCCTGAGATCTTTTCTGCATACGACAGGCTCGTTAGGTATCGGACCTATTTCGTATATTACGTTAAGGTCTTTGTGATTTATCGCAAAATGCTTATAAAAACCGGCCGCATCTATCTTGCCTTCTTTAATCATCTTATAACTTTCCTCATAAGAATCGGAAAAGACAAACTCCGGATTTATTCCGCCTTTTACAAAAAGTATTGAAGGTAAAACAAAGCTTGAAATGGAATATACGTTTCTTGAGCCGAATTTTTTGCCGTTTATATCGTTTAAGTTTTTTATATTTTTATTCAAAGAGGCTATAACTCCGTAATACTCCTTTTCCCCGCCTCTTCTTACAAACTGCAATACCGGTATAATCTTATACTCTTCTCTGCCTATCAAATATTCGTTTATAGTCAAAAAAGCCAGATCCGCTTTTTTGCCGCCCAAATTTTCTATTATTTCCACCGAATCGGCCACTGTTTTAAGCTTTACATTTAAACCCGAATATCTTTTTAGCCCGTCTTCAAACATTTTCATATCTTCCCGAGTCAAGTTTTCAAAATAAGGTTTTGAAAGAGCCAATATTAACGGATTATTATCGGTTCCTATATTCTTTTCGCTTCTAAAGCATCCGACAAAAAATAAAGATAAAAAGAAAATAAAATAAATTTTTTTCATAATCCCTCCTCTCGTTCCATACTTAAATAATAACAATTAAATAAAACAATTTCAACCCTAAAAATATCATTTACTTTTCAAGTATGATTCATAAATACCCATATAAAAAGAAACAAATCCCCATAAAACAAATGTGGCAAAATTATGTTCTGTAAGACCGGCTAAAACAATATTAACAAATAATGCCATAACTGATACTGAAAAAGCTTTTGAAAAATTATCTTTAAAATATCTGTAAATAATAAAATATTTTTTTATAAAATAAACAAATATCCATAACAGGATGATAAGACCCAAAATTCCATTTTCTGCCATAACTGTTATGTAATTACTATGGCAGTGTGCAGTATTGTCTATCTCTCCTCTTTCCATATATGGTTTTAGATAATCAGTTATTTTCCCTCCAGTTCCAAAAAATGGATTTTTTAAAAAAATATCAAATCCTGCTTTCCAGAAATTTAATCTTAAATTCATATGAGAACCAGAAACATTAGAGCTGTAAGATGAAATATTTACCGCCTGATTTATCCTATCTGTATATGATTTAAATACCATAAAAAAACTAAAGATATAAACAATAACAGATAAAAAAACAATTAAAAATACTTTTCTGTTTTTAATAAATGAAACTAAAAGAACTGTTAAAACAACGCTGAACCAGTATGTCCTTGAGCCATTTAAAAGAAGACCTAAAAAAAGAAAAGTGAAAATATAAAGATATCTTCTTGAATAGAAAAGACCAAAGCTGAAAGCTATAATACATACAGATGAATAATAACCAGCAAATCTGAGCGGATGAGAATGATAGCCTTTAAATCTCATCATATCTGATGTAAAAAGCGTTTTAAACAAAGAAGGAAGCCCCAGAAATTTTTGAGCCAGAGCATATAAAAGTATTAAACTATTAATCAATAATAAAATATTTACAAACTTAATTATTTTTTCTTTATCTATCTTTATATTTGAAAGAAAAACATAAGAAGACTTGTCCCATATTCCGTGAAAAAAATTTGAGACAAAACCTGCAAAATGACCGTTTAAAAAAGAAGAAATTATTCTCCATATATAAAAATATAAAAACAAAGCAAAATCTTTAGGTGATTTTTTAATATTACTTTTTATATCCAGAAAATAGATAACAAAAAAAATAGAGATAATAACAGTCATAGCAGATATTGAAACTGCTGATGCAATAGCAAAAAGATATATAAAATAAAAAGAATACTTTTCTCTAAATTCATCTAAAAAATTAACCATATAAAGATTTTACAATATATAAAATATTTTTCAGTTGTCTAAAGTATTTTCTGGCAAAACTGTAAAGCAAATGTTTTGCTGCGGGCTTTCGAGTCCTATCGCAAGCCAAATCGTTGGCTTGCTTGCTTCTCATAAAATAAAAAAGCTCCTGATATTAAACAACTTTCAAACCATACCTCTGAAATTCAAAAATGAAATTTATCACCCAATCCATACAAAATAAGGTAATAGTCGCAGGCTCGGACACAATTTGCGTCCTCGCACTGCTCCCTTTATATCTTGCCATACTTCCCACCTTCGCTAATGCTTCGGCGGACAGGTCAGCACGGCAGTTTCCCTCTGCCAATTCCATCGGCAGAGTTTATTTTATCTATTTCCATCTTCACACCTATAAGGATTTTTTAAAAAAATCTTTTACAATCGCCTTTTATTTAATATAATATTAAAAATATAATAAGACGAAAATGAATTTTTATACAAAATTTACAAACTATCAAACTCTTGGGTTAGTGAAGGTTTAAAAAAGATGTAATAGATAATTGGCTTGCTGAAGGAAGTTTAAAGAATTTTGATAAAATGGAGTGAAAAGATGAGTGAAAAAATTAATAAGTCGGTGAAGATAGATATTAAGGAAGGATTAAAGGAAATTTATCCTGAAGTCTTTGAGGATAATAAAGTTAATTTTGAGAAGTTGAAGGCATTGTTATCCGGTGAAATTATTGAAAAAGAAGATGACAGATTTTATTTTAACTGGGCTGGGAAAAGTGGGTTATTCAAACTTATTCAAGCGCCTGCTTATGGAACATTAAAGCCAGTTAAAGAAAAATCACTTGATTTTGATAATACAGAAAATATTGTTATTGTTGGGGAGAATTTAGAAACATTAAAATTATTACTCAAACCATATTTTGGTAAAGTAAAAATGATTTATATTGACCCACCTTATAATACAGGCAAGGATTTTATTTACAGAGATAATTTTAAACAACCATTAAAGGACTATCTTGAAAAAACAGGACAGGTTGATAGCGAAGGCAAAAAATTAACAACAAACACAGAAGCAAGCGGGAGGTATCACTCTGACTGGCTTAATTTTATCTATCCAAGATTATTTTTAGCGAGAAGTTTATTAAGAGATGATGGAGTAATTTTTGTCTCAATTGATGATAATGAAGTCCATCATTTGAGAATGATTATGGATGAGATTTTTGGTGAGGAGAATTTTGTAGATAAGATAATTTGGCGCAAAAAATCGGGAGGCGGACAAGATGATGAATATTTTGCTAAAGAGCACGAATATATTTTAGTTTACAGAAAAACTTATGATTTTAAATTGATAGAAGAAACTTATGCTGATGATATAAATGATTATCCTTATGAAGATAAAATTGGCAGGTATAAAATAATGAAGCTGGAAAAATGGGGGGCAGGGGCTTATAGGAAAGATGCACCTTCCTTATATTATCCAATAAAAGATCCCGATGGTAATGATTACTACCCAATAGCACCCGATGGGCGAGAAGGAAGGTGGAGAAAAAAGCCAGAATATGTTATTGCAGAAAACAGGATAGAATGGAGAAAAACTAAAAATGGATGGACACCATATGAAAAAATTTATTATGACCCAAATAGAGAAAAAACAAAGAAAGAAAGAACAATTTTATATGACCTCGCTGAAAATACTGATGGTACAAATGAATTGAAAGAACTTTTTGGTAGAAAAGATATATATTCCAATCCTAAACCAACAGAACTAATTAAGTATCTGATAAAAATATCTTCTATGAAAGATTCCCTCATCCTTGACTTCTTTGCTGGTTCTGGCACTACGGGGCAGGCTGTTTGGGACTTAAACAAAGAAGACGGTGGCAACCGCAAATTCATTTTGGTTCAACTTGATGAAGAGGTTCATGATGAAGAGATAAAAAAAGAATTCCCAACAGTTGCGGATATTTGTATTGAAAGGTTGAGAAGGGTGTCGGAAAAATATAAAAAAGAAAACAATAATCAGGATTTTGGATTTAAGGTCTTTAAACTTGACAGGTCAAACTTTAATCTCAAAGATGAGTTTGAATTTGACCAATCAGAAGATAAAGAAGAGTTAAAGAAAAAATATCTTGATTGGCTTAGAATGTATGTAAATCAACCTCTTGTCTCTGGCTGGCAAAAGATAGATGTTATATATGAAGTAATGTTAAAGGAAGGATTTAATTTAAACTCAAAAATTGAGGAAATAAAAATTAAAGATGGTACATTTTACTATGTCAAGGATGAACAGCAAAACTTAGATTTTTATATCAACCTTGAAGATAAAATAAGCAAAGAAGCAATTGAAGAAATAAGGACTTCAAAATATAAAGGTAAACTCTTTGTATTTTTAGATAATACATTAACCGATAGTGATAAGATAAATTTAAGTGCCTTTGTAAGGTTGAAGGTGATATGAAGATTCAAAAGCAAAAATACTCAAGAGTAATCCACAAAAATTATACTAATTTAATCAATTCAATTGGTATACTTTTAGAATCTGCAAGAAAACAAGTTGTAAGTGTCGTCAATGATATTCTGGTAAAAACATACTGGGAAATTGGTAAACGAATTGTTGAGTATGAACAAAAAGGTGGTGAAAAGGCAGAGTATGGGTCAAAATTATTATCAAGGTTATCTAAGGATTTATCAGTTAGATATGGTAAAGGTTTCAGCAGAAGTAATCTGCAATATATGAGATTGCTTTATATAAAATATCCAAAATGCCAGACACTGTCTGGCAAATTATCCTGGAGCCATTATGTTGAACTTTTAGGTGTAAGCGATGATTTAGCAAGGTCTTTTTATGAAAAACAATGTGTTAATGAAAACTGGTCAGTAAGAGAATTAAGAAGACAGATAAATTCTATGCTTTTTGAAAGAGTTGCTTTAAGCAAGGATAAAAAAGGAGTGTTAAAACTTTCTAAAAAAGGACAGATAATAGAGAAAGAAGAGGACATTATAAAAGATCCTTATGTACTTGAATTTTTAGGGATACCAGAACATTATCAATATAATGAAAAAGAATTAGAACAAAAAATAATTGATAATCTTCAGATGTTTTTACTTGGACTGGGCAAGGGATTTGCATTTGTCAGTCGTCAATTTCGTATAACTTTGGATAACAATCATTTTTATGTAGATTTGGTTTTTTACCATACAATCTTGAAATGCTATGTTTTGATTGATTTAAAGGTTGGAAAGATCACTCATCATGATATAGGACAAATGAATTTATATCTTAACTATTTTAAAACTGAAATTAATAATGAAAATGATAAACCACCAATAGGTATAGTTCTTGGTGCAGAAAAGAACAATATATTAATTGAGTATGCTTTGGGTGGAATTACCAATAAATTATTTGTATCCCGATATAAATTATATTTACCTGATAAGAAAGAATTAAGCCATAGATTAAAATATTTATTAAAGAGTCAAAATAATGCTTAAACTAAAATTTGAGCCAAAATTATCTTTTCAAATTGATTCAATAAACTCTGTTGTAGATATATTTAAAGGACATGTTAAAAGACCATTTGATTATACTTTTCAAACCATTCCAAATATTTTAGACCTCCCCAAAGAGAAAATCTTGCAAAATTTACAGGAAGTTCAAAAAAGAAATGGGCTTGAATTATCAAAAGAAGATAATTTAACCGAACCATACAATTTCACTATTGAGATGGAAACAGGAACAGGTAAGACATATGTTTATTTAAGAACTATTTTAGAGTTAAATCAAAGATATGGTTTTACAAAGTTTATTATAGTTGTGCCATCTGTTGCTATTAAAGAGGGGGTTTTAAAATCACTGGATATTACAAAAGATCATTTCAAGCAGTTGTATGATAATTTGCCATATACTTATTTTCCTTATAAATCCGATAATCTTGTGATGATAAGAATGTTTGGGCAGGGTACGCATCTTCAAATAATGGTAATTACAAAAGATGCTTTTAATAAAGATATAAATATCATTCATAATATTCACGATAAAATGGGCGATAAACCAATTGAAATTATCAAAAAAACAAAGCCAATTGTTATACTTGATGAGCCACAAAAAATGGGTGGTGAGGCAACACAATGGGGGATTGAGCAATTGAATCCGCTTTTTGTCCTCAGATATTCTGCAACCCATAGAGATATTTACAATTTGGTTTATAAACTTACCCCTTATGATGCCTATAATTTAGGATTGGTCAAAAAAATAGAGGTTCTATCTATTACTGAAGAAGGAGACTCGAGCAGTAAAAAAATAATTTTGGAAAAGATAGAATCAACTTCAAGCGGTTTGAGAGCAAATGTCAGAGTTTTTGTTAATATGACCGAAGGCATAAAACTAAAAACAATAACGATTAAGCATGGTGATAACCTGGCAAATAAGACAAAAAATCCATACTATGATGGTTTTATTCTTAGCGAAATTAATAAAGGGAGTGGGTATATCTCATTTTCTAATGGCATGAAAATTTATGAGGGTAAATCCTCAATAGATGAAGATGAGATAATTCGTGTAATGGTGAGGGAAACAATTAAAGAGCATTTGGAGAAAAAGAAGAAATTAAATCCAAAAGGGATTAAAGTTTTAAGTTTATTTTTCTTAAATAGAGTTGATGATTATTTATTGGAAGACGGGATTGTAAGGAGGATGTTTGAAGAAGAGTTTAATAGATTAATTCAGGATGGATACAAAGAATTTTCAAATTTAGATGTTAAAAAAGTCCATAGTGGTTATTTTTCAAAGATGAAAAAAGAGAAAAGTATTGAAGAAGATGAATCTGCTTATGACCTAATTATGAAAGATAAGGAGAGATTACTTTCTTTAGATGAGCCAGTTGAATTTATATTTTCTCATTCTGCATTAAGAGAAGGATGGGATAATCCAAATGTGTTTAATATCTGCACACTTGCTTATTCTACTTCTGAGATTAAAAAAAGGCAAGAGATTGGGCGGGGTTTGAGATTGCCGGTTAATCAAGATGGAGATAGAACTCAGGAGCGGGATATAAATTTGTTGACCGTAATTACGAATGAGAGTTATAGAGAATATCTGGAGAGGTTGCAGACAGAGTATAAAGAAGAAGTAGGAGAAGAAGCACCGCCTGTTGAAGAAAGAAAGCAGAGAGTAAAAATAAACCGTAGAGATGAAGTTATTCAAGGAGACTTATTCAAAAATTTATGGAATACAATATCACCAAAAGCAAAGTATATCGTTGACATAGATAGTGAAGAATTTATAAAGAAATGCATAAAAGAAATACAAAAAATTGAAATCAAAGAGCCAGAGATAAGTATTAAAAAAGTTAGAATAGATGGAATTAAATCTGAATCTATTAAAGAAGAATTTATTAGAGAGGCATCAGAAAAATTAAGGATAAACACAATTCCTAATTTTATATCCTATATTGAAAGAGAAACCAATTTAACTAAAAAGACAATATTCAAGATATTAGAAGATTCTTCTAATAATCTTAATCTTTTATTTTTGAATCCACAAAGATATGTGGAAAAAATTACAGAGGTTATCAAAGAGGTTAAGAGATCATCTGAAGTGGAAGGAATTGAATATACTAATTTAAATGAGAATTATGATGTTGGGCTTTTAAGAGAAGAAATTCAAACTTATGGTAACTATGTGTTAAAAGTCCAAAAGTCAATTTATGATGGAATAATTAAAGAATCAAACATAGAAGAAGAATTTGCTAAATCACTTGATAATGATTCAAGAATAAAATTATTTGTAAAACTACCTG
>Ga0209204_1002853_pt1 | contig 13492 bp, 11 predicted proteins | sample AD_JPNMR2_MetaG_FD_184425 | JGI IMG/M metagenome (GOLD analysis project Ga0209204, IMG submission 184425) | Active sludge microbial communities of municipal wastewater-treating anaerobic digesters from Japan - AD_JPNMR2_MetaG (SPAdes) (version 2) | ecosystem: Engineered > Bioreactor > Anaerobic... | reverse complement strand
AATTTTTCCTTTTTTCAAAATTCCTCTTCTCATTTTCCCCCCTTTTACAAATTCCTCTTTTCATTCTCCCTTTACAAAAGGGAGACGCAAGAGGGATTTATCAAATCCATCCCAGACTTTCTTTACCCTCTCGTTCTCCCCCTTTACAAATTTCTTCCTTCATTTCCCCCTTTACAAAAGGGGGATTGAGGGGGATTTCAAAAATCTCCCCCAGCCCCTCTTTTATAAAGAGGGGGGTAGTATGAGGTGATGTACTGCCTCCCTTTCAAACAACTCTATTCTACCTTATTTTTCATCTACCCTTAATAGGGAGCAGTATAGATTTCAACATTTTCTCCCTTTACAAAAGGGAGACGCAAGAGGGATTTCAAGAAATCTCCCCCAACCCCTCTTTTATAAAGAGGGGAGATAGTATCTGGTAATTTTATAAAGAGCGGGGGTAGTATGAGATAATTCTACAAAGAGGGAAAGCAGTATGAGGTGATTTTATAAAGATGGATACGATTTTGTAATGCTCCCCCTTTCAGACCACTCTATTCTACCTTATTTTTCATTTCCCCTTAATGGGCAGCAGTATATACTTTCGTATCGATTCTTTAATGAGGCAACGACCCATTTTCGTATAGAAAATTAATGAGGCAATTCTCTGCATTGACAATTTACAAGCCCTGCCTTAAAATATTTTTCTAATAGAAATAACAACAGGAGACGACAAATGAAATATATAAAAACAAACAGGTCAATTTATAAAGGGAAAAATCTTGATTACATTTCGTTTCCAATGGGAGGTATTGGTACAGGAATGATTTGCCTAGATGGAAATGGCTGTTTTTCCCATATTTCATTAAGACACAAGCCGAATTTTCAAAAGTATGCATCATATATGTTTGCTGCATTTAATGTAAAAAACATAGTACCGAGAATTCTTGAAGGTCCAGTACCTGACTGGAAAACTTTCTCTCTTCCAGAGGCAGGGAATGGTCTTGGAGAAACACATTTCGGACTTCCCAGGTGTAACATCTCAGGTTTTTCATCGCAATTCCCATTTGCCGTTGTAAATCTTGTTCATCCAGAATTACCTATAAAAATTGACGTATGCGGATGGAGTCCTTTTATCCCAGTAGACGCAGACAATTCCTCACTACCGGTCGCGGCAGTAGAATATATGATTACCAATACCTCTGAAAAGAAAATATCTGGAACTTTTTCCTTTCATTCCAAGAATCTTATTACAACAGAAATGCAACAGAGTAAAGCACGTTCCATTAAAAATGGTTTTGTCCTCTATCAGAACCCAAAAGAAGCAGAACCTCATCTCGAAAGCCATTTTGCCGTGCAAATCCCTGATGAAAAGACCACTGTCATTTTCTGGGAGGGAGATGGCGGATATTCCACTCGTCAACTGTTGTGGAAAGATATTTTGAATAACGGCGAAAATGGTTGTGAAGGCAAACAAAATTTCATCCCAGGCGCAAGTTTATATGTAAAATTAGACCTTGAGAAAAGGCAAAGCAAAACTGTAAAAGTGCTTTTTTCGTGGTACGTACCATTCAGTGATGTAAAAATGGGAACAGACCAAAGTCCCTGTTACCAACCATGGTATTCAGCACGATTCAAAAGCATTGAAGAATCTTCACAATACTGGTTAGACAACTATGAATTATTGAAAGAAAAAACCAGAAAATTTTCTACTGCATTTTATAACTCTGATATTCCCCCAATTATCAAGGATGCAATAGGAGCAAATCTTGGGATACTGAAATCTCCAACTGTGCTGCGGCAAACAGACGGAAGATTATGGTGCTGGGAAGGGTGCTGTGAAAGTTGCGGATGCTGTGCAGGGTCATGTACCCATGTGTGGAACTACTGCCAGGCAATCGCACATCTTTTTCCTTCACTTGAACGTTCTTTGCGGATGACTGAATTTAACGAAAATCAGGATGAAAAAGGGCACCAACAGTTCCGAGCATTATTACCGATAAGACAAAATACTCATGATTTTCATGCTGCAGCAGATGGGCAACTGGGTGGAATTATGAAAATTTACAGAGAATGGAGAATTTCTGGAGATACCCAGTGGCTGAGAAACCTATGGCCCAAAGTCAAGCAAAGTTTAGAATACTGCATTAATACATGGGACCCTGAACATAATGGATATCTTAAATTCCCCCATCATAACACATATGATATTGAATTCTGGGGACCTGACAGTATGTGTTGTAGCTTTTATGCAGGCGCATTAAAAGCAGCGAGTATTATGGCTGAGCATTTAAATCAGGATGCTACTCTGTACAAGCAATTATATTTAAAATCAAAACACTACATTGAAAAAATACTGTTCAATGGAGAGTATTTTGAACAAAAGGTAATGTGGAAATATCCAAATGCGCCTGAATCATTTGATGAAGAACAACTGAAGTCGAAATACATACTTGATAAAATCGTCAAAATAATAAAAGAAGAAGGTCCACTGTATCAATATGGTAAAGGATGTCTAACTGATGGTGTGCTTGGTGCGTGGCTTGCTGAAATGTGCGGTCTTGGAGAAATCCTTGATAGTGAAAAGATTAAAAAACATTTGATGTCTATCTATAAGTACAATTTTAGAAAAGACCTTTCCAATCATCCAATTTTGCTGAGACCCGGTTTTGCCTTCGGTAAAGATGGTGGTGTAATCTTATGCACCTGGCCAAAGGGAAAAAGACCTACCATACCAATGATATATTGTGATGAAATCTGGACTGGTTTTGAGTATCAATTTGCAAGTCATTTAATATCCCATGGATTCATAAAAGAAGGACTTAATGTTGTTGAAACTGCACGGAAAAGACATGATGGAACAAAAAGAAATCCATTTGATGAATACGAATGTGGACACTGGTATGGAAGAGCACTTTCATCATACGGACTTTTATTAAGTTATACTGGTTTCAGATATGACGCTATGGAAAAAACTCTTTATTTTAAGCGTTTTAAGAAACGGAATTTTAAGGTTTTCTTTTGTACTGACGGTGGTTGGGGTATCGCTGGTATCAAAAACAATAAACCCTTTGTTCAGGTATTACACGGCAACATTGATATCAAAAAGATAGAAATCATCAAATAATTTCCCTGACTGTATAGTCAGGTTCACCAAGACCAAGTTTCACTGCTTCTCTGATCTGAACATATGGGTCTTTTCCCCATATTTTCTCAAAAAGATGGCCTTTCTTTTTCTCTAATCTGAGATGGCCAGGAAGAGAATCAGAGATAAACTTTTGTCTGTTAATTAAATCAAGAGTTGCTTTCTCCACGCTAACAATATCATATGAAGCAACAATTCCAACATCAGGAATAATAGCAGGACTTGACATACCAAGACAATCGCAAAAAGGAGTCACATCCATTATTACATTGATATGACAGGAAGTTTTCACATACTCAAGAACCTTTTTTGCTGACAGGGCAAGGGCTCTTTCAAAAATCTCATAATTGGAAGTATCAAGTTTTAATGCTTGTGCAGGGCATAGAGCAACGCATCGCGCACAGAAAACGCACGCGTGAAAATCAATAACAAGCTTTTTTCTGTTGTCAAACTTCATAGCAGAAGTTCTACAATTTTTTATACAGATGCCGCAATATTTACATCTGGATTTGTCCCAGTAAGGTTTTGATTCAACTGTAGAATGAAGGGCAATCCTTGATTTTGTTGTGACAAAACCCATGCCAAGGTTTTTTATTGCTCCACCATATGCACAGTTTCCATGACCTTTTGCATGGGAGAAATTAATCAATACATCTGCCACTTTTAGAATTCCTGCAACCTGTAATTGACGGAAACCATATCCTGATGGAATTTTTACAGTAAAATAATCAGTATCACGAAGCCCGGTTGCTGGAATAAATTTGCATCCCATTACCTGTTCAGTATAACCCCTTTTCTCATCTGGCATGACAATATCTGTGATAAAAGGTGACCCTTTATGCTGCCTGATATAATCCACCAGCATTCTTACAAAAAGGGGATGAATTGTGGTAAACCCGTAACCAGTTCCCATATGCATTTTAATAACAACAGTTTTCTCCTCTACTTGATTGTTTATTTCAAGTTTATCGAGAAGCCTGAGAAATTTCGCAGGAAGTGTAGCGTTTCTCTCAAGTTTTCGTACTTTTGCCGAGGCGAAAAAAACGTCTGCCATTGCTCTTTCCTGTTGTGACGAAAATTTTGACCACCTTGAATTATAGGTATATTATAAATGACAATTAGTTTCCCTCAAAGGAGGCATTATGACATCAAGACAGCGATGCAAAATTGCAATGAAGGGTGGTATACCGGATTGTGTACCAGTAATTCCCCAGATTTGTCACCCCCATGCCATCAAAGTTCTTGGCCTTGATTTCAGGAAGACAATGATAGAAGCAATTCGAAACCCGTATCTTGTTAATGAACTTCAGATTGAATGTGCAAGATTTTACGGTGTTGATGGTGTAAGGGTCTGGATACACCATGAAGTTATTGACAATCTCTATGACAACGGCGAAAATGTCTGGCAGATTGACCCTTTGACTGGAAAAACCATTGCAAGACTTGATTTCAAAGGTGGTGGCAAGATGATACCACTGGATGAAAAAGTCATCATAAAAAATGAACAGGACATTGAAAATATTCCTGTAATTGATGCTGAAACATTGTTGAAAGACGAAAAATATGAGAAAACAGGAAAACTAATAGAAAATGCTAAAAAAGACCTGTTTGTGATAACATCTCCTGGACCAATAACTGTCCAATTTGCAACAACTGTAAGAGGTAAATCTCAAACATTCATTGACCTCATCGAAAACCCACAACTTATAAAAAAAATTCTTCATCGTGCTACAAAAGTTGCAATTGAAAAATCGGTCGCGATGCTTAAACTTGGAGTCGATGCAATCATGCTGGGAGATACATTTGGCGGAGTGATCGGTCCTGAATTTTTCAAGGAATTTTGTGTACCATATTTTAAAATGTTCGTGGACGAAATAAAAAAATACGATGTTTGCATTTATATTCATGTATGTGGAAATAGTACTCAACTTTTTGAACTCATGGCTGAAACAGGTGTAGATTGTATTGAACCCCTTGACCCATTGGGAGGAGTACAGGTAAAAGACGCAAAAACAAGGTTGCTGGGTAAAACAGCAATTATGGGTGGGGTAAATACTTTGAAACTTGCTCATGGAACACTGGACGAGGTAAAACAGGATATCAAAAGATGTCTCTCTGAAGGCGCCTGGCAGGGTGGATACATTCTTGCTTGTGGTGACATGCTTCCAACAGAAGCATCACCAGAAAAAGTTTTTGCAATGATCGAATCTGCCCACTCCTACAAATATCAGCAGGAGGCAAACCATGAAAAATGACACGTTTAATCTGGCGGGTAAGGTGGCATTGATCACTGGCTCAGGCACAGGCATCGGTAAAGCAATAGCCATCAAACTTGCAGAACATGGAGCATATATAGGTGTTCATTATCATTCCAGTGAAAAGGAAGCATTACAGACACTCGAAACAATCAAGAAAATGGGTGTAAAAACAATTCTGCTGCAGGCAGATCTTACAGATGAACAACAGGCAAACAATACGGTTGATAAGGTTGTTAGTAAATTTGGAAAACTTGATATCCTTGTAAACAACGCGGGTACTCCTGTAAAAAGGAGCAAAATTGAACAATGTCCGCTGGAACTGTGGAATCAGGTCTTCAGTGTGAATATGACATCTGCGTTTATGGTAACAAAAAGAGCAATTCCCCATCTTAGAAAAACCGGGAAAGGTTCTATCGTTAATATCATTTCTCTTTCAGTCCAGACAGGCGGTGCAAATGGCGCTGGACCGTATGCTGCATCAAAAGGGGCACTACTTGTTTTCACAAGAACACTGGCAAGAGAACTTGCTCCTGAAATAAGAACAAATGCAGTTTGCCCTGGTGTCATTGAAACACAGCATCATGAAATTTTCAGCACCCCTGAAAGAATGGAACAATACAGGGCAGAAACTCCCATGAAAAGAAATGGTAGCCCCGAAGAAGTGGCAAATGCTGTCCTTTACCTTGTCAGTGATGCTGCATCATTTACAAATGGAGCACTTTTAGACGTCAATGGCGGCAGATTTCTTAGATAAAGCAGAGAAAGAAATCAGGACTCTATACAGAGACCTTTTGAAAAAACATGGTGCCCCATCAGAATCAGGGCAATGGAAATTCTGGTGCAAAAGACCCAAAACGTTACAGGAAAAAGAAATCATTATCATTGAATCCATTCTTACCCAGAGGACAAAATGGAATAATGTTGAAAAGGCAGTAAAGAATTTGATGACTCATAAACTTATGTCACTTCAAACAATATTACACGCGGACAATGAAAACATTGAAAGCCAGATAAAAAGTTGCGGATTCAGCAAGCAGAAAACACAGAGGTTGAAAAATATCGCAACATTCATTATCCAATCCGGTGGTATTGAAAATTTTGAACAATTGCCTACCGAGTTATTGAGAGATAAACTTCTTTCCATCCATGGAATCGGCAAAGAAACTGCAGATGATGTCTTATTGTATGCATTTGAAAGACCAGTATTTGTCATTGATGAATATACAAAAAGGTTTGTGAAAACGCACAACATTGCAACAAGATTTTCATACGATTTTCTGCAGCAGTTATTTGAACAATCATTGAAAAAGGATTATAAATTATATCAGGATTATCACGCTCTTATTGTTATTGAGATGAAGGAACAAAATGATAAAAAGAGGAATTGCAACATTTACACTTGACACAGGTGAGTGTCCGCGCTGGCTGTTTGAAAGAATGGTAAAACTCGGGGGTCAGATTCTGGAAATCATTGTACAGGAATATGGGCCTGATGAATTTGTTGCAAGAATCTCTGACCCTGTATGGTTTCAATCACTCGGTACTGTGGTGGCATTTGACTGGAACGCCTCAGGATTAACAACAGTTCTGACAGCCGCCTTGAAAGAAACCATGAAAGGAAGGGAAAAACAATTAGGATTGTTCATATGCGGCGGAAAGGGCAAAACCTCGCTCAAAACACCCGATGAAATAGTCCAGTGGGGAGAAAGAATAGCACTGCCTGAAAAATGCGTTTCAGATCTTGTATATAGTTCCAGAATTACCGCAAAGGTTGATAGCAGTCTTGTTCAGGATGGTTATCAGATTTATCATCATGCTTTCTTTTTCTCAAGAAACGGTGCATGGGGAGTAATTCAACAGGGAATGAATCAAACCAATTCAACTGCGAGACGATACCACTGGTTCTCCAGTAAAATCAACGATTTTGTCTGCGAACCCCATTCTGGAATTATAAGCCAGTTGATTGTACCATGTCTGAATTTGACCGCAAAAGAAAGTGATAAAACAAGGAATATCAGCACAGAACTTGTCCAGACAGGTTTTTCAGGATTAATGAAGGACATTCAGATATTAAGAAAACATAGTAGCAGAACAACAAAAATGGTTGCTGTGAAATACGGAGAACGACAGATGGTTTTTTCAGAATTCAAAAACACAGAGTTTTACTATCATCCTGTGGTTGAAGAAGATTTTTCGAAAAGCAGGTATCTTGAAAAAATCCTCGCAAAACTATGTGATTACAAACCAGAAAATTACGAAAAACTCATTGCAGTTGAAGGGGTCGGACCCAAAACAGTACGAGCACTTTCGCTTGTTAGTGAATTGATTTACAATGCTCCGCCTTCGTACATTGACCCGGCAAGGTATTCATTCGCTCATGGTGGAAAAGATGGAACACCCTACCCTGTTGATCGTGGTACCTACGATAAAACCATTGACTTTTTCAGAAAAGTGATCAATAAAATGAAACTTTCCCCATCTGAAAAAAACACGATGCTAAAAAAACTTCAACAATCCCGCTAACATTTTACAGAGGAGCCACAACCTTTAACCAGATTTTATTGCCTTCAGGTTTGTTTTCAACAGACATTTCTTTCTGGTATTTCAGGATGAAACTCATTTTTCCAGCATCGTATTTCACCTGCGGTCCTATGGCAAATACCTTTCCTTTGTTTCCATCTCCCACTTTTACACCATTTTGCTTATCGTCTGTTATTTGAGCATAATAATATCCACCAACGCCGAGTGTCCACCTGTTGTTGATTCTTTTTGCCACTGTATAATCACAGTGAAATTCCTGACCTGATCTGTAATTGTTCGCATCGTTTTCGTAGTTTATATCATACATAAACTTTCCAGAAATATCCCAGCCATTATCAGAAAGATATGTAAAAGCAAAAACAGGCTCTATTGTCCAGTAATTCCTTCCGATATTCGCAATATCATTTTTATCATAAGCCCCTGTGGGAACAATAATATCAATTCCTGCGGATGTATGAACGTTTTTCGAATGCCATGAAATAATACACGGGTCAATAAATATATCTCCTAAACCGAATTTAGAATCTTTCCCAGCAGGAGTTTTCACATCAACATTCATTAATGGAACAAGTATGTGCATTCCCCAGTTACCGCCAAGAATTTTCTTATCACTCACATAGATCAACCTTGATACATTACCAAAAACTGTAAGTTTGAAATCAGGAACAGAGCTTTTACCATGAGAATCCCTGAATGTATCAGAAAAATACCCAACTGAGTAGTGAATGTAGTAAAATCCTGGTGGTGGAACAGCACCAGCCATAAAATCCTCTGCCCCATTGGGATATGCGCCTCCTCCACCTTCTGTGGCAAAACTGAAACCTGCAAAAAGACATAACACAGTAACCAGCGTCATTAGAATTCTTTTCATTTTTCCTCCATGTTGTTGAATATATTTTGAAATTTTTCAATTTCCACTTCTGGATTTTCTTTTGTAATTACAGATGAAATCGCACATATGGCGTCTGCGCCTGCTTTTACCACCATAGGAACATTTTCAAGGTTTATTCCTCCTATCGCGACAACAGGAATTGACACAGCATCTTTAACCTCAGCCAGAATCTTCAAACCAACCGGTTCCTGAGCATCCGGCTTTGTCATCGTTTTAAAAATAGGCGAGACCGCTACATAATCAGCGCCTTCTTTTTCAGCCCTGATGGCTTGCTCACAATTATGAACCGTCACACCGATAATTTTTTTGTCTCCCAGTAACCTCCTCGTAATGGAAAGGGGTAGGTCATCCTGACCTATATGAACTCCGTCGGCGTTAACTGCAAGCGCTATGTCTACTCTATCATTAATCACAAAAATACCATCTTTAATCAATGTTCTTATTTCCATTGCTTCCTGATACATAAACAAGGCTGATTTATTTTTTTCTCTGTACTGAAAAATTTTAACGCCTGCCCTGATAGCAGATTTTATATCTTTAATTATTCCATTGCGGGTGAGATTTGCGTCAGTAATGAAGTAATATCCTTCTATCTGGTATTTCATTTTATCTTTTCCATATTCATTTTGTCTTCTATTGTTTCTTTATCAAGATAATACAGAACATCAAATAATGCAGTCTTGAAAGAACCTGGGCCTTTCGACTTTTCTGCTGCAATTTCAGAAGCAATGCCAAAACAGACAAGACCACCAGTTGCGGCAACAACTAAATTTTTTTCAACTGCCGCGAAGGTTCCAATTACAGAAGTTACCATGCATCCTGTTCCAACGACATGTGTTAGCAATTCATGACCATTTTTGATAAAAAACGTGGTGTTTCCGTTTGAAACTATGTCATGTTTACCAGTAATAACTACCACGCATGACTTCCTTTGCGCAAGTGATTCAGCGACTTCCACCAAATCAAATGTGATATCTGATGCATCAACCCCCTTTGTAAAAACCTTTATTCCTGCAACATTTGCAATTTCAGAGGCATTTCCCTTGATGATGTCAATATGTGTATATTCTATTAATTCAAACACTTTCTTATCTCGTAAATCAGTAGCCCCTGCCCCACATACATCAAGGACAACAGGAATTTTTCTGGTATTTGCAGCCCTTGCAGCCAGTTTCATTGATTCAACAAAATCTACGGTAAGAGTCCCAATATTCAATACCACAGATGATGCAATACTGACAATATTGTCAATTTCCTCAGGTGCGTGTGCCATAATCGGGGAACCGCCAAGTGTTTTTACGATGTTTGCACAGTCATAAATCGTCACCCAGTTTGTTAAATGATGCACAACCGGTTTTATCTCTCTAACTCTATCCAGTATTTCTGGAATATTAAAATTTTCCATCACTTCACCCTTTAATAAGTCCTGTTTAGACCTGACCAACTTTAAACAAAAACATAAAAATATTATAACACCTATCCAGGCCCACTGAAATCTTTTGCGAATGCAAGATAATTATTAAAGCATTGTATTGACTTAAACATATAAGATGATACATTATACCTCTATAAAACAAGAGGAAAACATGGTATTAACATACAAACCAGATTTTGAACAGACAAAAATTCGGTGGAGACATTTCTGGAACAAAGAAGTGTATAAAAGGCCAATAATACTGGCTGGTTGTTATAAAGAAGGCATAAACAAACAGTTTCCTGATGTTTTTTCCCTTCGGTATTACAGAGGATATAACGAATTGTGGCAGGAGCAAATTGATTTATTTAACGAATGGGCAGAATGCTTTGATTTTGTTGGTGACGGAATCCCTTCGTTTTCGCCTGATTTTGGTCCTGACCAATTTTCAGCATTTTATGGTGCAAAACTAAGGTTTTCTGAACACTCAAAACATACCAGCTGGACTGAGCCAATTATTGGTAACTGGAATAAATTTTTACCTTTGAAATTTGATCCATCAAATGAAACATTTCAAAAACTTGTTGCTTATGTCCGTTTTATCGCAAAGGATGCCAAGGGGAAATATCTGGTTTCAGACATCGACAGACATTCAAACATAGATACATTGCTTGCCCTCAGGGGCGCAGAAAAACTCTGTATGGACCTGTATGATAACCCTGAACTCATTGAACAAGCAATGCTTTCCCTAAGAAAAGAATTCCCTCTAATTTCTGACATGCTTTACAAAGCAGGCATAGATAATGATGGTCTGGGCACAACAGTGTCATGGACAGGTGGTTTTTATAGCGAAAAAAATTTCGGTGTCGTACAGGCTGACTTTATTTGTATGATGAGTCCTGAAATGTTCAGGAAATTCGTACTTCCTGCTCTTGAAGAAGAGATTGAATATTATGATTACAGTTATTTCCACCTCGATGGACCCGGGGCATTAAAACATCTTGATGATATACTTTCAATAAAAAAACTATCGGTGTTACAATGGCAACCAGGTGACGGTCAAAAACCGAATTTCCAGTGGCTCGAGATTTTAAAAAAGGCACAGAAAGCAGGCAAGGCGGTTCATGTTTTTGGAAATTCAATGCAACCATTGACTGCTGAAATAGTAAAAAAACTTCATAAGGAACTTGACCCGACGCTTGTTGTGTATGATGGAATACCTATAAAGGATAGAAAAGAGTTTGAAAATCTTTCATCATGGCTTGAAAAAAACTAAAAATCTGTTGATTGCTGCGTTAAAAGGTTATGGTTACAGATAAAAACAATTAAAATGGAAGCAAACCTTCATTTACCATGGAGTAAGGAAATTTCACCACCTGTCCGGTCATCTATCACATTTTATTCAAAAATGAATGATGACATGATTTTTAGAAAATGTAAAACCATTTCAATTTATTGCAGAATTGGATATTGTTCGATTTCCCTTGAGTGGACACTTTCCCGCAATTTATTCATAACCCCGTTTCTTTCAGGAACAGGCAGGGCTCTACCAGGTAATGTTTTCATCATTGATATTCCTGCGGAAAAATTACGGCCGGGTTTTTATGATTTGAAAGTATTCATAGATGTCGGTGAAGACAGGGAACTGGAAGGTTTGTGCACCTTTGGCTTTGAAATAGAAAAAATAAAATATAAAAGTATTTTACCTTCGGATTTTACAAAATTCTGGGAATCAGCCAAAAATAAAATAAACACTATTCCTCTTGAACCAGAAGAACATTTTTTTAAGAAAATGTCAGAAAAAGAAATAGAACAATATAATGTGAAAAGTGCATGTTTACCACCAAAGTATGATGGCAGGGTCAGGCATAATAAAATAGAGGTCTACAAAATTAGTTTTTCTTCAATCAATGGTTTGAGGGTATATGGATGGCTGGCAGAACCTGTCGGAAAAGGCCCATTTCCTGGAATGCTCGTTCTACCAGGAGCAGGATACAGGTCAGAACCCATTCCTGCTGAACATGCAAGACACGGCTATGTTGCACTTGATATACAGGTTCACAACCAGGACGTAAACCAGGACAAATACACCAAGCCAGAATGGGAAAATAAACCCGTTGATTATAGTAATCCGGAAACGTCTGAATTCTATACAATGTATCTTAACTGTGTTCAGGCAGTCAACTATTTGAGTTCAAGAAAGGACGTTGCAAAGGATAAAATTGTCTCTGTTGGCGGTAGTCAGGGCGGTCGTCTGTCTGTTATTGTTGCTGCAATGGATACAAGGATACGGGCAATTGTTCCTGCTCTCTGGGGCGCAAATTTTTTGTACCAGAAATGGGCAATGCTATTAAACAAGGAAAAGAAAAATGGTATGGACAGGGATCTACCAGAATACGAAGAAACACCAGAAAACACGTTTTTTTCTTATTTTGACCCTGCGAATTTCGCTCGAAAAATTAAATGTCCTGTTTTGATGAACGCAGGTTTAAGAGATACAGTTTCTCCACCAACCTGCGTTTATGCTGTTTTTAAACAACTTGCAACAAAAGATAAAGAAATAATTTTTCTACCCGGACTCGGTCACGACTGGTCTGCAGAATTTGACAGGTATGCATGGAGATGGATTGAACACAAACTGGTGAAAAAATTTTCTAATTTTTAAGGGATTCAAGTTCATTTGCTAATATCATACAATCTGATAAAATGAGTATAAAAATAGACTTTTAAATATAGGATAAAGGAGGAAATGTACAATGAAAAAATTACTTATTATTGGTTTTGCCTGTGTGTTTCAAACGTCTCTACTATTTGCAGCAGGTTATACAATGATTGTGCCAGCCCAACCACAGGAAAAATTGCCACCAATAGTAATCCAGTATGATACTGAAACGAAAACTGGATATAATGTGGATTTTTCAAAACCACTTGTTTGGTATGACACTTCATTAGAATCCGTAATGAGACGTGCTGCGATGTTTGTTCAGGAAGGTATTGAAAAAATGACAGGGAAGAAAGTCCCGACTGTTTGCAGTAATGACATTTCAAAAGGAATAATCCTCTTAACAATCAATGGTGCACCAGAAAAATTGAAGAATGACCCGGATGTCAAAAAAGCCCTGTCCAATAATGGTAAAGATTCGTATAACGATAAGGAAGCATACTTCATTAAAACTGAACCAGACAGAGTTCTTGTCATTGCAAACAACCCGAATGGTATCATTGCTGGTGTTGTTGACTTGATGGAAAGCACAGGATATGAA
>Ga0209204_1002813_pt1 | contig 13677 bp, 29 predicted proteins | sample AD_JPNMR2_MetaG_FD_184425 | JGI IMG/M metagenome (GOLD analysis project Ga0209204, IMG submission 184425) | Active sludge microbial communities of municipal wastewater-treating anaerobic digesters from Japan - AD_JPNMR2_MetaG (SPAdes) (version 2) | ecosystem: Engineered > Bioreactor > Anaerobic... | reverse complement strand
GTCATCCATTGGAGTATGAATGACAACTGTATCAATACCTGTCACATCTACATTATTGAGTTTCATTTGTATCATCCTTGCGCATCAAGTAATTTGGTAGCATCTCGTACATCTGAAATACATTCATGTGATATGCATCAGCAAGATCTCGAAATGATTGTGCCAAATTTTGCATCTCAATATCAAGTTCATTAAAGCGACCCATTGTTTAATCCTCAAGTGATGTACTCATAATATCAGTTGCAAATGCCTTGGCTACTCCATATATACAAATCATACATATACCACCAATGATTACAGAGATCAAATCAAACTTATCATACATCCAAAGCATCATAAAACTTGTCATGGCAATCACACCATACAAGATCGTGTAAATGTTCATAACATTATTAGGTTACACAAGTATATAATGTTAGGTGTAAAAAAGGTGTGATTACTGGATAAGGCCCTTCGCACGGAGGGCTGCCAGCACTGCATCATGTTCCTGATCAAACTGCTTAACAACCCCCCATAACTCATAGTAACCAATCTTGACATCATTACCAGATTCATCCTTGAGTGCCTCACCTTTATCATTCTTTTTAACAAATGACTTCTTACACCCAAACACGATCACTTCGTCATTTGACTGGATATTCTCACTAACATATGCAACCACACATTCATTGGTTGTGGAGAGTTTAATGCCATCGCTGAGATCTACATCACCAAGCCTGATTGAGACCTTATGATAAGGATTGTTATTACGATCCTTGAGATCTTGAATCTCTATCTTCTGCACACTACCCTTGGTGGCAAACTTAGTATAAATGTTCTTACCAGTAACTGGGTCTACAACTGGGGCACTGTCAACTTCTACAAGACTCATCCAATAGTCAGTAGATGGGAGCACTCTCATGGCAACATCATACGCCTTCTGGTAGAGTTCATTGCCCTCGTATGCATCCTTGCTAATACTGAAGTATCCATTGTTCTGACGGCCATAGACAGTAGACTTCTTCCCAATGTCGATGTCATGTTTACAGTCCTTGTCCCAAGTCATGGACCCCATGAGAAATTCTTCCTTTGCCTGACCATCAATATTTGCCACGATAAGTGGAACATTGAGTTTCCATACCGTTGGAATATCCTTTAAATAGTCTGGGTTTTCAACCTCAATATTATTACCATCGGCGTCTTTGCTCTTCTTGGTTTTATCGGTGTAGACAGGGATCAACTTCTCATAGCCATCAGGATAACGTTCAATACGAACCGGGCCTACAAGTTTGCCTGCCTTGATTGCTTTTACTTGTTCAATATCATAATCCTTCTTAGAGTTGAGTAACTCATAGTATTTTTGTTTAGCCTGATACTTGGCATACGAGTTCCGATCCTCGGGTGGGCTTACACCAAGCACAATGACATTTGCCTTGCTCAATACACCCTTTTCATTCTGTTCCTTAGCATATTCAAGTCCTGCAAGTTTGAACAGGCTCCCAATGTTATTAGAAACAATCTTCTCTACTTCTGTATCAATGCGATCTGGTGGGAGAAGTTCTTTAAGTTCAGTCTTAATGCTGGCTGCATATGCTTCAATCTTTTTCTGGACCTCTGCTGGATCCCTTTTATACTTTTCTGCAAGTTTCTGATAGTCAAATACCATGGTAAAATACCTACTAGTTTGTGTTTGTGGACTACTAAAGATTGATTGCCATTATATATAAGTGTTGCGGGGAAGTTTTCACGTCCCAACCCAAAAAAGGAGTTAGTTAATAAGACTTTCTATTACTTAACATCAAATGCTGCCCAATCACATGCTGGGCGCTCTGCCTTACAGATACACTCACGCTTATCACAGTAGATAATTGATTCAAAGTCCTCATCACAACTGAGCAATTTCATATTCAGGTCATGGGCAAACCTACATTGAGTACATGTTTGTGGCAACGTTTCATATGACCCATCAATGTATATACATAGTATAGGCATATTATCACTTATCAATCCTAATCTTGAGACCATCCTTACGGAGTTGTTCAGCCTGTGTTAAAGCATCATGTACACTGCTTGGATTTGGATACTCCGGAATGGTATACTTACATGTACGCTTTATGTAATAAGATTTATTGTGCTTTTTGATCCGAAAGACCTTATGCTCCTGTAACGTCAGGATCTCATACAAGTAATGGCGTGCTAAGTGCCGTGAAATGTTGAATATATCTACAAAATCAGTGGTTTGATACACGCCTTCTTCTTCCCACTTCTCATTGTAAAACTTAATAAATTGGTGATAAAGGCTAGCAGAATAATGTATACAATGAGTCTGATCAATTTCGCTTACGGGCTTGCGCTTTCGCTTACAAAAATCATCCTCTTGGAACTTACATGTTTCACAGTTACGCTCTGGGACTTCCTTGACAGTCATTAAGTTTATATATGAGGGGCTATACTACTTAAATGTTTGCAAACAAGTTTATATACTAGGCTATGTACCTACTACATTTATATATGTGTAGCACTAACATATTGGGTGCCCAACGGCGAAAACATAAGGAGGGAAAATTTCCTCCCTGTGTTTTTGTCAAGCATATTAAGTGACCTCTTTTAGCACCGATTAATGCGTAAAGTTGTTAGCGTGGACGACACTGTACACAGTAATACTCGCCTGCCACGATGAAGATTTGATCCTCGTCAGTTAATCGTCGATGACAATGTCGGCAATGAGCGAACGACAACAGGTTGAGAACTTTCATCAATATGTCAAGTATCATACTTTTCGCTTACGCTGTTTAATATCACGGACAAGTTTAGTGTCGATCCATGTCTTATTGGTCTCGTCGGTGAAGCACTTGAACCCACGACTACAAACTGTATGAAAATAGTTACGAGAGACTTCGATTGACGGAAACTCGCTCATAAAGGCATTGTATACAGCATACTCAACAAGGTACCGTTCACCGAGCATATCTGCGAGATCTATCACAAATTCACGTATTTTGATGGACTTGTATCCGATATTGACATATTGGGCAGCTTCTTCGGCCTGTTCCCTATAAAAGTCTGCTATGTTTTCCATAGATATATAAATACCATGCACTTCCCATATTTATAACTATCGGATACCAATATATAAAGGAGTGTCAACAGTGTTTAGGTCTTGCGACTTACAACAGGGTTAAAAATAGAAAGGAGTTAACTTTATAAGTAATTAATTGAAGGGTACTACATGGCACATATGATCAAAGCCGAACTTTTTCTGCACTTTATCATATTGATGGACGCGGGCCTTAAACTGGATAATGGTGCCCGGACGAATGTTTTTAAGCAAGGTAACTGTATTGGGGCTTAAGTCAACCACAAAAGCGTGGCTGGTCACGTGATTTTTGGTGCCGCATTCAATATCATCAATGAGGGCATAGGTTTTGCCATGTTTGAAGTGCAGGTTGCCAACTTTGCGAAATTTGCCGCGAAACACGTTAACACCCTCGTAATCGGCCAGGTAACTCCGCCGCTTGTAATCGGTGTAGTTGATCCCATCACGGTGACCACAGGCCGGGCAGCCTGATATAAAATACTCGTCTTCTAATGTTGATTTACCGCAGTGGGTACATTTGATGAAGGGTAGTTGTAACATAGTATAGTGTTGATGCTCCGACTATATAATTACTTGGTTGGCCAAATTGTAAGTTGCACTCCCGAATTGGACGCGAAGAATAGTTGGTAGGTAACAGCCCTCATGCTTGATAAAACAAAGGGAATGGAAAAAGATCCTATCCCATGTGTTCTACCTTGTTGGCACAGTCGTATTAGCGTTACACATATATAAATGTAGTGAGTGGTTAATCTAGATGCACAAAGGCCATGCACCAATCATCCTTGAAGACTCTTGGCCATGGTGGGGGCATTAGGTGGCATAGGCCGTTGTCATAAGCCTGACACATCTGGCAACGACGGTTATCTTTATAGGGTTTGACTACGTGATTGGATATACCACCACGTTTGAATGCTACGTCATCAGGGTTATACTGGGGTGGGGGGATTACCTTTTTACGTCTTGTATTGCGTTTTGCATTGTCACAAGTTTTACAAATCCAATCGTGCTTTTTAAAGTTGCTTGGATAGATGTTGTCTAGTGTAAGTGGTTGCTTACAAACTCTACATGCGTGTGTCATGAATAATACTTACCTTACTGTTTTTCTATGAACCATAATGACAATGCATTCCCAACATTGCGAATTTTTCCTGACATTTCACATAATACAAATGGTCTATTGTCATATGGATGCGAGTCTTTACCAACTTCTAATGCAATTTCCCATAATTTATCTGCTAATTTTATAAGTTCGTTTACATCATATTGTGTAATATCAGTATAATTCATGTGTAATATTTGTAATCGGCCTTGAGGAGTTCTTTTGCTAGGAATTTCATAGAGAATGTAACTTGGACCTCTGTTTCATTGTAAGTTGTGGTCTCGGTTAGTTCTTTGGATATGATCTCTAATAATATGTCTTTAGGGTAGGTATGGGTGGAGTCAAGGCCCCAGATGTTACCAAAGCGGGTTCGTTGTACTTTTAGAACTTTCTCTTCATTGTTCATGATGTAGACCTCTTGAGGTATGCAAGGAGTTCATTGTTTTGACGAATGATATGGTTGTTCTGTTCTATTATGAGGGCCAATAGATCATCATCATACTTTGGAGTTTCATTGAATGTGTTATGAGTTGTATATTCCATTTATATATAATTGTGGGTGGTAATATATAGAGGTTACTTATGATCTAATCAAGATGAAATGTAAGTAAATAATAGAAAGAAAGGTTATACTCTTTATAGGTTACTGATGATTCTTGAGATGTTACTGTGTATGGGGGTTGATGTGGTGTCTATCATGAGGACATTGAGATTGAATAGTTTGAATATTAGATCGTAACGGGATTGGATACGTTGGATCTGATTGATTGTTAGGTAGTGCTCTTCACTTCTTTCTGATAATCTGTGATGTATAATTGATGGCCTGGCATATACATAGATTACAAGGGTTGGTAGAAACACGGCTAATTGGCTACTGTATACTTGGTTTATTGCGCAGAATGGTGGCCAGTGATGTTTGGTTTCAATCTCTATTGATTGATAGACGAGGCTACAGATGAAAGATCTGTCACTTATGAGATGGGTTGTAAGGGGGAATTCAATGTCTTTATATAATAGATATCTATCGTGGGCAAATAGATCGATCTGTTTAAATACATCATTGGTTTCTTTGATTTGTTTGATGAATGCATCATTGTGGGGTTCTTTGATGTAAGTGGCTGGATATTGTTGTTTTAAGTGTTCGAGGATAGTAGACTTTCCTGAACCATCACACCCACAAATGTTAATAATGCATGGATCCATGAGTAATGGTTTGGTGTTAATGTATATATAAGGTTGGGTAAAAATAGATGGGTGTAATTATATCTGGATTACTTTCCCAGGAATTCTAGGTAAAACTTTAGCAGGACCAGTATATCTGTATTCATACCAACATGGGAATGATTCATCAAGATATTCATCCATATCAAATGCAGAACGTACATCTATTATATTGGATTCATATAATGCTTTAAGATAATCACGTTTTGCTTCAATATAACTGATTGCGAGCATCCTATATGCATCCCAGTATGGAAGAGGTCTTTCCCATTCATTTACAAAGAAGTTATCAATATCATCAGATGTTACATTAACTAACTTTTCAATTAGTTCCATATGCTTTTTATAATACATTTTTTGTAATGTACCATGAGGATCTTTGTTAGTAAGACCTGCACATCTATATAAAGTGTAATCTTCTTCCCATTCATCTTGGAAAAAATACCAAGTATCACCATCTAGTAGATAAGATTGGTTTAGATAGTGCCATTGAACACGATGTGGAAACACTGGTTCACTTTTGGTGCGAATCCATAAACGGAGTCCCATGATAATATATGCGATAAGATTATATATAAAGTTATCGTAAAAATAGATGTGGTTAATATATCCCCTGCCAAGGATTATTAACCTGATGCTTGGATGGTTCTGATAGACTTTTTGATTACGTCGTCAATAACCAACGACTAAAGTCGTTGGCTTCCTGCCTGTTTGATCGTGATCATGCTTATTACCATGATTATACTTTGATCCAAACTCTTTTTAACTATTAAATTCATTATATGGTGTGGTATGTGTATTAGATTTATTCATTGATATTACTATTGAATGGTGGAATACCCATCGATTCTGGTTAGGATTCAGCATTGGTTGGTTTGTATGTTGCATAATATGTATATTATTAATAACATTAATTAAACTTGGAGTGAAAGTATTATGATTGAGATTCCAACAATTACAGAGCGTCAGTATCGTCCATGTACTACATGTATATGGTATAGAATTGTTAATGGAGTAGAGCAGTGCTTAGCAAAAACCGAATTACAGTATGTTTTGATGAGTGAACGAACTGATCTATTTGATATGACAAATTTCGAGGATTTACAAAACATGCCTTGTCGACTTCACATGACCCTGGATGAACTACGAATGATATTGGATCCGTATTTTATGGAGTGATCATGACGAATGAACATATGAATCCTAACCAGAATAAAAGCAAATAAAAATCAAACAGTTATTGTGCATTAGAAGGAAGTGAATAATATGGATATGTCTACTAATGATGTATATTTTATGCTTGGGTATGATACATTATCTAATAACTATGGCAATGTTGTTCGAATGAATAATATTTATAATTCAAATGTTCCAATTGGTAATCAATGTACAAATAATGAACATTATGATAATGTATTAAGTTATCGTCGCGATCTGTCTTCTGGTAAACTTTATAGACGCTTTGATTATCATACTGGAGATCATGCAGAGTTCATGGCATTTTGTAGTGAAATGCACATAAATTATGATAATGATACATGTGGTGTCGAGCGTCGTAATAAAGATGGTTATGCTGCTCATATTGATGATATGAAACGTTTTCTAAACAGAACATTGTTTGAAAAGATTTTCACTGCATTTTCATCGTTTAAACCATCAACGCGATATGTACCAAAAAAATGGAAATGGATGCAGTATGAGTATGATAAAATGGTAACATACGAAGGTTATATTGGTCTTACTGATGAACAAGTGACGTATATGTTAGAACTTCGAAAACAAGTAGGATACAATCATGAGTAATTCAATTGATGAACCTACAGTAACAATCACGATGACCATGGATCAAGCAAGGTTACTAACACAGACCGTAGATATAGTTTGCAGACTACACTTGAATCAATTCAACGTAATAAAGGATGTATGTCATCGTAAAGGACAACCATTCCCTGATTATGACAAGATGCAAGATATCGAATGGGAATTAAAACAATTATTCAGCCCAGAATTAACTCGCAATTCATACTGGGGCATATACAACACTCAAATCTCAAATGACGCACGTACACTCTGGGATATGAAACAACAGATTCGAAATGCTTTAGCATGGTATAAAAACCTTCTAGGTGGATGGTCTGTAGACTACGATGAGTTTATGCAAACTGATCATGAAAACACCCCAATCAAAGTTACCATTAACACTGGTGATCCAAATTACGAGATATACTTATCATTTTTCAAACGCTTTAATCATAGCATTAACCAAATGATTAACAAGATGGGTTGGCAAGATAACAGTGAAGAAGTTAAACAGTGGATTGAAGCCTGTAAAGAATTTGCCCTTCATGAACATATTCATATTACAACCACCAACACACCCTTACCTCACCAGGAATACCTTGACTTTTTCAATGAACGAGTAACGCCTGATGGCACATATATAGAGTGGAATGATCATGATAATGCCTAAATGTCTGAAATGCAAGAGCACCAATATCGATTCTAGGTCTTGGTATATTGGATAACATTATTATGATAAGATAGAGTGAAACAACAAGTATAAATGCTATCCACATTAATATATACATATGTCAAGTAGACGACTGTTACCTTACAAGGATGCGATTATCAATCTGTATAAACACGTAGGTAATGAACCATTCTATACTCAGGATGTTGCTCATATCTTTCCATCACAGCGTATCAACATGTTAACGAATCGTGAATTTCTGGCACCAACTGGAAACTTCAGACGTTCAGGAACCAAGACATCTCATGGTCGTAAGTATAATGAATGGCGCTTTACATCCAAGGGAGTGACATTCGTTGAACAATACTTATGATGTTACTCTAAACAACTTACTTTTCCGCATTGCAACATTAATTTTAATCTACTTTACAGTAGTATATGTATTGTTTAACTTATGAGATCCATCCCATGACATACATAATCCGTGATGATAATAAAGCATTTAGGATCAATCCTGATGCAATTTATGATGTTCAATTTGATGAGTCCAAACCTGCATACTTTATAACTATGGATGAGGAACGTATCAGTCCATACTTTGATGTGTTTGCACCCAACGAAACCCGTGAGGAGTTTACTGATGAAGAGTATGCTGATATTCTATCTACTGCCGAATATTACGCCGTTGAATGGCTCTGTGACTTCCTTGAACGTTTAGATAAAAATCCTGCCGTCATGCATTGTGTAAGCGATGGTGAGATATTTTTATTGCCCGAAGCCTTAATGCGAAGGTGATCATGTTATGAAATCCACTGATGAATTGGATGATATCTTAACCAAATGCTCACAATTACGCGGTTGTTATCCACTTATGAATAGAACCCATGCACAATTTTTTGAATACCTATTAATACACAAACGTGAACAGTTAATACCCTTGGCTAAAGACTTCCTCAAACACTGCATGGTGCTCTACAATCCATATAATGATGCATTCAAGACACTTGCCAAAGGTGCAACTTCTGCTCATCGAGTATATACTTGTCCAAATTGCGGGAGGGTTGGAACCATTACACTTATAACAGGTGAAATGCCTAAATGTGGATTATGTGGTAAGGATGTTACCTACATTTATGAGGCAGATAACTAATGACATACATCATAACGCTTAACCAACAACAGTTTGAGACTCTATATAACCATGTAGTAGAGCACAAACTTAACAATGGTATACTGGGTGCCATGGACTTTGCTCTTGACCACCATAATGAACGTGAAGCAGTTCTTAAAGAGTTATTAGGTATAACCACGTAGATATGTTGTATGCATATAACCCAATGCGCTTCACGGGCACCCATGCAGCAGGAAGCCCACTCCTTTAGGTGTGGGAGGAATGCTGCATAAAGTATAAATATATTGAACACTAATATCAATACATGCTTCTGACATTGCAGTTGAAGTTAGTTCCAAACGATCAGCAAAAAGTAGTTTTGCTCAAGACAATGGAACAATACAATGCAGCCTGCAATTATATTTCAGAAGTTGCTTTTGAATCCAGAACTTTTGGTAAAGTAGGGTTGCAGAAACTTGTTTATTACGATGTAAAAGACAGGTTTGGGTTATCTGCACAAATGGTTGTCAGAGCCATCGGGAAGGTTTCTGAATCGTATAAAGTTGATAGAAAGACTCAACATGAGTTCAAACCTCATGGAGCAATCCAATATGATCAGAGGAACCTGACCTTTAAAACAATGGATACTGTTTCTATCCTGACATTAGAAAAACGTGAGAGGATCAAGTTCATCTGTGGCAAATACCGAGAACTGGATCTTGAACGTGTTAAAGGTCAAGCAGATTTAGTGTATCGTGACAACCAGTTCTATCTTCTGATTGTTTGTGATGTTCCTGAAGAAGAACCAATCAATTCAGATAAAATAATTGGGATTGATCTGGGTATTGTGAATCTTGCAACTACTTCTGAAGGTCAAGTATTTTCTGGTGATTTATGCAAAAAAGTTCGTCAGAAGTATCAGAAGATCAAGTCCACGCTCCAATCTGTTGGAACTTGGGATGCAAAGAAACATCTCAAGAAACTATCCAAAAGAGAACGTAGGTTCAAAAAGGATACAAATCATTGCATCTCAAAGAATGTTGTTCAGTATGCGAAAGGCACTTTGTCATTTATTGCTTTAGAAGACCTTTCAGGTATCAGAAACAAAGTAACAGTTAGAAAGGCGCAGCGTGAAGAACATTCAAAATGGGCATTTGCAGAGTTAAGTCAGTTTATCCAGTATAAGGCACAATTAGCAGGAGTTCTTGTTTATTTGGTCGATCCAAGGAACACTTCAAGACAGTGTTCTGTATGTGGATACATAGATAAGAAGAATCGGAAATCCCAATCAGAGTTTTTCTGTTTGGAATGTGGTCATACTGAAAACGCTGATATTAACGCCGCTAAAAATATTGCTCAAAGGGCAACTGTCAATTTGCCTATAGCACTCTGCTCTTCGGAGAGATTGAAGTGCAAGCCAACGACTTTAGTCGTTGGTTATTGACCTTAATGTATGCCCTATAATAGATGGAACATAAGAACACATCATAAACTCCTCATCTTTGCCATCACCTTCATAGTAATCACAGGCATCTGCACACATGCCCACATCTACGAGTTGATTAATACATGGACACATAACGCACGGTTGCTTTAATCGAGCCTCGGTACATCCCTCAAAGAAATTATCACAGAATTGTTCACAGAGTGCTATATCATGGAGTTGTTCCGATAACGGGCAATATGTTGCTTTTATAATTGATAGATTGTACATTATGCCTCACCTAATATATGATCAATTTTGTAATTGGTATATAGCACTCGTGCATTACCACCATGGCCTTTTAATACTTCAGCATTGTTTGGAAAGTTTAATCGTAGTATGATTGGTCGTCCAGTGTTTACGCTGAATCGTATGGCTTCATACACATCAGCCCATGCCCGGACAGGTGGCTTAATGACACCTTCTGATTTATACTTGAGAAGTTTCTTCATTGATGTAACATGATAGACCTTCATTGGGTGTCCTCGCAATACGCTACATAATCATGTTCTATACAATCTACACTACTAATGTATGATTGCCAATGGTCAATATACGCTTTGGTATTTTTGTATAATTGATACCGGGAGCAAGTATCACACTTATCACAACCTTCACCATTGCATAATGAAATATCCACCATTAGATGTTTACCCCACAGATTGTTGCCATACCATTCATGTATTCAATGCCAGATTATTACACTTTCATACTCACCAAAGTTACTTCCTTGCCACATATATCACAACAATATTGAATCATGTTGCCTCGGTTTTGTTAAATACATAATGTTTAACTTAATCATAATTCAGCCATATAGTGTCCTGCTATATGCATAAATCCCTACCGTCCCATGGGATACCACTGCGAGTTTCCAGTAACTTGGCCACTTCTATACACTCATCATATTTGATCTTAACGTTGTTATCTTCGAGACCAAGCTGCTTGAGCATGTATATCTGATAGTTTAACTCGTTGTATATTTCCTGGATCAATGATCTGCCTTCGAATAGTTCTTGCATTGTAGTTAGTTGATCCATTGAGATTAGTTTACTTTCAAGTTGATGAGTAAACTCTATTGAATTACAAACTAATTTAAGGGCTTCCTCAACCTGCAAGGGGTTTGGACAATACTCATACATGTTATAACCGCCCAGTTTCATTGCGTAAAATTTCATCATACATCTCTAAAGCCTCATGACCAACCGTAAAACCAGTGTTCTAATTGCCATGGATACATTGGAACAATACCAATTTTATTGAGCCAGTAGAATACTAGAAAGATACCTATAGCAATTGGTATAAGTTCTTCCCAAAAGTAAGTAACTTTCCCAGTAACTTTATCTTTCATTCTAAAAGTAGGTACAAACATAATAAGCATGAACACTCCTACCATACCCCAGAACCAATAGGACCAGACTGGCATTGAACCTGCTGACATAATTAGTGACATGTTCTACCTCCCGTCATCGATAACATAACTTTTCAATTCGTTTAAATCCTTACGTAAATTGGCAACTTCCAATTCAAGTTTATCAATGTGCTCATGTAAAGTGTTTAAATTTGCTTCAATTACTTTTATGATTTCAACAATATTTGACATAGGGTTTCACTTCTCCTAATTTGATTTGTAGTCAGTATATTAGTGCTTTGTATACATTAAGGTTTTCAACTTACATTTCATTCGACTGTGCACAGGGGACAACTCAAGTCCTCTATCCTCTATTGTCAAGCATAGAAGTGGGGATGACTTGCTCATGATGAAACTGCAACATTTCTGGCTAACATACTTGACAATAGTATTGGGTGAACCAGGATTCAGTCGTCCATGCGGGGCAGTCGGAATGTGCTTCGCTTTACACCAAAACAGTAAGTTTATAAGTAGTAAAATAGTAGTTGATATTCCCGCATGGATGGCTGATGAGAGGTGATAAACCAAACTCATTGTCATTTGGTTATATGTGTTAAGGATTGAACTTTTTTATAAAATTCGCCGGGTAACTCTAGGTAGTTAGGCTTGACTTGAATTTTGGATCAACATGATGGCTATCAAGTAAGTCCTTGATTGGGATTATGCATGGCTTGGCTTCATTACGGAGTTCGGCCACGACACGAGACTTTTCACGGACTGTGACAATGCGATGCAGATCAAAGGTGTAGGATTCTGATTCGTCAATCATGCAGATAATGGCTTTGAATGCTTTATCCAGGGTTGTATAGTCATTGGTGTAGGTCTTGACAACATCAGCATTGTAATACTTGCGGATAATACGGTAAGGCTTTTCAGTCATTAATTGGCTCCTTTGGTTTGAATTTGTTCGGATAATTTTCACGTAACTTGGTCTCAAGTTTGAGCAAGCGTTCAAGTTTTTCTTGTGTTGTTAAATGTGGCTTCCATCCAGGCATTGTTATCACGTTCCTCTAATAGTTGTTTCACTTGGAATAGTTGATGCATAGTCGTCTGTAACTTGCCGATTGTTTATTCAATGTCAGTAGTGTTTTGTAAGTGGATTGTGCGAAGGTCTGTTACCAATATCATCAATTGGATGTTGGCGTAATGTAATGGGTCATCAATTGGTAACATATGTTGTAGGTTCTCCGTTTAGGTTTTAATACTTTACGGCTTGTTAATTTAAAAAATTGCCGGGTAACTAGAGAGGTTTTTTACTTATGGTTTTCCTGATAAATGAATGGACCTGGAAAATGCATACATGGTCGAAAAATGATACAAGGTGTCAAATTTGATAGGCATGACATAATTTTTGAATGCATGACTGACAAAAATAAAAGAGATGTTATTTGTAAGCATAATCATCACCTATGGATGTCAATATCAAATTCAATGGTGTCATCACGGGGATCAATGTTGAGGTGGTATGTTTCATTTAGATACCTGATGATAGTCTCTTCAATGTCTAGCATGTCCATGCCACGGGGATCAATGTCTAGATCATCGGCATAGGTAATTATGGCTGTAAATGATCCATCAGGGTTAGATGTGATACTATTTACCTGATAATCAGTGAGTTCTATGCATTCAGCGATTACCTGCATATGATCTTCATTGTCATCATTAAAGTATGTAAAGGGAAATGTAATCTCATATGATGCCGTCATGTCATAGTCTCCAGGAATGCTGGACACACCAGGTGGTAAATCCCATCCAAAATTTGTCATGATATTAGTCCTCCTCGTGAATTATTGTTCCTTCCCACAC
>Ga0209204_1002809_pt1 | contig 13687 bp, 12 predicted proteins | sample AD_JPNMR2_MetaG_FD_184425 | JGI IMG/M metagenome (GOLD analysis project Ga0209204, IMG submission 184425) | Active sludge microbial communities of municipal wastewater-treating anaerobic digesters from Japan - AD_JPNMR2_MetaG (SPAdes) (version 2) | ecosystem: Engineered > Bioreactor > Anaerobic... | reverse complement strand
TATCTCTGATATGTCCGCCTGTCCCTTTTTTTGTAGATGGTATAATCTGGGTAGTTTAAGCGACCTGTTGGCATATTGGCCTCCCTAAAAGGGATTATAACAATAATTCCTTTTTATGACAATATGTTAGATTAATCATCTGACCCAGTATAGGCAATTTTTTATCCAGGCGGCGGTTAAACCGCCACCTGGTGTAAGTGTGTGTAATATCCACAGTAGTATCAGTGGACACAGCCCTCCATACCCATACAAATCCCCATGCAGCCAGGAAACTATTCAATTGTCAAAAAACAACGGGATCTGAAATTTCTACAATTTCAGCCCGAATTCACTGTCATAATCTATATCAATTACTATAGGACTGTTTTTGCTTATTTTTATGGTCCTATTTTCCTTCCTTAATTTCATTAACTGTCTCCATCTTATAGGCACCAATAACTGCGAAGCCTCAAGAGGATTTTCATTTAAATGCTTATTAAAACGCAATTCGAGATTTGAAGGTAAAACTTCAATAGCGTCAAAGGCCTCATAAAACATATTCTCTAACATTTCATCGGCAGAGAAAGGTTTAAGTGCTTCAACACATGTGCTGTAAAACTCCTTATTACTTTTTGTGTAACGCTTAATCCAATCTTCATAAATATCACCTCTGTAAATCTCATCCAGCCATAACTTTATTGCCTCTTCATCTATAGTTTTATCGTGGTTTCTTTTCAATATTTCAATAGCTTTCTTTACAAGACGGTCGTCATATATGCCTTGACCGTCATCAGGTTTTGTGAAGACAAAAACAGGTGCCCAGCTTTTTAACCTTCTTCTATTTATACGACCAACCCTCTGTATCAATGCTTCGAGCGGCGCAGGATCTGTGAATATAACATCAAGATCAATATCCATACTCACCTCTATTACCTGTGTTGATACAAGTAATAAGGGTTTTCTTTCTTCTGAACGTGAGCCGGTTGCCTTTTTTATTATTGTTTCCTTTTTCAATCGATCTTCAATGTTAAAACGACTATGGATTAAGATAATGTCAATTTGTTTGCCAAGTTTCTGCTTTACCTTTAAATAAGCCTGCTGCGCCCTTTTCACTGTATTACAGCATATGAGAATGGAATTATATTCTCCTAGTTTTTTACAAATATGGTCTATCCAGCAGTCATCTAATAGGTCACCATCTAAAACAATTGTTTTATGCCGGATGAATTTTTTAAAAAGTTCAGAGGTTGCATTTACTATAACGGCATCGCCAAGAGCCTCAAGCAAACATTTTTGAATTATCGCCGGTAGGGTTGCGGACATCACGAAAAACTTGGCTCTAAGCATTTCCTTAAGGAATCTTACTGAACATAAGATCATACCTAGTCTTTCTGGCTCATATGCATGTATTTCATCAAGGATAAAGCAAGCCCCAGCAAAATCTGTAAAAATAGCCTCGTATCCTTTTACCCTATAAAATGCCTTTAATATCTGATATGGACTTAGCACTTTTACTGGGTAATAATTCAATCTTACAAGGTCTTTGAGCCATTTTGCCCTTTTGGTTGCCAGTTCAGGACTGAAGTCATCTTCAATTAAAAAACGATACAGGGTCAAGACATTTTTGGAGTGTTCGAGACCCACCTGCCCAGAAAAAAGATGAGAATTTAACCGTTCATACATTGCATTCATGCTTGCCTGATATGGTAAAGTGTAAAAGAGCCTTCCAATACCAACACCATTGTGCATTTGATTTAATCCCCAAAGTAAAGCGGATTCTGTCTTACCACTTCCTGTCGGGGCTATAAGGATAACGGACCCAATTATCTCTGAACATTGTCTCTGATGAGCGTATAAAGCCTCTTTTGCCAGACCCAACTGCATATACAGAGGTTCATCTTTTGATACACATGCTATTTTGGGTAATTTATCAACATGGGCCGATGCCATATGGTCAGATGTCAATAGGTGTCCTCTAATAAAGAGAATTCTTAAAATTAAAGAAATCTCATATGAACGGCTTAATTCCTTTATCAAACCTCTGTAACTTTTGAGCCAGTATCTGATATTTGAGGAACCATTATGTTTTATTTGTTTTATTGCCTCGTTCACTGGAAGCAACTGTGGAATTTTGATCCCTTTATCATTTAAAGCAAGGGCATTGATCCATATATTTGGATATTTATTAAGCCATCTCCAAAGACCTTCCAAAACCTGTTCTTCTAATTGAGATATTACCTTGTCAATGGGGTCTTCATCAGATTTAATTGTTAAAGGATATAGCAAAAATAGCTCGTCTGCCTCTTTATGATGTGAAAGTATGGTTGAAGCTATTAAGCGATATTCATCTTGAGAAAAGCCTTTTATCCAATCTAAAAAAGCAACTGAAAAAATTTCATGACGATGCCCCCATACCTTTCCATCTCTCAACATTTTTTGGAAACCATTTGCAGATTTTCCAAAATCATGCAGAAAAGAAGACCAGAAGAGGATATTCCATAGATTTGGCATGTTAATTACTTGCGGCAGAGTAGGTCTTAATGCAATCAATTCAGATAATTTCTGAAGCACATTAAAGGTGTGCATCGAAAGACTCTCATATTGATCAGAAGTCCCCTTATCCGGGCTTTTGGCCCAGACATCTTCCAACCAATGAGGAAACATGTAATTTACATTCACGCTCTTACACAAAGCTGTGGAAAAAAAGGCCCAATCTTGCACCATTAATTTCAGGGGTTTCCATATCGATCAAGTATTCTGTATCTGATTCCATGTGTAGATTTTCAAACCTGATAAAATCATCGCTTAATACCCTCCTTTTCAAGATAAGGTAACGTTCAAAGACAGGGAATCTATTGTTTTTGTAATCCAGGTATTTTGGCATAAGAACAGCATACCCTTGTGCAACTTGTAGAACTTTATCGTAAGGAACAATTGTATGTTCGAAATATGCTCGATTTGCTTTTGAAAGTTCTATGACACTAATCTTTGAGTATGTGAAAAGATCCTGGGAGCGACCTAAAACAACTGTATACTTTGGGTGTAAAAACATTTCTTTCCATTCGGGTTTATTAATATACAGAACGAGTTTTGGTTTGAAAAGCTGGGCTCTTCTGAAGGGATTAATTTGACCTTCCATCACTTTTGGAAATTTCGTACCTGGAATTTTTCCAGTTGAGGCTTCCACCAAATGGATGTGTTCTAAATCATTGAATGCTGCCTGATATGTAAAATGATAAGCAAATTCTATTCCTTCAGGTTCTACCCAGTAGCCAAGAGCACTGCATATATGACCATAAATGGTTGCAGGGGGTGGCATTTCAAATGTAGGGTGGATCCCATGCATAAAATGTGGATATCTAAAGGATGTTGTAAGGCCTTCTGCCACAATCTTTAAGACCTGCATCTTATTCCTCCTAGTCAAGCCATCTTGCATTATCCTCTTTTTTGAGGTCATCAATAAGGGATTTAAAGGCAACACGTGGATGGGAAACGTTAATTTTAATCTTGTCATTTATAACTTTGGCAATGAAATCATCGAGTTTTTGACGTTCTTCATCAAGATAGCCCTTAGTCCATCCCACATATATATTGGACAAAATGTCACTTTCAAAAACAGAAATCACTTCTTTTAATGCATCAGTCTTTATTTCGGGTAGGCCTTTTGAGTTTACTCCTATTACATGGGCGAATATATTATTGCCCCCTTTAGTTACAGCCAGAATGACTATCACAGGCGATACATCTGTATAATGGAGTGCCAGTTTTGCCCCGCCTTCTATAAGAGCCATGCCTTCAAAAAGTGCTGCAATCCTTTTTATCCTATCTTCAACCGGCAGTCGGTATGCTTTTTCGTCAGTTTTTTCTTCAAGTCCAGCTTTTTTTGCTTGTTCGATTCGTTCTTTATCAAGATTTAAAAATCCAGTCTTATTCCTGTACCAGAAGGTCCCACAAGCGCTGAGATCCAGCGAAAAAATACCCTTAAGCGTTGTTCTATAAAATTGACTGCTGTATGGCACAGGATCCCCTTCATGTCTACTCATGGTTTCCCAATCTTCTACAATGGATACAGGTGCTATAGACACTAATGTGCTAACTTTGAATGGAGAGGAACGAGTAACTGTTTCTACTGTTGGCGTCTCAGTGAAACGTGACACATCTGATTCTCTTTGCTCTACAGCACTCGCCTTTTTGGAGGGAGCTCGCATATAGCCAAAAAGATCATCATCCCACCACTTAATAGGATTGGCATCAGTGTAGGCCACCTTTGCTTCCCGCCAGATGGGAGCAGCCTGCCATTCATTGTGGTATTTCTCAAGGGTCGTTCTCAACCAGTATCTGAAAGCCTGGGCAGATACATAGGGATATGCGCCTTCCCTTGTTCTTATAACCTTCACACCTGATACATTGTCAAAAAGCCTGCCTTCCACGTTTCCAAGATTGTTCAATGCTGATGCTGGGGCATCTATAAGTAATAACCCTGTTACAAAAGCCATTTCGCACCTCCTATTTTTATTCAGTTTCTTCTTCTGATTTTATATCAGGAATGGCTTCGATGTTTGTTCCAAGCCATCCTTCTTTATACAACTCTTCTATCATCCTTATAAGAACAAGGTCTCTACTTAGCCTCCAGTCTGAAGAGGCTATATCATATCCATCTTCAAAGATTGTAATGTATGGGTCGAGACTGACAAGGGGCTCTTTACCCTTTTTTACCTGGGTTAAGTTTGCTTTTATAAGGGCAGTTCTGAATCTATCGTATCTATTGTTGAAAAGGGCAAAGAAAAAGGTTTTATCGTTTTCTTCTTTGACATAGGCGGCAAGGCGATCACCAAGTTGTTTGATTTGCTCAATCTTTTCTTTATCCATATTTAAAACCCTCCTTATAAAAAGTTCTGTTATCCTCCATGAAACTAAGCTGGCCTCTTCTTTTATGGAATATGTCCTTCTTGGATCGTCATTTTTTCCATAGCTCTTAGGAATCCTTAGAAAATACAATCTTATAAATGAATGGGCATTATCCGGCAATTTGAAAAGGTCCTCATAAAGGACATTTCTTCTTGAAAAAGTCTCACCGTCATTTTCAACATCTAACCCTTTCTTCCCCTTTCCTTTCTGAGACAACCACCATGCCCTACGAACTATTAAATTCCATTCATTTTTGTATTCAGCACTAACTGCATTACTCAAAAAATCCATAATCTCAAGAGGTAAATGGAATATTTCAAGATAAGGATTGGCACCTAAATTACTCAGATGGTAGGCAGTTACAGAAGAAGGTTTTAACTCAAGTTTTTCTTCCATCCTCTGTTGTTCTATTTTAAGCAAAGTTTTTATTAGAAGGGTCTTTGCCGATGCATATGGTTCCTCAAGTTTTTTACTCCCGCTTTCCTTTGCCAGATTAATAAGCTTTTTGTTATGGTCAAGAAACTCCCTAACAAAATCGAGCATAAGATCGGGATTATCGGAATGCACGGCCAAAAATTTTCCTTCACATTTGGCACAGCCAAGTGGAAATGCATGAATCGCAAGTAAAGCTTCTCCTGAAACAGGCAAACCTGCATTACCTGAAGGATAAAAATTTATAATGCCTTCACCCGTAATCAATGGTATATGCTGCCTGAATGCCTTTCCCGGTTGTGTTTTTTTAGACAAAGGTATCCCAGTTGCAGCTCTACCGGTAAAAACGCAAACAAGGTCGGTTCTGGGCACATCCTCTTTATATGCGCCAAGAACATAATCTACATATTCTTTTCTTTTTTCCTTCTTGATTGAAGGGTTTGTAAAGCCTGAATTTGGAAATGCAACGGTAAGCAAAGAAGTCAGAGGCTCTCTAATATAATTTTCTTCCATATAGCTCTTTATCTTTGTAAGATCCTCTTCTGTTATATCTATAGGATCCCGTTTTCTTACAAAGGCTAATATGGTTGCAATCCCAACATCAACCAATGGATGCCCAGTATACGTAAACATCAAATCCCCCTTTAATTAAAGTTCAACTGGTAATTATTATGATATTATCATCCATATCCCTGACATACTTATCTCAAAGACAGATGCAGATTTCAATACCGCACCTGGTGCCCAGCAGATTTGAGCGGAGGTCAGTGCCATCCCAAACCGGTGGCTGCCATCGCGCGTTTCACGCCCTATCAGCGGTTCAATCTGCCCGCGAGCCTTTACTCTATCCACCATCACATGAGCCACAAGGGCGGCCTGAGCCTGCAAGTTAATCTGTGGACGGGCGGCATTCAAGTCCCAACCATCCGGGTTTCCCGGCCTGAACTCGGCCAGACGCAGCTGTCCGAATCCGTAGCGCCGCTCGCCGCCCACCTGCAGGGTCTCCAGCCAGGAGCGCCAGGCCTGCTTCGTCCCCAGGTGTGCCTGGGCCGCCTCGTCCAGGAAAACGTAACCCCCGACAAGCGTGCGCGTGCCGACGGGAGAGGCATGGGGCGCGATGAACTCCACCTTGTGCAGGCTGCCGTCCTGGGCGGAAGTTGCAGAGGGGTCCAGGGCGGTGGTTACGTGCGCGTTCAGGTAACGGCGCTCAAAGTCGGCGGCCGGGTACGGCCCATAGCATAGTTGGCCATTCTGATAGCGGGGGGCAAGCGGCGCGCCGTCTTCCTCCACGAACCAGTAGCCGAAGGCGCAGTGGGTTTTGACCCAGTCGCCCACGGCCGGATAGTCATCGGGGCGCTGGCTCCTGAGTACATCCGTTGCAAAGCCGCGGCGGGTGAGGGCCTCGGTCACCGCGCCCCACAGGTTGCGGGCAGGGATATAATAGCGGGTCCGCTGCGCGTTGCCCACCTTGTGATAACCAATATGTAGTGGGCTACGTAGCTCGTAAGTTGCATAGAACGCTTGCCATGTCATAGTAATCCCCTTATCCCAGCGCTTTGGCGTGGTAGCGGGCGTAGATGAGGGCCTGCTCCAGCAGACGCTTGGCGAGGAGAAGCTGATCCAGGTCGCTGGCCAGTTGCTCACGCACTGCTGCCAGCGGATCTTTAGCGTTCTGGAAGGCCTGAACCTTAGCCTCTTTGAGAAAGGACGTGGCCTGCTCTTTTAGTTTGTCGGCCCCGGGCTTCTCACGGGATCCACGCGACACCTGGTACAGGAAGAAGGCATAGACGCCGTCTTCCTGCAAGACACCTAAGGATTTGGTGATGTGGTTTTCGGCGTTTTTGCCGATGGCCTTATGGACTTTATCGGCGATTTGCCAGCCGAATTTGGCGCAGAGTTGGTCCAGGTTTACCCCGCTCATTGCCCACCTCCTGCGTCTAGGTTGAGCACCTTTAGCCGCCCCATGCCGCGGGTGTTCATCCCGCCGATGCCGAGGAACTCAAAAAGGCGCAGGCCGTTTGCTACGGTCTCTTTCACTTTGTCCAGGTTGCCTTCTGAATGCTGTTGGTCACTGAGTGGAATGACGTATTCGGTTTGCTTTTTGCCGTCCTTCTCAACCGTCCTGGCAATGCGATAGTGTTTGGGGTCACTGACCACCACCTCAAAGTAGAGCACGCTGGTGCGCGGTAGGGCCTCGTAGGTGTAGAGCGCGCCTTCGGCGGCGGCGCCCGTTTGCGGGTCAATGCTGACCGAGGTGCGCACCTCAAGGTTGTCGTTGACGATGTGACCAAACATCTTGTCCGAGACCAACACGGCGCGGTCACGAATCTCTTGGGGTACTCCGGGCAATTTGCCTGCATCGGGCGCAAAGTTGTTGCCCACCACGTCCAGCATCAGCCAGCCCAGGTTGAGTTTGCCGCTTGCTGTGACCCTGCCGGCCACGCGCACCTGGCCATCTGCTGGCTCTGATTCAGTAATCCCCAGGTCGCGCAGGACGCCGGGGCAAGTGACCCAGACCGGCCCAGCCAGGGAGTGGACAGGAAAAAAGACCAGCCGCGCGTCTGAGAACTGCGCCAATCCTTGAAAGCTTCCACCATCTCCTCTGGCGAAACCAAAGGTGACGCAGATAGGGCAGTCGGGCAGGCCGCAGTGGCCCTGGTAGTTACGGGCTGGGTCGGGCTGTCCCTGCCCGGCGCAATGGGGGAACTTGCCGCTTTCCTGCATCGCGGCATAGGTGCGGCAGGCGCCGGCGATGCTTGTGCCGGGGATTTTGGGCAGATTTGTGCCTGCCTCGCGCACAATGGTCATATCCACGCGGCCCAGGCGCATCCCGCCAGTACCCACATGAATAGGGTCAAGGGCAAGGGCGAAAAAAGGATTTGGATCTAAAATGTTATCCATGTCCTGCCTCCTTCAAAATTTTCAGGAATCTTTCAAGGTAGTTTTCACCTGTTAGTCTTTCAAACTCGATCAGCCATTTTCTAATTTCCTCTACATTTAACTTTTGATTCAGCAATACAGAGCGGACATCCTCCATGTCCCGGGGTCTACCGGAAAATATTTTATGAATTATTAAATCCTCAGGTGTCGCGTAATTTACAGGATAATTTTCGAGCATAACCTTGCGACCACGTCCAATTGCCATACGCTCATATTCTGTCCAGGAGAAGATAAAGTCCACTCTAAATCCACTGGCAGAGTGATAGACAGGTAGAACCCATGTATCTTCTACAAACCGATGGAAATCCTCTACAAGAATCTCCAAACCAATCTCTTCGAGGGCCTCCAGAAGCTCTGGTAATTTGGAAGGAATAATACCAAGTGTGATGTCAATATCGCGCGTGAGCCTTGGCTCTCCGTACAACAGGACAGCCTGCCCTCCAATGATCATATACGGAATATTTGCCTCATCGAGGCATCGTGCGATCTCAGCAAGAAGATTTGTCAGCACCGGCATTCACCACCTTTGCTATATGCAAATCAACTTCCAGGCCAAAGAGTAAATTCTTTGGAGGCCATGCCCCTATTTGACGGGCATGTTCGATCAAGTCTTCCACTATGTGAAACTTTTTCTCCAGGTCTTTCGTGTTGTTTTCTATTTTTAATAAATTTGTCTCAAAACTATTCCAGCGTTCAATGTTTCTTATCATTGTGTCACCTTATCCTTGAGAATATGCAGGTAAAGCTCCAGGCAGTGGCCAAAACGTTTGCTTACAACATCCTCTGGCGTGATAACATCTGGTAGGGGGTTACCATCTTTGTCTCTGCGCTGGAAAAGCCCGGCATTTTTTAGCGCTGTCTCTGCCAGATGTCTGAACTCCTCGCTGTTTATACCCCATGCTTCGCCTTTGGCCTCAAGCAATGCCTGCAGGTTACGGAGGCCGGTGATGGTGATGCCGCTTTGCTTCAGCCTGTCCCACATCTCTCTCAGGCGCGGCAGTTCGTTCAGCAGCATTACGTCCCTTTGAAGGTCAAAGTGGAAACGCTGGACGGTGTTTTCGAGGAAGAGGTAAGTAAAGCGCGAGGGGGTGATCTTCACGACATCATCTTCTTTCAGGTCACAGACATGCACAAGCCAGCGCCCGTTGTGCTGGAATCGATATTGACGGTTATCCGTTGTGCCATCTGCAAAATATTCCACAAACATATAAGGGTACCAGATGTCACAAGTTTTTTTGTCGCCCATCTTGATTGGGAATTTCATGACCAGTCTGAAATTTCCTTGGGAGAGACGCAGATACTGGTGCTCATATCTCTCACCATCAGGCCGACAGCACTCAACTTTCCAAGATTCTTCTTCCAGCGGCACATCCAGCATCCGCTGCGCTGTGTCCATCACCGCCAGGAGCGGTGTCTTGCGCGGGAAGAAGACTAGGCCCAGAAATAGCGGCAGGCGGTTCTGCACCTTGCCGAACTGTGTTTCGTACTCGGCGTGAATCTGATCGGCGATCTCCAGCGCGTCGGCGGCGGGGGCAAGGGCAAGGAACTGGTCGGGGGAGGCGAGCAGCGGGAGATAGGGCGCATAGGTGCCCATATCGTCCGGCGCCGGCATCACACCCTGCACGGTGAGGGTGATTGAGCGGGAGGGGACATTCGGTTCGGCAACGGTGATCTGCTCCCCCTGCTGGATATTTCCCACCCATTGCAGGTTGCTGATGGTGACGAAATACTGCCCTTGCGCCTGCCAGAGCAGACTGATGGGCTTGCCGCCGACGGTGCCATCGTAGGGCACGTTCTCTCTCCAGCCTGTTCTCCGATCCGGAATCACCAGCCAGCGGACGCAGCGCACGGCATCGCCCCTGCTGTAATCATGCGGGGCCAGGATCTTCTGCTCTACCGTCTCAGTCCAGAATTTCCGGCAGGTCTCCCAGACGCGACGCAGACGGGCTGGGGAGGGGTTCTTGGGCGTGAAAGTGTTGGTTTGCAGGTCGGCTCTGACCAGCATCGTCTGCACCAGATCGCCGGAGAGCCAGTCATCCAGCCCGAATTTGCCCACGATGAGCGTCACGCGGCCGTTGGCGTCGGCGAGTTCGTCCATCCAGATAGTGCGGTGGGGATCTTTTTGCCAATCGGCAACACGCGAGCCGCGGCGCTGTTCGCAGTGCGCGCAGGCCTCGTGGCCCTCCTCCATCGGGCGCAGGCGGCAGACGGGGCAGAGTTCCCAGTTCCCCTGGCCAACCGTTGTCCACTGCTGTTGCCAGTAGTCACTCAGGTTCTGGCTATCAAAGGGCTGCGCCAGGGCTGCCAGCGCCTCTTTGCGCTCTTTGGCCAGGATGCCCTTGAGTTGCCCGGTGGCAGTGGCGGTTGCCCCATCGCCCACGGTGACGGCGATGCGCGGGGCCAGTTCTGGCTCAGCCTTTTCCACGCGGCGGCGGATCTCTTGCGCCAGGTCAGCAGGTAGGTCGAGATCGGGGAAGGTGAAGTAGATGCCGGTGGTATCGCGGTAGATTTCGTTGCCGAGCGGGTATTCTTCCTCCACCAGTTTCTTTATCGCTGCGCAGGCCTGATCTACGGCGCGCTGGTAGCCGAGCAGGTCGCCGATTTTGATGGCTTTGGCGTAGAGGCCCAGCACGTCAAAGTTGACGCGCAGCAGGCGCCAGTGAAAATCGTGGTCAATGATTTTGTCTCTCCAGCTCTGCCATTGGCGAATGCCAGGCTTTGTTCCTGTAAGCAGCGCGCCTGCAATTGCTGTCTTGAACAGCGCTGCTACGATTGCTGACCAGTCAGCCAAAGTCACTTCGTTTATGGGTCGGCGCGTATCGCCCAGTCCATATTCAAGGGTCTCTAAAATTTTCCTGCAAGTCGTCGCCAAATCGCTGCTGTCAATTGCCAGTGTTGAGATGCGTGAGTTCAGGTTCTTTTGCGGGTCATCCAATATAAACACTTGCCTCTCATATCCGAAGGCATTGCTTGTCAACACATCAGGCAGGGATTGTTCTCCGCCAATGGGGTCTTCCTTATCCACGTGGGCTACATTGTGGCAAAGACCTAACAAGGCTGGTAGCCAGCCATCCTTTCCATCCAAAAATTGAGCGCGCTTTTGATGTGTGGCAAAACCTGGCATTCCCAGCATAATTAGCTCGGCAAGCGAATAATCCTGACTCAACAGGCTGGTGCGCAGAGTTTCAAGACTCGTTTTCAATTCAGGGGGAAGAAAATCGGCAGCCTTGGGCGATGCGGTATTAAGCACGTTATTGAGAATATCTGGCTTCTTGATGTTTGCTGCCGAGGGACTCAAATAAATAACCCTGGCAGGGTTGTCAACGATCGCTTTGTATCCGTCATCGTTCGCCCATTGCTTTTGGCCACTCACATGCTTCACATGCGCATCACATAACTTCCCCACATCATGCAGCAGTGCGGCCACTTCGGCCAAGAGCAGGGCGTCGCGATTGCCGGCGAGGGGTTTCAGGCTAGAAAGCAACATCTTTCACCTCCTGCACCAGTTGGCTGAGCTTTGCGAGAGGTTTTTCACCTGCCCGCGTTTTGACCGTGCCTTGAATGTCGTCCCTTGCCGTCCCATAACCGCTGGTACGCTTGGCGGAGAAGCCATAGGTGAGGAACATGGCCTGCAGCCCTTCGGCAACGAGTTGCAGGTCGTCCAGCGCCTGCTTATTGATTTTGTTTTCGGGCTTGCCGATCAGGTCAAAGGGCACGTAAAGCAGGGAGAAGGTGCCGCTGGCGCCGGCGGGGACGCATTCCAGGTAAATGGGGTGCGTGCCGGCTTTGGTCTTGCGCAAGTGCGGGTTGATGACCTCCACGTCAATCAGGTTGAAGAAGGTCGGGTAGAAGAGCAGGCGGCCGCTATGATGAGGCAACGGCTCATCCGGTTTTATGTGATAGTAGTCGCGCAGCAGGCGTTCATAATCGGCGCGGGCTTCGGGCTTGAGTGTGTCTAGGTAAGCGGCAAAGTCTTTAGTTTCGCCTGGTTCTTCGCCCTTTTCATCGCCGAAGAGCAAGGTTTGGACGAAGCGCTCCCGGGCAAATTGCCCCGCTGTCAGACTGCCCTTCTTCTGCGCCAGGCGGATGTGCATCGCCGTCCAGCGCAGCAGGCCCTTCCAGGATGCGGCGGACATCATCGGCACCTTGAAGACCTTGTCCTTGCGCACCGGGTTGACGCTCTCGGCCACGTAGAAGGGGTCATCGTCCTTGCTCATCCAGGGCTTGGCCAAGGTGTAGGTGAATTGCAGAAACCAGGAGCCAGGAGGGAGGAGGGTGAGGTCGGGCAGTTGAGGTGGATTGATTCCGAGATTCTTTAATTGCTCCTGCTGATGACTGATGAACTGATTGAAAGCGCCAGGCGTCCGTTGCTTGATCTTTTTGTCAAATGCCCCATGTATCAATTTCAGATAGGGTTGTAAGGGGTCATCTTTTGTAACTAGCAAGCGCAACTGCGTGGCTTCATCACCTTGCGGTTGGTCAATGTACAGGTCATAACTCATGGAGCACCTCCTCGCCAGTTTTCACCGTGTAGTTTCCTGTGCCAAGCGTCCGCTTGATTTGATGGATAATCGCGTCGCGCATTTGGGCATCCCTGGCATATCCGAAAATGTGCCCGCCATTCGCCTGAAATGAGAAAAGTTTTTTGCTGATAGCATCGCTCTGGGAAGTTCCCCTTTTGCCTTGAAGGAATTTTTGCACTTCGTCAGCATTTTTTAAAGGCCGGCCTTTACCATCCAGCCCCATCAGTGAATTCATTTGCAATCTTGATAAGAAGCCGCCGCTCACAAAAAAGAAACAGCGCAAATCAGGATGTTCTGAAGCATTCTTCTTTTGACGGAATCTTTGTAGAAAAGCTTGAATCTCATTTGGTCTTTGAAGTGTTGGGCTGGCACCAATCCAAGAGATGATTCCGAAATCTTTCCCCATTGGGCCTTTTTGCGGCTTGAGGGTTGTCTTTCCACCCAGCGCTCCGTACTTGGTGGCAATTTCCACAGATTTGGTCAGCAACCACTTTCCCTCTTCAGTGATTGGGCGCAGTTCCAGAAATTCCAGACGAAAGGTGGTATTTGCCGCCAGAGCATCTTCGATGGGTTGTCCCTGCTCATTTAGCACACGCATCCGAAATTTTCGTCCCCAACCCGTGCAGCCGAACAGATAGCACGCAGCGCAAAGTTGTTTTTCAGGTGGATCGAGCTTCCGGGGATCATACTCGCAGCGGTCATCGCTCGTCGGGTCGCACGCATACCCGCCCAGCCCGCGCACTAGGGCTTCGTACCACCAGCGCAAGCTTCCGATGAGCCCCGTCTCGTGCAGGCGGTCGCAGGTCTGATACACTCCGCCAGTCCACAATGGTGTTAATGTTCTTAGAGTGATACGCATGGTAAAATTTTCATTCTACAATCCTGAACCAGCCGTTTCCAAACAC
>Ga0209204_1002802_pt1 | contig 13704 bp, 14 predicted proteins | sample AD_JPNMR2_MetaG_FD_184425 | JGI IMG/M metagenome (GOLD analysis project Ga0209204, IMG submission 184425) | Active sludge microbial communities of municipal wastewater-treating anaerobic digesters from Japan - AD_JPNMR2_MetaG (SPAdes) (version 2) | ecosystem: Engineered > Bioreactor > Anaerobic... | reverse complement strand
TGGCCGGTCGACCAGAAAAAATAAAGCCACAGGCCAAGCCCACGGAACAATTCATACAGCCGACTAAAAATGTAATCCCCGAACCTATCCCCATTGAGATTGGCCCTGGTCCTATTTCCCCCGAGCCCGGACCTGGTCCCATCTCCCCTGAACCTGGCCCCGGCCCTATCTCTCCCCAATCTGGTCCGAGGCCGAAACCTGGACGCGGGCCGGAACCTGGACCAGAAACCCAACCTGGACTTGGACCCGAACCAGGACCTCAACCTCAGGAGGGCGGCGCGGCCGTTGTGGCCAAAACCAAACCAATGCCAACGGATGCGGAGATTCAGGATTGGGTATCTAGGAATCCCGAACAGGCCGCGCAAATAGCCGCCAGCAATGGCACTAGGAAAAGTTTTTTGGATGCGGGACTGCCGGTCTATAACAAGAACATTCGGCAGAAGTTTGTCCAAGTGGTAAAGCAGTTGCTTAAATGGCAGGGAGGCCGACCTACCGCGATTCCCGCGCCGCAACCAGAGACAATACCATCATTGCCAGCGCCAACCACAGAAACAACTACACAACCCCAGGGCGCCCGGGAGCAATATATTAACGAATTGCGCAATAAATCCTGGGATGAACTAAAGAAATTGGCTAGGGATTTAGGAGTAAAAATCAAGGGAAGCAATACATCCCTCATTGAATCCATAGCCGATGCCTATTTCGAAAAACAAGAACCCAGTAAGCGGATTATTCCGTTAAAAAAGAGAACTGAACCTCAGCCAGAATCCAAACCAACCATAGAAAAAACAGTATCCAATATTCCAACGACCGAGGAGGAACTTAACAAGGAGTTGGATGAAATAGTTGGTGAGGTTCCCGAGGAAGAATACACACCTCCTTCCAAGGCGGAAACCAATGCGCCCCTGCTTGATGAGGAATCTCTTGAGCTTACTCCCGAGGAACGCGTGACAAATGAGATATATGCCAATGCGCGGGGAGAAGCATTGGGGAAAGTAGGCGAGGTTAATGCCGCCGTATTGTTTGTTTCACCATTGGAATTTAAGGAGTTTGTGCAGAAGTTGGCCAACGCCGGATTCACGGTGACGGAGACAACCCCTCCCGGGGAAAAGAGCAAAGGTACAAAAACAAAACCACGAGACCGTTCGTTTGTGTGGCGCGCGCCCAATGGGGATCTGATCCGCGTTACAAACGTTGGGAAAACATATGCAGAAGTGCAATCCAAATATTTGGAATCCAAAAACATCAAACCGGAGAATGTGGCAACGGAAGACACAGCGGCCCTTAATGAATTGAGCCTGGCTGAACGGGACCTGAAGAAAACGGAATTGGAAGTCCAGAGACTGATGGACAAGCGCAATGAATTGGAGGGAGAACTCGAGGGAGGCGGTCCAGCCCGCAGGAGAAGGGCTGAACGCAAGATAGATGAGATTAATGAAAGACTAGATGAATTAAATGATCAATATTTGAGACAGCAAGAGGAAATCAAAAATATTAAGGATAGGTTAAAAAAAAAAGAAAGTAAGGTAGAACCTGCGGCCGAAACTCCCACGGCCCAGCGATTGCGTGAAGAACATGACGCAATGCAGGAAGTTGTTGGAATTGTCCCCAGGGCCGCGCAACCCAAAACTACCTCCAAAACTAAACCCGCCATAAAACCCTGGCAAACCGAAAACCAGGAGGCCGAGCGGCGTCTATCCAAGTCGCATGGATACCATACGCCGCCCCTGCTGGAACGGATTAAAAAATCCATCGCGACAATCTATCACAAAATGACCCGCGTATGGGAACATTTACCCACCACTCCCCAATACGCCACGGCCAGGGAATTGCTGCGTCTCTCCAGGACCATTAGCGATAAGGTTACGGATGATGTAAATCGTAATCTATCCGCCATTGTTTCACCCCTGAATGAGGAAGATACCGACTTGTTTGAACGGTTTCTCATCATGAAGAACTTACAAGAGGAGGTTCGCGGTGGCGGTCCGCTTCGGTTCGGATTTAAGTCCATGGATGAAATTAATCAGTATGTCAATAAGTTGACATACTTGGTTAACAAAAATCCCCGCGTGGCCAAGGCAATTAATGACCGGCAAAAAATTGTAAAGGAATTGGTGGATGAATTGGTTGAATATGAAATTCTTCCTGAGGACTTGAATCGGGAATGGTATTATCATCAGCAGGTCTTGGATTATTTGGAGGCCGAGCGGATATTTGGCAGCCGAACCCTTCATACCGTGAAGCGGTCGGCGCAACGCCGCCGATTCAAGGGCATTACGGAATTGCCGGAAAAGTTTGATTACAACACCTCTTATGTTGAAGCCGAATTTACCTGGATGACGGAGTTGCGGTTCGAGCTGGAAAAGGAAAAGATCCGTCAACAGATTCAGTCCAAGTACGATGTTAAACAATCGTTGAAAAAGGAAGCCTTTAAGCGCAATCATATTAACCTCATTGGCAAGTATAATTATGAAATGTCGCTATACTTGCGTGGCGTGATTAATAGTTACTTACAGGCCGGGGATAGGGTTCCGCCAGACTTGTATGAAAAGCTGGATAAGATCGATCCACTGGACATTTACCGGAGGGCCATTGGGAAGTCATACTATAAGATCCGTGAAGAGGTTCTCGCCGACCGGCTGGAATACAAGAACAGGCGTGGGAAATGGATTGTAAGGCCCTTGCGGAAAGATCCGGCCGACATGTTGGACGATAACTTCTTTGAACTATTAAGTTGGATTGCGGAAACCCAGGATCCCGATATTGAGGCCCGGAAGGAAGCCTGCAATATATTCAAATTAATTCAGGAACGAGATCAATATCTGCGGGATAAGCTAGGGGGAAAATATGCAACTTGGGAAACGCTAGTTCATGAAAGTGAGAATCTAACAACATGGCAACCCACCCCGGGCAATGTATTCTATCGAGCCCATACCATTCCAGAAAAGGTTGCCTCCTTATTGAGCGAAAGAATTATCAAGAGTTATAACCTAAAAAAGGAGGACCTACGGGATATCATTGCCCTGGGCGGCCCGCGTGAGCAATGGGTTATCCCCAAGGAATTGGCGGAGCAATTGGATGCACTCGTTGTAAACGAAAACAACGGCCCGGTTGGACGCATGTTGGAGGATGTTCACAAGGCGTGGAAGTCCTGGATGCTTGGCGGCCCCAAGCGCGTCCTGGGATTCCAGTTGAGAAACATCACGGGAGACCTGGACCCCGTCGTGGCGGCCGCCCCGGGCGCGTTGCGGTATTTATCCAAATCCGCGCTGGAATTGTTGAAATATCATTCAGGTCAATATTTAGCCCTTTCACCCGAATTGGAAAAGGCGCGGGATTATGGAGTGATCAGTTCCTCCATGTCGGCTCAAGAAATATCTGATCTCGAGGATATTGATTTACTGAAAAAAATGGTGAAAACCAACCAAGGCGTGATTAATACCCTGTTCAATTGCGCATCGAAATATGTAAAGACAGTAAAGAATTGGGGAGGTTATCGCGAAAACCTTTTGCGATATGCCACATTCCTATATTACCGGGAGCAACTGAAGTCTGGCAAATTAAATAACTATGGCGCAAGCATTAAGGAAGATGTGGATGAAGTAGCCCAAAATCTGGGTATTGACGCCGCAGCGGCTAAACTTTCGCGCGAACTCCTGGGCGATTATCAAAACCTTACTGTATTTGGCGATTACATGCGTAAGCGGGTTGCGCCATTCTGGGCCTGGACGGAAATTAACATGCGCCGGTTCCCCAATATTATTTACAACGCGGTACGGTCCGGCCACGAGCAGGGAGGCCGGGCGGGAGCTGTGATGGCGGGTAGTATTATCCTGCGGACTCATGCCCTGTATGCACTGTTTTATGTATTTAATAACCTGTTCTTCCGCGATGAGGAAAAGAATCTCACGGACGATGAGCAGGCCAGCCCTCATCTGATTGTTGGGAGAAATGAGGATGGATCGGCCATCATTCTCCGGAATGTGGGAGCCTTGGGTGATTTATATGAATGGTTTGGTCTACAGGATTTTCTGGCCATGTTCCCCGAATATCGCAACGGTCAGGTTGGGGCCATGGATATTTTGAAGCAGATGTTGAAGGCACCCATTAACAAGGCGGTTAGTTCCGTGCGCCCGGATATCAAGGGGGTTACTGAAGTCATTTCGGGACAATCGTTCTATCCCGATGCATTCAATCCGCGCACCCGTCCGCGCGATGAGATTCTGGCCGGTGTTTGGGGAGTTGAGGATGAGTGGCGATTCGTGAAGGGGCTGGTCATTCGAGACGGCACGCGCGCCAGGCCCCATTACATGCAACGGCTCATCGGCGTGAGTGATCCACGCCGGAACGCCCTCTATTCCATCTATGACCTGAGGGAAAAATACCTCAAAAAAGAAGGGAAAGACGTGCCGCCATTCCGTGGAGTTAGCGCATTCAATGTGATGCGGGAGGCCGCCATGGCCGATGATTATGGAGCATTCAAGCAAGCGCGCCGCGCATATCTGCGGAAGGGAAGGAACGATGAAACATTTGTGCGTAGCCTGAAAAATATTGACCCGGTTAGTCAGCAGCTTTCCCGGGGGGATGAGGCGAAGTTCATTTTGGAATTCCTGACCGCAGAACAGCGGAAAAAACTAGACATGGCCCGCGCATACGCGGCCGAATTGCAGGAAAGATTATTACGCTGGTGGCAACAAGCCGCCGAAGAAGAAAGGCCAAAGGACTAATCATATTATTTCCCGGGAATGCATAGGTGGGAAATTTGGTGGAAGCTGAAAATTCGAAGTCTAATATTATCAATGGGATAAGTGACTAGAGCAACGGTTTCGTAAACCGTGGGCCGAGGGTTTGAGTCCCTCCGTTGGCTGAAAATGTAACCCATGAGAAATCAGGGGTTTTTATTTGTCTTCCCGCCCAATTTTGTCAATTTTGTCTTGTGGTTTTATGTCTATGAATTTATCTCCGGTAGGATACCGATCAAAATGGCCGGGGATATGTCTACAATCATACCTACAGGGAGACCCGTTTCCCGGCTAATCCGGATTAGCCGATGGGTATCCAATTTCGACACGATTTCCACGCCCATGGTAACAATATCGGTCATGGTCATGCCGCCATGCTCCTGGCTGGACATCCACTCAACCAGTTCCCTGGGAAGAAAGAAATTTTTTTTGATTTTGGCCATTTTTTTTCCTCCTTACCCCTTGGCGGGGTTTAAAATATGCGTATACTTGTACGCATAAATGATTCTGGCATCATGTGTAAAGAAATGTCTATAGGTGAATCCACCCCTTCCACCATTAGGTGGTACACCCTAAACGAGGCCGCCCAAATCCTTCGGGTTGCGCCCCGCACCCTGCGCCTTCACGCCTGTCAGCGCAGGTTCCATCCCAAAGCCGCACGAAAAATAGGTACCCATTGGCGTATCCGCCGCGAGGCGGTAATGGGACCTAATGACCATCGTGCATTGCTTCTCGTCAAGGCGGCCGCAACGCTCTACAGTGGCGAGACCATTGAGGCCCCCCGGCCGCTGAAGAGTGCCTTGCGACGCCTGCGCATCCGTAGCCGACGCCTTAGCCGCAAGATCAAGGCGGCAATTCACATATCCTATTAAAGGGGATCTTATCATGGACCACAGGATAACATATAGCCAGATTAGGACGGCCAACACATGCATGTATAAGCATTACTTGGCTTATGATCTGGGAATCCGCAGAACATCTAATCCCCAGGCCATTCGGATAGGAACGGTATTTCACAAATATCTGGATTATGCCGCCCAGGGTGACGCGGAATGCGTGACCAAGGCAATGAGTGATTATATGGCAATCATGCCCCGGTCTGGAACCCCAGAATTCCGCGAATGGGATTATGAACGCATGGTGGCATATCAGATGATTGCCGGTTACAGGTGGCGTTGGCAATCGGATGCGCATGAGATACGGATAATTGCTTCTGAAATCCCATTTGAGATTCCACTAATCAATCCCGATACGGGAAGAAAATCCAGAAAATTTACATTGGCCGGGAAAATTGACAAGATCATTGAAATGGAATTCTCATCCGGAAGAGAACTGCTCCTGATGGAGCACAAAACCACGTCCGATAGCCTGGCCCCGGAATCGGATTATTGGCGGCGATTGCGGATTGACCGGCAGATATCCATCTATATGATTGCCGCTAGGACAATGGGGTATAATGTAAATAAAGTACTATACGATGTGGCCAGGAAACCCACCCTTACCCCTCGCGTTCTCACCCAGGCTGAAACCAAGAGATTAATTGAAACAGGCGAATATTATGCCAAATTGCCAGAAGTGGATAATGATGTTTTGCTGGGTACCCATGTTGTGAAATATGACGAGGAGAATGGCATCCTCACGGTTGATGGAGATCATGCGCTAATCATTGATAGGAAGCGCGGCATCGCCATTCAGGAAACGACAGTCTTATACGGGGAGCGGCTCATGTGGGACATGGCCCGGCGCCCAGAGCATTATTATGCCCGCCGGATCCAATACCGGACAGATGAGGAATTGACTCGTACGCAACGGGAAATATGGGCCATGGCGCAACAATTGCAGAGCAATAATAAAAATGGAGTGTGGATACGAAATGATGATGCCTGCATTATGTATGGGCAATGCCCATATTTTGACTTGTGTGCTAATGATTGGAATCCAGACATGGAATTACCCGATGGGTATATCCGGATAGATGACATTCATCCAGAGTTGAAAGGAGAATAGAGATGAAGGCAATTGCAACACGCAAGCCGGTGATCAATTCGAGGCCAGAGCCCAAGTTCCTGCCGCCACGCTTGGTCATTAACGCGGTCGAGGGTTGGGGAAAAACCACATTGGGATCCCAGGCCCCCAAGCCGTTGCTCCTCATGGCCCGGGGAGAGACTGGATATCAAACACTATACGGATCGGGTCTGGTACCGGCGGTTCCCACGGCCCTGATTGAGGATTGGCTGGGTCTCCTGGAGTTGTTGCACGAACTCGCCCAGGGGTGCGAATACAAGACAATTGTGTTTGATGCCCTAAACGGATTCGAGCGATTGTGCCATGAATATGTCTGTGCCCGGGATTACAACAATGATTGGAGCGATAAAGGGTTTTACAGTTACATGCGCGGGCCGGATACCGCAGTCACCGATTGGGTTGGGCTGCTCTCCATGCTCGACCGTGTGCGCGCCCAGGGTGTCATGATTATCCTGCTGGGGCATGTAATCATTAAACCTTTCAAAAATCCCGCCGGACCGGATTATGATCGGTATGTATGTGACATTAATCCCAAAACGTGGGGTGTCACTCACAAATGGAGTGATGCAGTGTTTTTTGGGAATTTCCTGACCATCGTGGATGAGGATGCCGCGCGCCGCCGCCGGGGCATTGGAGGGGATCAGCGGGTGGCATACGCTGAACGGTGTGACGCATGGGATGCCAAGAATCGCTATGGCATTAATGGCCGCATCGATTTCCCGGATGACCCGACACAGAATTGGGCAACCATTTGGCAACACATTACCCCAAGAAAGGAGAAGAACAATGGAAACTCTTAGGGAAGGAATCTATTTAGGTAAATACGTTGGATGTGGTTTAGGGGCCACCAAGAAACACAATAATCCCTATCTCTATTTAGAGTTCAAGGTGGCCTACTTCCACGAGGGGAATTGGATGGACATTCAGCCATTTAATACCAAGGTATTCCTCATGCTGGATGAACGGAATATCCAGACCTCTCTCAAGTATTTGAATGACCTGGGGTTCAATAATGATTTCCGAAATCCCCAATTCACCAACTTAAATAAAGAGCAATTGGTATACTCACGCCAAGGGAACAAGGAATATTGGGACCTACGGAAATTTAAGAAATCACCGCGTCAATCCATTCCCGATAACATCATTGACGCACTGAACGCAAAAGCCCAGGCATTCGCGAAATTTAGAACTCCCTCCAAACCGACCCAAGCAGCAGCGGGGGATAATATCCCGGCGGAGCCCACGCCTGCGCCGGAGGAGGAAATCCCATTCTAGGGGCCACGGGAGGGGGACCGGGCTGTGGAGGCATAGTCCCCCTCCCCATGGCGGCGTGCTATGGGAATAGCTCCTCTAGTATAGGAGAATCCAATGACCAATCGATCCAAGCAAAAGGGGGATCGCGTCGAAAGATCCATCCGCAAGCTTCTGGAATCCTACGGGTTGCAGGTCAATCGTTCCCTGTTGCGCGCGCAGGCGGGCCGGGAGGTGGAGTGGGATCTTCTACTCGAGGATGACATACAAATCCAGGTTAAAGCAAGGAAGAGTCACAGTGGATTCAGGACACTGGACAGATGGATGGGAAGTTGTGATGTGTTGGTTATCGCGCCAACCGGCGGACGGCCCATGGTATATATGCCACTGGAATTATTAGCTCATTTGGCGAAAGGGTATTATCAGAAATGAGTGAGATTGTATTAAAAAACATGCCTCCTCATATATACATAAAAGACAATCGGAATGGGACCCTGTCCGTGACTCACGATTGCCGCGAGGCCAAGCGCGATGGGCTCTATCAGAAATATATCCGGGCTGATCTATACGAGGAGGCGAGACAGCAAGCCAAGGACAGGCCGGGCGGCCGCATTGTGCTTACATTTCCGGTCCGTCCCAAGGGGGTATGGCATCTGGACGAAAATACACTGAACGATATTCGCAGGGCATTCACGCGCATTGACGTGGAGCAGGAGGCCCGCAAGGCCTTGGAATGGATTCGCAGCAACCCAAGGAAAATGAAAACAGCGCGCGGGATGAGACGATTCTTATTTACTTGGATGAATCGTTCCAATGGCAATGAAACAAATATCGAGACCCTACTAACTGAATATATGGGATTCCAGCCGCGTAATCCCACCTCCCAGGAGATTGACCTGATTAGGAGCATCATTCATGGAAATCAGGCATAATCGTGAGGCCCTGATCCAGCAAATCCATGCCGCCGGTGGACGTGTCAATGGCACCACCGTAAGGTGCCCATTCCATCGTGACACCACCCCCTCTGCTAGCCTGCATTGTGATAGGGATGGGGTGTGGCGCATGACCTGTCATGCGTCGTCGTGCAGATTTTCCGGCGATATCTATGACATCCTGGCCCGGATCGCCGGAAAAACACCCGCGCAAATCCTCTCAGAGCGACGATCTCAGGCCAAGCCGATACAAACCACGGCCAACGGATTAAAGTCGATTCTAGCTGTAAAAGAAACGGTTTACAGCGATTTCGAGGAAATTGTACGGAGATTAAATGGGAGTATAGAAGCGAAGTACTTTTATACTCATCCAGATACGGGGAATGTGGATTTATTGGTGATTCGCTACAATAAGGACGGGAAAAAAAGTTTCAGCCAGGCATATCAAACCTCCAAGGGATGGATAAACGCGGCGCCACCCAAGCCCTGGCCCATATACAATCGCGCGGGAATCCGCGACGCGGATCCCGTTGTGGTGGTCGAGGGGGAAAAATGCGCGCAGGCCCTCATTGACCTGGGCATACCGGCCACCACCAGCCCATGCGGCGCCACCCAGGCCCATTGCGCGGATTGGTCCGCCCTGGCCGGTAAACTGGTATACCTGTGGCCCGATAATGATCATCCTGGACGGGAATACATGGATCAGGTGGCCGGTATTCTGCAACGGCTGGATCCGCCGGTCCAGATCCGGCGCGTTTATCCGGTTGACCTATTCCCCAAGGCGGATGTTTACGATTACCTGGAATCCTTGGGGCCTGCAGACCAGCGGACAAAGATTCAGGCCGTATTGGATGCCCTGGCGGATTCCAAATCGGATAGCATCGCGGATGAGGTTGAATCATTAATCAACGATACCATATCAGGAAAGCGGCGGTCCGTACCCTGGCCCTGGCCCCTGCTCAGTAATCTCACCAAGGCCTTGCTCCCGGGAACAGTAACGCTCGTATGCGGAGATCCAGGCGCCACGAAATCGTTCCTAGCCCTATCCTCGTTAATCCAATGGCACAGGGAAAATATCCGGGCATGTGTATACGAATTGGAGGAGGACCGCGCGTATCACCTGCATCGAGTCCTGGCCCTGGAAACCGGCATGGGAGAACTTCTAGATGACAATTGGATTGCCGCGAATCCCGAAATCGCCCGCGATGTATTCAGGAAAAATAAGCATATGCTTGAATCCATCGGGAGAAATATATGGGCGGCTCCCGACCAACAAGTCACACTAAAGGAATTGACGGAATGGACCAGGTCCAGGGCATCCGAGGGGTACCGGGTAATCGTGATCGATCCCGTCACCGCCGCCGCGCAATCCGCGCAACCCTGGATTGATGACTTGGAATTCCTAATCAATATAAAGAACATCGCGCGTCAACACTCTGCTTCAATTCTATTAGTCACCCATCCCCGGCAAATCAATAAACAAATCAGCGTGGGCATTGATAACATGGCGGGAAGCCGGGCATATTCGCGGTTTTCTCAAACTGTGCTGTGGATAGAACGCAAGTCTCAGCCCATCAAGGTTGAGGTTGTTGATGGCCTGGTGGAAGCCAATCGCATTATTCACATTGTAAAGGCTAGGAATGGTACGGGACATGGATTATCCATTGCTTATGAGTTTAATAATCACACATTAAAATTTGACGAAAAGGGAGTCATTATCCGGGGTGTCCATCATGAAGCTCAAAGAAAAAATACTATTCCAGCTTTTTAAAGAATTGCCTTACATTGAAGTAGAAATCCTATGCCGCATGTATGGACTATGCGGCGCAAGACAGGAAGAAATCCGGTCCATCAGCAAAGATATTGGACTTATTCCCCGCGTAATCAAGCGGCGGGCATCCAACGCAATTAAATATATTCGGGCATTAATCCAGCATGATCCTCAATTACAGGAAGGAGTGCAAATGCTATGTGAAATACTAAACGACGCCAATCTAAGTGATACGGAATTTAGCGAAATCAGTTATGATTTCGCGGCATTGAAATGGCTCAAGGCCCAAAAGACATTGAAATGGCTCAAGGCCCAAAAGAAAAACATCATCCGACAGGAGAAAGCAGACATCAATCATGATTAAAAAACCATGTATCGCTCTCTGTGGTATGGGCGGGAGTGGGAAGACCACGTTGGCCGTGGCATTGGCCAAGAGACTGAATCTTCCCTTTATCGAAGAGACAATTCGCGGGACGGCGGCCAGGATGAAAATCACTAATCTGGAAAAGATCAGTGATAGCGAAAGGATTGTACTGGAAAGCATCGCGCTGCACTCCCAGGTCCTCGTGGAAAATATATCCAAGCCAATGGGATTCGTGGCGGACCGGTCCGTATTCGACTACCTGGCCTACACTCAAGTGCTATTGCCTACGAAGCCGAAAGTGTGGTGCATGCTCAATGAAATGGCTAAGCAATCCCCCGGATATACCCATCTATTCTATGTCCCGCCATTTCCGGGCCCACGGGAGAATGATGGATTCCGCTTTCATACCGACAAATTCATCAAGGCGGAACATGAGGTCGGGGAAATGCTAAGGGCAATCCCTTGCGCAATTCAGCTCAAGGAATTGGGATTGGCTGAACGAATCGAGGAAGTGTTAAGCTATATTGGAGGTGAGCACTATGATCACGTTTAATCTGTTCTTAGAGGCGCTAAACCGAATTGAGACGAACGGCAGAAAAGACAACGTCCCGGCCGGTGATAATGGCCAAGCCATTGGGCCCCTGCAGATTCATCGGGAATGCTGGAAGGACGCGGTGGCGTATATGCGGCGGCGCAATCCCCGGGCCGTCTGGAACCTGCCGTATTCGGCATGTAAATATTGGGAGGCGGCCTGCGTAATTGCAATGAGTTATCTAATGCGATATGCGCCTCACGCCATGATGGTGGGGGACTGGGAAGTATTGGCCCGGGTGTGGAATGGCGGCCCCACCGGCCATCGGAAGGCGGCCACGTTGCCATATTGGAAAAAAGTGGAACCCGTATTGAAGGAATTGGAGAAAAAGTACAATGTGTAACTTATCCCTTATTAACCAACCATGCATTGTATTGTCGGATAACTTGAAGTCCTGGTTTTCCCAAAAAATTAAACAGCACACCAAGGGACAATATAGTCATGCCATGTGGTGGAGTCCCAGGCATCACGCGTTCATCTCCCAGGGCTGGCGGTTGGAGGCCGTCCCGCCAGAGAAATATTGCGATGAATATCACCGGCTGAAATTCTATTACAACCCTGACCTATGCGATGATCGGATCGAAAACATTTTGGATAATCAACTAAAAAAGCGGCAACGGTATGATTGGTTGGGGATTATCGGACAATGGCTAGGAATGAAATGGATTAACTTTCCATGCCGCAATTACTGCAGCGAGGCGGTATGGGAACCATTCGTCATCCTGTATTCCGCCCCCCAGGTCCATCCCTCTCCCAGCGACCTGGATAAGTGGTTGCCAATCCTAGGGTGGTTCGTGGTATATGTCCACGACCCAAATGAGAAGGGGGCCTACTAGGCCCCCTTTCTTTGCCGTCCTCTCTCCCGGCCCTCATATACACCGGCCCGGATCAGGATGGACCGGATCAGTGACGTATGCCACCGCCTGGTCCGGCACCGGCCGCGACGCTGCATCCGCTGCGCCACCGCGCGCAGGCCCAGGCGCTCATCGCGGTACAGGGAGATAATCTCTTTAATCTGCGCCTGCTCCTTCTCATCCTCAATGAGCAAACGCGAGTCCCGGGGATCCACGCGCCACCCGTATGGCGGTTCTTTTGACATCCGGCGGCCATTCGCCTGATGCCTTATCATGGCATCCCGGGTGCGGTCCGCGATCTGCTCACGTTCCAACTCGTTCAGCGCGGAAAATACAGTGAATACGAACCGGCCGGTTGGAGTCGTTGTGTCAATGGCCTCTTTTTTGGATACCAGGTTGGCTCCTGCCCTTTGCAATCGATCCGCCGCGACAATCGCGTCGCGGGTAGAACGCGCGAACCGGCTTAGGGAATATACGACCAACACCGCCTGTTCCCGGCATGCGTGATCCAGCGCGGCCTGGAATCCGGGGCGGGTATCGGACCGCGCGCCACTCAATGCGCGGTCCTCATACTCTCCCACGATTTCATATCCCTCGAGATCGCACAGCTTCCGGCATATCTCGAGCTGTGTCTCGATGGATTCACACTGATCCGCGTTTTTGCGCGGACTAAAACGGGTATAAATAACGGCCTTCATTGTGATTCCTCTAACTGCATCTCAATAGGGCGCCGGATCCGGATGACCTTACGGACCAGACGAACCAGATCCTTCCCTGATACGGTCACCGGTTCTGAATCACCACATGTATAGGTGATGGTCGGATCCGGCAACGATTGCCATTTGACCCGCATGTAGAATGTCCTCACATCACCGAAGCAATCCATTTCATCCTGGATCGCTTTGCGTAATTGCGCGTCGGACATTCCGTACTTGCGGCGGAGATCCCAACGCGCGCGGGCCCCGGGCAATCCCATGATGGCCCGGCGAATTGCCTCATGAAATAATTTATCCTGCTTTCCCATGGCACGCCTCCCCTGCGGTTATTCCGCAGTTCCGAAATGATTCGGGCTGATCCGCCCGCCCTGGCCGCCCTCCCGTCCCCCGCAGGAGAGGGCTAGGGTGAGGGGATCAGTCCTCTTTTTCCCAAAGTCGGGGGCCAAGAGGGTGGGGG
>Ga0209204_1002793_pt1 | contig 13737 bp, 16 predicted proteins | sample AD_JPNMR2_MetaG_FD_184425 | JGI IMG/M metagenome (GOLD analysis project Ga0209204, IMG submission 184425) | Active sludge microbial communities of municipal wastewater-treating anaerobic digesters from Japan - AD_JPNMR2_MetaG (SPAdes) (version 2) | ecosystem: Engineered > Bioreactor > Anaerobic... | reverse complement strand
ACCCAGAAGATTGTATTTGTTGCACCGATTTTTGTTGAGAAATCCAGCGGATCACCCCACGCCTCAGGCGTCCCTGCCTGTCCACTATTGTCAGGAGCAAGCTGCCACAACGTCACTCCTGCTGAATCTACAATACTGATTCGCGCATAGCGTGAAGAATCTTCAACTGTTTCGTAGCCAGTATCACAACGCACGGCAAGTTTAATCCAGTTTCCTTCCGCGTGACCTGATGCAGGTACTTTGATTGCGCCGGATTCAATAGGGTTTAGACCTGTACCTGACGATACCAGGGTTCCGTCTGTGCCTCCTGCGGTTGGGTTGTTTTTATAAATCTTGATTTTGCTTTCAGCCATTTATAACCACTCCTTATCATGCTTATTCTTGAAGCATCTCTTGAAGCATCTCTATAATAAGCTTGTTTTGCTCGTAAATATCTTTCAGTGTAATTTCCCCACCTTATCCCTGCGGTACTTGCAGTAACCCTCTTTTTGACTGCCGGAACGACACCTGCAATAGTAGCTTCACATGCGGGAGACTCAATAGTCACTTCGTTTACGGTGTGATATACAGTTATCCTAACGTGGTCAATGTGAAGTTCTGCATAAGTAAATTCGCCATCTGATTGAAATGCAATTCCAACGCCAAATCCGCTAGAATTAATATCACTATAAGACCAAGTTGACCCCCATAAATCAGTACCCCCTTTCTATCTCCAAAAAACAGTCCGAACCCTGCGCGGCCTTTGCGCCCCCTTAATCTTGCGTCCCGCATTGTCAATCTGGTTGCGTACCTTCAGGTAATTATTCCAATGCACCTGCGCCTCATTAAACATGCTGTCGTCCTCGAAGTGCTTCGCCAAGAAGTAATGCTTCAAAGCGTGGTGGTACTGCGAAGGCATATCTGGCGTATCGGAAAGGCCGGTTATCTCAGCAGGGTAACGGTAGTACCAGATAAACAGCGTGTAAGGAGTGTCCTCCATCCGGTGAAGCTCAATTACGCCGCCGAAGAAGGTGTATCCGCTACTACACTCATCGGTAAGCGGTATCTCATTAATTGTTTGTGGCCGCACCTGTGACTTGCCCTGCGCCTTTAGAAGTATGATTTCGTAAATGTCGTCCGGGTAGGACACGGTAGTTTCGTCTGTAGCCAGGGTTATATACGCCTTTGTCTCCAGCCGAAGGACGTGAGCCAGATCCTCACGTAGACACTCGTTGAATATGGTAGTAAGGTGATCCGGGTCAACGGTATCCTGGAGGATGTATTCAATCTCTCTTCGCAAATCTGAAACAAGCATAAAAATACCACATCCTTTGGTGGTTAAATTATGTAGCCCTGGCCTAGCGCCGGGGCATGGTCATATTAAACGCAAGCTGTCCTCACACTATCTGATAGGGCATCACCTGCCTTTTAACAGCGCCAAAAGACGCTTCCACCGAGGCTGTTTCTCCTTTTTTGGTGGATATAGATAGAGTTTCGTTGGCATCGGTCTGCCGGCAGTGCGCTTTCTGTACTTTCCAATGCAACTACCTCCTTATCCCTACAATGCACCTCCACTAACCGCATCTAATGCAGTAATGGCCGCTTCAATGGCAGCAGTATCGTCAGTTAATCCGTCACCCTTTGCGCCATACATCTTAACATCAAAGACGGTTTTCTTTACATCGGCAGTGTAAGGGAAGTTGTTTATATCCAAACATTATACCAACCTCCCCACGATGCAATCTATGCCAGCAGGGATAGTTACTGTTTTAGCGACAGTCCCGCCAATAGGAGTGCGATATCCACCAGCAGGTATGGTAATAGTAATACCATTCACAATAAACTCTTGCCATGTTGCTTCTTTGTGGTAAATTTCAATTGCCGTTATATCCCCGGTAAAAGTAATTACGTTGTTATCGGCATCTGCTTGGGTCTTTTGTTCTGCAAGAATACTACCCGTTAGTTGGGCAGTGGCCGGGGTATCTCCCGATGTGATAGCGTCAATTCTGTTCTCCAGGGGCGAAAGGTCAACGGTAGTCAACTCCATACCCCTCGTCTGCTGGACCAGTCTGAATTTCGTCTGTGCAGCCGCGCCGTTCACGTAGCGGAAACGATACTGTTGTTTAGTCAGGGCAGTCCAAGGCAGTACAGTAGTTGTACTAGCAGACACGGAAACATTTGTCGTCTGGCTCCAAGTAACCCCATCGTCGTCGGATTCCTCAAGGTAAAGTGTCCCCGCCTCGTCTGCCCAAACAAGGCCGCTGACAGATCCGGCGGGGATACCGCTTTCAAAGCGGTCGCGCCCGGCCTGGATATACGACATATTCGCCTGCAACGGCGTTTTAGTCAACATTACAACAGACATTTATATTCCCTCCCATGCAACTTTCTTAAAGTAAGGGTGCATTTCCTCAGCCACGCCTTCCAGTGTGGTTCTCCATGCCCTTTCCCTGCTTCTCTCCAAGCGTTCATTGTGTTCGTCAATCTCGGTAAACACCTTGCCGCCACGCACCCTGATATCCCCTCTCCTGACAGCATCCTCTATCCGGGCATCAAGGCGGTTGCCAGGGACATCGCAGGCATATGTATTTAACACGTGGCCCAGGGAATGAACCTCATACTTCTGGCGCCTGCTGTTCCAGACAATAAAAAGGTTCTTGTCGTATTCCCGCAAGCGGCGGGTCATATCGTAGCATCCGCCAGAAAAAATTGGTTGCAGGTGGTGTTTCCCCTGCAACCTCTCATATACATCGTACTCAAATGTGAGTCCCATAAAGTACAAAACCCTCCTAGAATCCTATAATAAACGCTCTGACAGTCAAATCCGAGAGATCCGTATTATTGGCAACCTCCGATGCGGTGGCAGCAGACAGCGCTCCGCCCGCAGCACTAGCGGCATCGGCCAGGGTGCCAGGCCCGTGTGTATGCGTATCAGTCGGTATAGCGTCAGTCCCGGCAGTAATCTGGTACAGCAGGCTCACGTTCAAATCTGCGGCAGCAGTGGAACCTGCGGCAACACTCTTGACAGATATTTTATTACCGGCAGAGACATCAACGGCATGTCCTGCGGTGGTATCGCTCCCGGAAACCGCATCCGCGGCGATTGTGCACTCAAGGTCGGTGTCCACTCCATTCTTGCGGACAGTTAATGTAATGGTCTTGGTACTCTCCCCGGCGCTCCCGGGGGCAGTGCCCAGGGTGGCGAACAGGCCAACTATTTTCCCATCTGCCGGAACAACAAATACAATGTCCTCGTTGTTGTTTTCAGCGTTGTCCGCAGGGCCGATATACTTCGTACCCCCAGCCGTGATAGTACCCTGAATTCCTGCCAGCGGGACAGCCTGCAGGACGGATACAGCGGCAGTGGCGGAGGGGACATCGCTCGCGCCGGTATCAAGCGCAACCGCATGGGTGTGGTTTGAAGCCGTACCGACAGGCGTATAAACCTTGATCTTGCCAACATCCCTGTCATACTCGAAAAGGTAACCTGACTTTTGGGAGAACAGGATTTCCTCTACGGCAGCCAGAGGTAAGGTCACTTCCTCGCCTCCGGTTGGGTAAGGATCACTGAAAGTAATATCAACAAGCGCCCCGCGTTTTGTACCCATGTGAAGGCGGCTTACGATTGTAACATCAGCAGCCATAAAAAAGCACCTCCAATAAAAGTGGAGGGGGCTTTAATCCCCCTCCTTGTTGATTAGTGACGTGTTATCCCGGTGAACTTCACCTGGCCCTTGGGCCTGGCACAGCCGAGGTCGCAGTATTTACGCAGGGTGGCATCGTAAACAGGGGTATTGCCCCTGCGGAAAAGGATGCTCCCGTCCTCGTCCATCCAGCCCCAGTCGGCCATCTCGTAGAGCTTCCAATCCTCCAGGGAGAGTGCGAGAAGCTCTCCGTTGGCACAGTAGCGGTCGGCGGTCAGCGGAATGCCATTGAAGCTGTCAGCCTTGAAGCCGCCCTTCATTTCGATGGTATTGACTATTTGTTTCTGTGCGGCCAGCAGGTTCCTGTAGGCCCTGCGGACACCTTTCTCGCAGATTAGGAAGTTGATGGTATTACCAACCTCGTCCTCGGCGATGTCAATGCCTTCCTGAATTTTAATTTCGGAGATTTCAGCGTTGACGGCGAGGATCGTCGGGTTAAACCACTTGTTGTTGGCCCGGTTGATGCCGTACAGTGAGTTATCCGCAGTCATTACAGCGGCAACCCCGGTAAGCTCCAGATCTTTGTTGCCTGCAACATAAATGACATCGTTGGCTTCCGGAGCTGTCGAGGAAACAAAGACGATCTGGTTGTTTTTCTTGTCCACAACGGTAACCTCAGCCTCTGAAGTGTCCTTGGTGCTGCCGGTATAGACATCGATCAGCATACCCTCGGCAAACCATTTCGCACTGTCAAGGGTGCAGGTATGGGTGTTGGCGTTCGTAGATACCTCCATAACGGTTGCGAGTTTGCCTGTCCCGTCACCCATAACCTGGCGGGAAAGGTCCTTCTTGGCGTCACGCTCGGCTTTCTCCAGGTCGTGGGTAAGCGCCCGGATGAAAGCAGCCCTGTCAGACCGGGAAGCCTGGATAGCCTTGTCAGATACCTGGATCTTGGCGAAGATGTTCTTGGTTTCCCATTCTGCCTGTACGAACTTGCGCGGATTGACGGTGGGCAGGGTACCGGTATCGGAACGGTTGCCGATGCCGCCGGTTACGCCGTAGGACAGCGCCATTTTGATTTTGTAGCCCTCCACGTGCTCCTGGTCACGTTCGAGTTGAGTTAAAAAAACGCTGGCCTGCTCGTTGAGCTGATAGGTTAGCGCCGGTAGGTACCAATACTTTAGAGCATTGGCGATTGTTGTCATGCTAAGTGGGGTGTCTGACATTTTTTATACCTCCTATGACTCCCTACAAGCCAAACTGGCGTCTCAGCATAGCACCTGCCTCCCTGGCGTTTTTAGGCGCAATCGGCGGAGTTGCCGCCGGTGTCCCGCCTGGTTGTGATCCTAACACCTGGGGTGGTTTGTTCTGCTGGACGCTTTGTACATAGCTTTTCAGGATTTCGTTTTTGATATCTGGATTTTGGATAATCTGCTGCCTGAAATTCTGATCAGACAGTAACTGCTCCGGTGATGGCGGAGCAGCCTGAGCAGGTTTATGAAGCTTTTTTGCGGCCTCATAGACAACCTGTAAGGGGTCTTGGCCTGATTGTTCCATAGCCCTCAGCGCTTCTTTGCCGAGCATCCCGGCAATGACCTCCATTGTGGGCTTAACCTCATAAATATCGGGGTTCTGTTCAGCTAAAGCCATAAGCCGGTTAGTGTAGTTTTGAACCTCCTGCCGGAACTGATGTTCCTGGATGATAGGCGTAAGGGGGTTGACTACCTGTTCTAGCATCTTCTGGAACTTGTACTCGATGGCTTGAACCGTCTGCTGATCCCGCTTGGTTAATGCAGCCACGGGATCTTCGAGAAACTCTTCGTGGAACTTCTCGCGTTCCTCCGGTGTCATTTCCACTTCCCAGGGGAACTTTGGTTCTGGTTGCGGCGGGGACTGCGGCTGTTGAGCCTGCTGCTGCTGTTGCTGCTGTGCCTGTGCCTGTAAGATATAGGTTTTGAGCATTTGGTTTTCCTGGGCAATCCTAGAGAACTGCCCCAGTTTATTGCCCTGCTCGCCTAATAACTTCTCAAGCTCCACGTAGGACTTCGCCATTGCAGCTATATTCGGTGTTCCGTCCGGGTTTTTAAACTTATCGGGAATCTGGAACTCCGGTTCCTGCGGCTCTCCTTCCTCAAGCGGCGGTGTCGCTGCCGCTGGCGGCTGCCCTATTTGCCCTCCGGACAGCGTTGAGGGGTCGGCTCCGTCCAGTATTGCATTGAGTACATTAATATCCCTTACTCCCGTTTGCGCCTGCGGTTGTGCCGCTGGTTCAGGCGCTGGAGCAGTTGCCGCTATCGGTTCCGGCGCGGCTGGTGCCGGGCTAGCTGGTACAGAGTTATCAACTTGCATTCCTGGGACTTCCATGAATATAAACCTCCTAATTGGCGGCCCGTATCAAGGGTTGTCGCCGTGTTTTGGGAATAAAAAAACCTCTTTCAAAGAGGTTTTACCTGCCTAATATTTGGTTGTACCATTGAGTCAGCTTCATCATATCTTCAAACGTGAAGTTTTCCGGGCCTCCGCCGAAGTTTGACGGGGCTGCATAGGCTCCGCTTGGGCCTGGCACTACATTACCCTGACTTAGCATGGTTAGGTACATCCTGTAATGCTCCTAATATCGGGTGCATTGCCTGTTGTCTTACCATCTCATCCTCCCCTCTCTTAGGCGACAGATTCGCCACCTGAATTGTTATCCTGCTGTCCTGCCGTGGCTAACTGCTGCTGCATCTGCGCCATTGCCGCCTGCTGTATATACATAAGGTGCATGTTGACGTGCATGTCAAACCCATATTCTAATGCCGGATTCTGTGCCCGGAGTTGCTCAAAGTCCGTAGTCAGGCGGTAGTTGTTATGCCGCTTGATATGAATAACATGGTCATCGTAAGACACAACAGGTGGCATTTGCCCCTGTTCCATGGCCATGTTCTCGCGTTCTGCGCGGGACATATGCAGTTGATCCTCGTCGTCCGCAGACTCCCATTCGCCCATCTCGATCATCTCGAACACCTTGGAACGGATCTCACGCGTGATCTTGCCCGTCTCAGGGTCGTTAAGAAGCCCAGTCTTGAGCAGGTCAAACACCATCTGGCGCTTGCTGGACGGACTCTCGGCAAGTGCCGAAGTGGTGTCAAGGATAATATCGTCACTCGATAGGTCAGAACCAACCCAGTCAATAACCTCAACCACGTTGTTGCGGCCAACGGCGTTAAGCGTCCTCGGGGCCTGGACAAACTGTTTGTAAAGGCGCAGTTGGACTTTGCCGGCCTGAATCAAGAACCTTTCAATATTCTCTGCCGTGTTCGATATGCGGGTATCGTCCTGTTCCTGTAAGAGTCCGATGGCAACACCGGAGTTCACGCCAGGTGGCACTGATGAATCCCTGGAAATCTCGGATACACCGGAAAGGATGGAAAACTCGGTTAGAAGCGTATGTTCCTCCGTCTCGAAGGCGTTTGGCAACGGCGGGTTCTGCACCTGCATGGGTGCTGTAAACCCTTTCCTGTAGACGTGTATCGCCCCTGGACTTGCCGCCTCATTCTCAAGCGAGACAATGTCTATCGAATCTTCCTCAACCAGCCACTGTCCTATAGCGGTCCGGTTCAGGTACTCTGCTTTGCGGTTCCGTAGGGCATTGTAGCGCCGCTGTATTGGTATCAGGCGCTCTAAAACGGCCTTACCCCAGAAGCAGCCGGGCCGCTGGAGGCAGATAAGCCTGACAAACGGATAGCCGGGTGTTCCGTCCTCGCCAACATGAAAGGGCATCGGCCCAGCATGTAAAAGCTTTCCGTTGGCAATGATAATCAAGCGCCCCTGCGGGTGTTCCCTGGTGGGCAGTTCCCAATACTCCTTTACAATTGCGTGATCCTCCAACTTAACATTCTGGAGTCGAAAGCCTCCTTGCCCGTACCCGAGGCCGCCTAAGCCTGTCATCGTCTTTTGATAGCGTTCAGCCTCGGCCTTTTCAGCAACCACGCGGACACCCCATGTCTCGAAAATGGTGTCTATGTGCATGGCCTTAGCATGGATAATGCTCCGGCAGGAATCAACGTCATTGCGCCAGCTTGAGTCAGGATAAAACTCCTGGGGAGGTACGACAATAGTCTCACTATCACCCTCGCGGATTTCCACCGTCTCGCCCGTCTCGGGATCCTGCATGATGCCTATAACAGGTCCTTTGTTCGGGTTCCATACCCGTTTTTCAAGGACAGTGCCGCACACTTCCATCCAGGCTAGTTCTTCGGAAAACTTATCGCGCCATGCCTGTTCTGCGAAGTTGTTCTTCAGGAGCATAGTGCCAACCTTGGCCGCGTGCAAGTCCGCCTGTTCAGATGTCCCTGGTTTGACTTTTAAAAGCGGCTGCACCCGTTTCAGCTTCGATATGCGGGTGTCTATGTTTGGTGCGATATGGTTGAATACCTCACGCTCCTGCCACTCATACATAAGCGGCATCTCTTCAAGGTTCATGCTGCCGGTGTTAATGTCAACGTACTGGTTGCCCTCATAGAACGCCTGGTTCAGCCGCCACTGCAACTCATGGGGACGCCTTTCCTCCTGCCGGCGTTTAAACTCGCGGTCAACAAGGTCAATCAAGGCCCTCTCGTCGATGGGTTTCTGTATTTCCGGCTGCCCAGGCTCACCTTTTTGGCCAAAAACCCTACCGCCTATGCTATTAATTGCCACTTTGAGTCCCTCGAAAATCCTCGTTCACCGCCTCTGCCTGCTTTTTCTTAATAAAATTGGTACTTTTCGGAGGTGGCCTGCCTTTCATGGCCTGGTATTCCGCATAATCACGGGCCATGATCCGGTTCAGGAGGTCCCTACGTTCTTTCTCGTGGCGATATGCCTGGAAAATGAGTGCGGCACTCATAACGCAGCCCAAAATAGCGACCTCAATCATCACCGAGTAGCCTCCAGATCTCTCTCCTATCCGAATCCTTCTCTTTTTCCGTCAGTTTTTCGTAGGGTTTGGCAATCTGCCGCTCCCAGCGCTCGATCATCTTGTCGTCGTGCTTGTCAATCATCCACCTGGCCCAACCTGCCCAAATGCCGTGCATCCTGGAAGCTAGAATTTCCACCAGTTCCGTGTCGTTTTGGATGATCCCCGCAACCTTTTGCAGCTTCTGTTCGGGTGTTAAATCTGCAAAAAGGCGTTCTACCGGCACATGCGGCAGCAATTCATCCGGTATTTTCTCTACAATAGACTTCGCGCAGCCGTCGCAGACGGCTAAAAAGCCCGGATTAGCGATACTTGCGGGATTCGGCTGGCCTATCAGGTATGTGGCTATCTGCCTGTCATGGGTTCCAGGGGTGTTCATCATCTCACAGAAGCGAGATGTAAACGGGTTTTTGATGAATTGTGTTGTACTCATAGAAGCCCTCCTTCTCTTATACAATCCTTTTCCTACGTTTCCTCAGCCTTGCCAGCCGTTCCTTATCCCGCTGAAACTCCGTTTTCTCCGGCTCCGGCGGTTTGGAGTGGCGGACATGCCAAGCAACCAAAGCGTACCCAATAGCGTCATAGGGGTTGGTGTAGATATGCGGTTCTTCCGATACTTTTTCGGCATCCTTATCGTCAACCACAAGGTTTGGAAGCGCTTCAATTAGCCTCGTACAGGTGGAAAATATCTGCAACTTGGCTATAGTCCTGCCCGTCCGTTCGTCTTCAAAAGGCTTCAGGTACTCATGCATGACGGCTTTCCGTGCCTTTCGCGCCACGTTTTGCTCCGTGGGAGGTGGTATACAGCCGGTTAGGCCGCCCTCGATGTAGCAGTCCACGATAGACTTTCCATCGCTGGGGTTCTTGCCCGTGGAAAAGCCCCGTCCCACACGGTTCCAGGCATCCCGGCCTACTACCGTAAAGGATATATCCTCATTCTTGGACAGCCGCATAACCTCCCTGGCCTGATCTGAGTACGTCACCCTGGGATCCTTAGGATCGCGGGTATACTCACGATAGCAATAGACAATGCCATCCGGTGATACCGCCAGCCAGTACCAGGCGAAGGGGTCGGCATAGCCCGGGTCGTTCCCCCTCCACCGACGCCACCAGGGAGGTATCTCGAATGGCCGGCAGACGTGTATCTCCGGGTTCCACTCCTCAAATGCCTGACCCTCATAAGCGTCCCAATCGCCTTCGAGATATGCTTTTTTCTTTGCCGGCGGCAGATTCTCCAGCCGTCTTACGTAAGCCGGGTCGTTCTTCATTAGCACCGGATTATCGTAAACCTTCGCCGGGATGAAAGCGATCCGGTTACCGGTCACCGGGTCAACGGTCATCTCTTTACCGTAGCTGGTGGCCTGGATATACCTCTTCTTTACCCAAACGTGCCCGATCCCACCCGGGTTGCACGTCCCCCGGAACCTCGGCGGAAAGCCTTTCGGCGAACGCAAACAAGAAAGAAGAATCTGAATCGATTCTTCTTCGTGCTTGGTAAGCTCGTCCACGCCGATCCAGTCGATTGATCGGCCGTTGTATTTCTCCGCATCGGCTTTATTATTGATAAAGCGAAAGTAAACCCTCGAACCGCCAATGACATGCGCTATGTGCTTTGTCTCGTTGTACTTATAAAGCTCCTGCGGGACCTTCTCCTTCCACTCCTTGATAATGTTCGCTTCCAGGTCATCGTAGGTTTCCCGGAAAAGGTATAACTCCGCCCCCTGGTATTCCAAAGCATAGGCAAGTGCCTCCATTACCAGGGCGCAACTCTTGCCACCGCCTTTCGCACCCCCATAGACAACCTCTTCCGCCGGGCAGGAATGGAAAATTTTCTGCCTATCGTTCGGATTGTAAGGAACGACGATATCCATTCCGCCACCTCAATCTATCTCGTCATCCCCGGTCCTCTTCAGCTCGTTTTTGTCCGGCCTGGGAATGTTGAAGAGAATGTTAAGCGGGCTTCCGTCCTTCCCGGTGTGCTCGTGCTTCTCGACGTACAAACCGAGGATCTTCGCCAATCTGTCCAGGGCATCTACCTTGCTGTGGAACTTCACCTTCAGCCCCTGCTTGTTCTCCGCTATTTCGGAGATAGCTGCGGCCTCGATGTTGCTGATCGCGCTCGAATCAACTATCTTCGCCTTGCCGCCCTCGATCCTGACCACCCGGCGCGGATCGAAGAAAGCGATCTTAACCAGCTCGTTGATGACGTTTTCCTTGTCGGCCCGGTAGACCTCGCCCAGTTTCTCCTGCTGCTCCTGGAGAAGCGCCTGCATGTACCTGATGACCGTCGGGTCTTTCAGGAACTTCCAGGCAGTGGCTGTATTCTTGGGACTGTAACCAGCAGCGACAAGCGCCTCGGCGACATTCATCCCGCGCAGGATGTAGTTTTGGGCAAACAGAAACTTTTTGTACGCCCTTTTGATGCTTTCGTTTTTCTTGCGCTTTTCCATTTTAAACACCTACTATTTGCCGCCAGCCACTCTTTCGTACCACCACTTTACTACTCGTCGCAGATCCTGTAGTGTAGCTTTGCCTTGTTTTGGCTGCAACGGTGGCGGATACATGACCAGCATTTCTACTGGCTTATTGTTTTCGCCCCAAACCACAACAATGGTAAATAGGCCAGTATTACGCAACGCATTAAATGTCAATAATTGCCCCTGTTTGATTCGTACACCCGGCTTTTTCGCCTCAAGAATAAGAAAACGGCCATTTTTTTCTACAAGGCCGTCAACGTCCGTAGGTTCTATTTTGCTAGTCCCAAAACAACCCTTTAAAATTCCCCAATCCCAGGTGCTTTCGAGATATAAATCTAGCCGTCTAATCGTCAAAGTACCACCGCCTCACAATAACACCAAATCGAGTAAACTCTTTAGCAAAAACTTTTTGTTTTTCTCCGAAGTAAACAAATACAGAACCATGCGTCGAACCTCTCCCTGGTTGACCGTTTGGGCCATAAAAATTTATGCGGTGGTCAGTAAAACAAAGAACGTAATTCCAAAGCGGCTGAAACCAGTCAGTATCTGTCGCGTGCGCATTAACCAGCAAAATCGCTTCGGTTGTTATTTTCCGCTGATATTGTTCAACCAGCTTATTAACAAACTTAGCAGTTAACCCGCCATAGGGCGGGTTAAGCCAAACTTTGCCGGGCCAATTGTGTTGCAAACCGTCATCCTGTGCGGTGAAAAACTTTTTGGCCCGTATAATTTTGTTTGCCTCTTCGCATGAAGCCGGATCTAAATCTATTTCACCCAATACCCGCCTGGCGGCTTCTATGTATTCAGGCGGAGTGTACCACTCGTTGGAGTTGCTGGAAACAATTAATTGTGCTACAGTTTTTCTCTGCTCATCGTGTGGTTTTCGGGCCAACTCGAGTAATTCACTTTTGCTATCCTCAAGCGGCGTCCCTCGTATTGTCTCTTTAACGTCTTCTGCAAGATTGGTAGCTATTTGGACTTCCTGTTGCACCGTCCGGGGGGTAACGCCTAATTTAGTGGCGGTGGCTTCGGCAAAGGATAAAACGGGCGAAATTTTTTCGTTTGTTTTATGTCCACGTCCTGGACCACCACGTACAGTAACAGGCTTCACTTCCGGGTACTTCGCTTCGTATATTTCCTTGCGGCGTTTTAAATGCTCCCCACGCTCCAGGGCGGTTAGTTCCGCCCGGATAAGATTCTCGTCTATTTCTGCAAGCTCCCGTTCAAGTTCGCCGTAGTCTTTTTCTATGTAGTCAATTTCTTGCCATCCAAGCATTTTACAGGCTTCCAACCTGTGCAGACCGGATATAAGCACCCTGTCCTTAGTTATTACAATTGCTTGGAGTAAACCGATCTCCTTAATGCTATCCGCTAATTCCCTGGTTTTTTCCTCTGAAAACGTCCTCTTTCTTTGGGCAGGTATAACAATTTCGCTAATAGTACACTTCACCTTCGCGCCCTCCTTCGCAAATTTTTCCCTCCAGATGAAACTTAAACGGCACCGGCAGGCGGTGGAGGGTACCGCTTTTCGGGGGATCCATCCCTAGCCGGGCCGTTCGTAACGGGTTAATATTGCGCAGTAACCAAAGTCACATTAACAGAAACGCCCGGCTTTTGCCGGACGTATAGAGACAATGCTACTAGTATAAAGCATAATTTGGATTCGTCCAGTTTGTCAAGTACTTTTTTTTAGGCGGTAACCAAAGCGGCTGTAGGCGTGGAACTATTTTTTAAATTAAGTTTTCTGACAATTTCTCTAGTCGCCCTCGCCTTATTTCTCTCATCTCCTGTACCACGGCGCCCACTTCTCGCCCGGCTTCTTCGCCTTGTACCGCTTTTTCCGCCGTTTTCCACCGCCTTTCTTCTTCGCTCCCTTGACGGCGTACATGACCTTGCGGATCTGCTCCTCCACCCGCTCATCGTAAGGCCAAAGCTCGGCACGGCATACCGGGCATTCCCACCACTCGTTGCCTCTGAGTTTTTTGTGCTCCATGACCTCCCCGCAAAGAGAGCACTTTACCTCCGGTATCACTCCCAACCAAGATTCACCCCCAGAACGCCGGCCATGGGAGTTTTCCCATATACCGCAGTCATCAACGCCCTGGCGCCAGCCCTGGTCCCGTCAACGGCACCCGGGTTATTGCTGCATTCCAGGCCGGGATAATGCCCATACATCCGGCACAGCAAGGGCCTCACCCGGTAGATACTGCACCGTTTCTTCTCAATATCCCGAAACGGGCAGGTAAGCGGAGGCCGCTGCTGGTTCCGCAGCCTCCTGCGCTCACCCGGAGACATTTTCCTGGCCGCCCGTTTGATGGCATCCCATTCGTTACGGCTTACGGGTACCGGGCCACAACATGCTCCACAGTTCCGACATGCAAACCTTCCGGCTGAAACTCTTTCGCCCGCTCCCGGAGCAGTGTCCATGAGCATCCTCCCTTTAACTTCATGTCCTTCCAGTCAAACCAGACATCATCGAGTGTTTGCACGGTGAAGTCACGTTCCGTAACCTCCGTGACAACCACCGGTCTGCCGGTGGGGATATGCCGCAACTTCACTCCGGGCTTGATCCATTCAGCTTCCACACTCTCACCTCCGTCCTTTGCGGTTCCCTGTCCAGGATGTAGAAGTGGCCCTCCACAACCTGGCTGTCGTCCTCGAAAGCAATCCCGTTCATACCGTCGAGGATAGCCTTGAAAAG
>Ga0209204_1002792_pt1 | contig 13740 bp, 12 predicted proteins | sample AD_JPNMR2_MetaG_FD_184425 | JGI IMG/M metagenome (GOLD analysis project Ga0209204, IMG submission 184425) | Active sludge microbial communities of municipal wastewater-treating anaerobic digesters from Japan - AD_JPNMR2_MetaG (SPAdes) (version 2) | ecosystem: Engineered > Bioreactor > Anaerobic... | reverse complement strand
CATTAAAGTGGGACAATTCTCTACTCTTATTCAGTTTAAGTCCCATATATTGGGGTTAAAACCAATAAAAAAATATTTTATATATATTAATCACAAAGTTTAAGTTCCATACGCTGGGGTTAAAAGTCATCGATTATACCATATTTAAATCAAAGATCAAACGTTTAAGTCCCATATGCTGGGGTTAAAAGTGCCATTAAAGTGGGACAATTCTCTACTCTTATTCAGTTTAAGTCCCATATATTGGGGTTAAAACCAATAAAAAAATATTTTATATATATTAATCACAAAGTTTAAGTTCCATACGCTGGGGTTAAAACCTGTAATCCTGTTTTGATAGATACACATGAATCCTAGTTTAAGTTCCATATGCTGGGGTTAAAACTCATAAAATAACATAATTTTTCTAGGGCTATTTTTAGTTTAAGTTCCATATGCTGGGGTTAAAAATGCCATTAAAGTGGGACAATTCTCTACTCTTATTCAGTTTAAGTTCCATATAATGGGGTTAAAACATAGTATTCAAGTCTTCAATACTAAACTTTTTCCTAGTTTAAGTCCCATATGCTGGGGTTAAAAGTGCCCTTTTTTACCACTCATATCAATGCCAATAATATTATAAATAACACTATTTTTAATCTGTTTTATATCATCATCTTTAATTTGAACGTGATATGCATCAATGAATATAACAAAAAAATTATCAGGTAATTGTTTATTAATCAATTCTTGAGATTTCTGATATAATTCGTCTTTAAGTTCTTCTATTTGTTCGCTTGAATAAGGAAGATTCATTGAATTAAGAAGCATTTTAATTTTATTTGGAGAGTAATTATTTAATACAAGTTTTAAAATAAACTCATCAAAAGAGGCATCACATTTTTTATAATGAGGTGGTAATATACAAGGTCTAAAATTACCTTTTCTTACTCTTGGCACATTTATATTTAAATTGCCAGAACTGGTAATTAAATCTCTGGAATAATATCCATTTGCTTTATCATTATCAAATTGAGATAAATGCAACTCTCTCTCTTTGTTCATAATAATGTTTAATAAATAACTTAATAATTCCTGTATTCCTCCTTTAGAATTAATTTCATTTAAATAATCTTTTAATAAGTCTTCAAAAAGTTTTTGCTTATTATTATTCATAATTTCTAACCTCCTTTTAAGAAAATTATTATTTTTATCGTTAAATATTTTAAAAAATATCTCCTTTTATCAGACACAAAACTTAGAACACTACCTTTATAGATGTCAAAAAAAATGAAATTGAAGAAATAGAAAATGCATTCACAAAAAGAACAACAAGAAAAGTATCAGAGGTAAATGAAATAAGTTATAACAGTAAGATATACATTGTTCCTAAATATAAAGGATATTCATTAGCAAATATGAAAATAGAAGTTAGAGAAAATGCTAATAAGTGGATTAAATTATTTTATAAAAATGAACTTTTAGTAAAATATAATTTGGAGGCTTTGAATGAAAAAAGATAATTCTTTTCTTTTTCATTTTTTCAAGATCAATATTAAGTATTTGTTTTGAACGACATGTTTAATTTATCTAATCATTTTTTATTTTTTGATACAATCTTATCTAGAAAAAAAACTTTTTAATAATAGATAGACTTCTTCTGAGGTAATTTTAGTTTGAGAGGAATATAGAAATAAAGATTTAAATTAAAATTTATTTTTAGAGGAATTTTATCTCTTTAAGAGTAAAATTTGATTTAAATTTAAGCCAAAAGTAGTCTTCTTCCTCAAGGGGGAATGGGATATCTGTGGCACCGCTCTTTACAAGCCGAGTCTTCTTTTCTTTTAATCCCTCTATTATTTTTTTCAATTTTGACACAATATTTATAAAATTTTTTTCACCATAATTTTCAATACCTGAAAAATATGTTTCTAGCAATTCCCTTACAAGAGTTGCTATACTAAATGAGTTTATTTGGTCATGCACCATTTTTAGTTCATTGTATACCTCTTTAGGTAGATATACTCTTATTTTATGGGTAGCATTTATGATTTTGTAATCTTTCTCTCTTCTTTTTTCAAAAAGATGCTTCTTTCTTAAGAATGGAATCATAAAAATTATAATTTCTCTTATCAGTTTAGAAAGACCTATATTAGTTTTTTCTTTTAAACTTTTAATTTTTTCAAATAAGTCTTTGTTTATAACAAAATCAAAATCTAACATAAAAGCCTCCATTTTATATTTTTTAAAAAATTGTTTTCTATGTTATTAATCACAAAATTTTTAAGAAAATCCTTTACAAAATTTTAAAAAAATTTAATTTTTTTTCTTAAAGATAAAATCTTAAAGATAAAATTTTTCGATTCTCATAAATCCCGACTAAATATTTTTGACATAATTTGAAAATTTTTATATAAGAATAATCATGAGAAAAAAATATATTGACACATTGAGGCTAATTGCTCTTTTTTATATGTTTTTTCAACATAGTGCATTGGTTTTATTAAAGAATGACTATAATACTGGATTAACAGCCTTTTTATTTGAAATAGTCCCTTTTTGTTCTGCTCTATTTTTATTTCTTGCTGGCTTTTCTTTAACAATTTCTATTGGCAAATATGAAAACAAAAAAGACTTTATAGTAAGACTTATTTTAAGAGGATTAATTTTAATTATATCTTCTTCTCTATTATTTTTAATTGAGAATGGATTTCAGTTTCCAGATTTTATTTTTGCATCTGGAATTTTAAATACCATCGGGATTTTTATTATTTTAGCAATATTGATATTTATTTTTAATAATAAAAATATTCAATTAGTAATTTCTTTTGCTGTAACAATTATACTTATGATCATTACTATCTATCTTGATATTAAGAAAATATACATTTATCCTTTTAATTATGCCTATGAATCGATAAGCCCAACTATTATATTTGGATTTATGGGGATATCCACTGGATTAATTATAAACAATTCTAATAAAAGAGTTCAGTATCTTACTTGCTTTATAATTTTTATAATAGGTCTTGCAATTATAACTTTAAGCTCCTTAAAATATGGCTTCTTAAAAGGATTTTCTTTTGAAAGTGGGAGATATGTCGTAGAAAGAATATACAATACAAAATATCTTTTATTTGACTTTCAAAAAGTTATGATCCCAGAGACTTTTGATGCATCAACATGGAATTTCAATACAGTAAGTTTTGTTACTGCAATTGGCACAACATTTTTTCTTTTTGGATTGTTCTTTTTTATGGAGCCTATTTTAAAGAAAATTAGTTATGTTATAATAATGCCGGGTAAATATGCATTTTTAAACTATTTTTTTCATTTTATTGTTATTGCAATAATTGTTTTAACTCATGGTTACAATACTTTCAATAAATTACAATTTTATATTTCTCTTCTTTTTTTATTTATATTAAGTTTTATTTTTTCAAATTATCTACAATTTAAAAAAAATAAAAATTTTATATAAAAAAATGGAATTTTTTGTTAAAATGTATTATATTTAATAAGAGAGATATATCCTTTTTTACGAGGAGCTTAAATATGAAAAGAATATTAATAATCTTAATACTTATATTAACATTTGTGACAACATGTAGATTGGTACATTTATTTGAGGATGAAAATAGTGTCATTACCACAACAACTCAATCTTCTACAATAAAAAGATCAAAAATTTATTTAATTGATGAGACTAACAGAATTATACCTTCTGATAGTACTAAAAATTTAGGTTTAATACCTCTTGGAAATTTGATAAATATAAATTTAAAAATAAGAAATGGTGGAAACGATATTCTTAAAATAAATAATGTAAGCATACTCGATAAAATTAATTGTTCAAATGTAAGTTATAATCTTTCAAAAACAGAATTAAATTCTTATGAAGAGACTAATTTTACAATATCTACTAAGTTTGATAATACAGGTGATGGATCTTTTAGGATTGAAATATTAAGTAATGATCCAAATATGCCAGTATTTAGAGTGAAATTTATTGGTAATGTGGTAAATGCTATATATGTAAGTGAAAAGACCGGTGACGATAGTACCGGTACAGGGACAATGACCAGTCCTTACAAGACTATCACAAAAGGATTAGAAAATCTTCAGAATGCTGGTGGGCTTATATGTGTTGCAGCTGGGTCTTATACAGAAGATATAAATATGTACGGGATACATATTGCATCTCTATATGGTGGTTATTATTGTGATGGGGCAACTGTTGACTGGAATAATAGAAATATTTTTAGTAGCGAGCCTAACTATATAACAAGTATATCTCCTGCTTCTTTTTATATGCCTCCTATATCTATAATGTCAAATAGCGGTGTACCAGTAGACATAGAGGGATTTACGATAAACGGCTCAAATTCATCACCATCTGAAATTACAACTATATATATATCATACAATTGTCAGAATATAGTAATAAAAAACAACAATATAAGTTGCGGTGATTCCAGTGGTAATATATATGGTATAAAAATTGAAAGTAGTAATTTTATTCATATTATTAATAATAGTATAACAATTAATAAAATTACAACAGAAACCTGTGCAATATATAATTGGAATAGTAGTGATATAGAGATAATCGATAATCGAATACAACAAATAACTAATCCAAATGACGATAATATAAGTTTTTGTGGTATAAGAAACAATGGTGGTAATAATATATCTATAAGAAATAATAATATACAATTACCAAATCTTTCTGAAGCAGGTAGCTCTGTTAATGGCATCTGGCTGGAAAATGCTTCTGATATGTTTATATTTAATAACAGAATAGAAAATGGAGAGTCACCAGAAGAATCATCTGCTATATATTTAAATAATATAACGAATGCCCAAATAGCAGATAACATAATAAATACTAAAACTTATATAGGTATAGATATAAATATAACTGCTAATTGTGATTTTAATATTAGAAATAATACCATAGTTCTTGATACAGCAACAGATGATGTAACCGGGATTTATATAGAAAATATTTCTGGAAGTATATTTAATTTGAATTGTTATAATAATGTATTATATATTAAAAATGGAAATAACAAAAATGGCATATCCCCTGAAGACACAAATAATAATGTGAAAATAATTAATAATACAATTGTAATGAATAATTCTATTTTTAATAAAGGGATTAATCTAATTGATAATGATTCACCTCTTATAGAAAATAATATCATATTTTTAAATAATATAAATGGCATTAATAGTGATAATGAATTCGCAATATATGAGACTGCATCTTCTTCTGATCCAGAAACAATCTTAAACAATGATGTATTTGGATTTAAGTACTTTTATTATGATTTTGATGCTCCAATAGATGAAAGAAAGATTGCTTCATTAAATGATTTTAATAAGAGTGAAAAGACAAACCAGAGAGGAGTAGATACAGTAAGAGATAATAAAAGTGCAAATCCTAAGTTTTTTAATATTAATGATCCAATTAATCATGGCTTGAAACTCCAGATATCTTCTCCTCAAGATGTTAAACAGGGTGGAAAATCACAAGTTTTTTTAAACAATGATAGAATTTATAGACCCAGAACAATGCCATGGTCTATTGGTGCTTATGAGTGTGATGAATAAAAAAAATTAGATATCAATATGGTAGTGGGATATCCCCCGACTTGTGAATAAAGTTAGGTTTGAAATAAGGGGGATATCCCTATATCTCAAAGGATAAAATTGTATTTTTTTTCGGAGATTTTTAAAGAGTAGAAGAGAGTGTAGTAGCATTTCTTTAGCCTAAAAATCTTTTATATTTTTACCAGATAAATTCCTATTTCTTTTCTATTTAATTTTGACAAAATAAAAATTTTAAAGTATAATCTAACTAAAAAATAAAAGGGGGTTATATGGAAAATCTTGAGAAAATTCTAATAGATATGAAAAAGGCTTCCTGTAAACTTGCTGCCTTTGATGTTAATACAAAGAATAATGCATTAAAAAAGATTGCAGAAAATCTTAATAATTCAAGAGAATCAATAATAAAAGAGAATTTATCCGACATTGAGCAGGCTGAAAAAGATGGTCTGGCTTCACCTTTATTAAAAAGATTAAAACTTGATAACAATAAGATTGATATATTAATTAAAGGGATAAATGATTTAATCTCTTTTGAAGATCCTGTAAATAAGATATTAGGAAAGACTGAGCTTGATGATGATCTTATACTTACTAAAGTGAGTGTTCCGATTGGTGTTATTGGTGTTATATTTGAATCAAGACCAGATGCACTTGTTCAGATATCCACCCTTTGTTTAAAATCTGGCAATTGTGTTATATTAAAAGGTGGAAAAGAGGCTTTAAGGACAAACAGGATTTTAACAAAAATAATAATTGATTCTATTCTTTCTATAAGTAAAGATTTTGATAATACGATATTTTTACTTGAGACAAGAGAGGATGTCAATGAAATTTTAAAATATGATAAGTATATAAATCTCATTATTCCGCGAGGATCAAATGAATTTGTCCAGTATATAAAAAAGCATTCATTGATCCCTGTATTGGGCCATGCTGATGGGATATGTCATGTTTATGTTGATAAGTTTGCTGATATTGATAAGGCGATAAAAGTTACAGTTGATGCAAAGACTCAATATGTGGCTGTATGTAATGCTACAGAGACTCTTCTTGTTCATAAAGATATAGCAGAAAAATTCCTACCATTGGTAAAAGAGGCACTCGATAAGAAGAATGTTAGATTAAAAGGGTGTCCAAAGACAAAAAAGATTTTAAAAGATATAGAGAATGCCACTGAAGAGGACTGGAAAACAGAGTATCTTGATTATATCCTATCTATAAAAATAATAGATGATATTGATGAGGCTATTGATCATATAAATTTTTACGGCTCTTCTCATACTGATTCTATTATTACTGAAAATCAGGATAGTATAAAAAAATTTACTTCTCTTGTGGATTCCTCTTCTGTAATGGTAAATGCTTCCACAAGATTTGCAGATGGATTTGTTTATGGAATGGGGGCAGAAGTTGGCATAAGCACCAATAAAATTCATGCTCGAGGTCCTGTTGGACTGGATGGTCTTGTTATTTATAAATTCATTTTACAGGGAAATGGACACATTCTGGATGATTATGCAAAAGGTATTAAGAAATTTAAACATAGAAAAATTTTATAATTAGAGAATGCAAAGTGTTATGGGATAGTAAATTTTATAATAACATTCCAGATAATATTGTTGATGGCATCTATTATCTCGATAGTTCAAATAGAATAGACTACTGGGAGATGGGAGAAGCATTAATTGATAAACTTTTACAATATAAAAAAGATTGTGGAATAAATAAAAGATTTTCTTTTTATATTGAATATATTGAAAATGAGGATATTAGAGAAAAGATAGATAATGTTATGTTAAAGGCTCTTTCTTATGGAAAGGATACCACATCAGAAATATATCTTTTTGAAAAAGATAAAGTAAGAGCTCCTATCTTGATAAGAGTTGACCCCCTGCCAGCAAATAATGAAGAGATAACTGCTATTATCGAGATCTTCACAGTTAAATCAAAAAAGATAGGATTACTGAGATTTATTAATGAATTGATAGAGAGTGGTAATTATGATAATTTGACATATATTGCAAAAGAGGATTTTCTTTATAATGTTATAGATAAAAAGATCGATCTTTATAAAAGATTTAATGATAATTTTGGTTATTTGTTGTTAAAAGTTTTTCTTAAAGATAGAGTTACTTCATATTATAATGAAATATTAAGGCTTGTGGGTATAAATATTTTAAGAAATATAAGAACAAGAGACATTGCTGGAAGATTGAATGAAAACAATTTTTTATGTGTTATCTCAAATATAAAAGAGGAAAATTTATTTAAAATAGAGGAGAGAGTGAGAAAAACTTTAGAAAACACAGATTTTATTGTTCAAGATATTAAAATGAATATAAATGTCTCTTCTAATGTTTTTATAACAAAGACAACCGATTCTCTTTTAACAATAAAAGATAAGATAAAAATAGGACAATTCTCATAAAAATAAAAAAAGCGAGTGAGCGGAATCGAACCGCCGCTATCAGCTTGGAAGGCTGAAGTTCTACCATTGAACTACACTCGCATTTGACTTATTATATACCAAAAAACATAATATCTGTCAATATTTTTGAAATAGCTTTTTACATAAATTATCTTTTTATATCAAATTCAAAAGTATAATTTTTAGTATATTCAAGATTAATTTTATACTCTTTTTTGAAATCAATTTCCTCTATTTTGATAGTAAGATTGATTTCGCCGGGATAGAATAAGAAAAAATCCCCTTTATATTTTGCTATTTTTACATTGTTTTTTGTCCCTTTGTCAAAAGAGACCTCAATGTCATAAGAGGAGTTGTTTTTAATTATAAGATTTACTGGATCAAGTAAAAAACATCCAGTTATCAATAAAAAAATAAAAAGTAAAAAATATACTCTTTTCATACAATCTCCTTAAAAATTAGATTTTATTTTCTATATATTAATCACAAAAAAAGTTAGAAAATCCTTTACAAAAAATGAATTTTTTTTTAAATTTTTTACATCATTTTATAAAAAATGGTTACAATTTAACTTCTGAAAATAAAAAATATTTTCTTTATATAATGTAGGATAGCAATGATAATAGATTTACACAATCATACCTCAGAACTCTCTTTATGTTCCATAGTTTCAGTGGATACTCTAATAAATAAATACATTGGTAAGATTGATGGACTATGCATAACAGACCATAATAAAATATTTTCACCATCAGATCAAAAAAAAATCAAGGAAAAATATAAAGATAAAATTAAAATATTTTTTGGAATAGAGATCGATACAGATGTAGGTCATATTTTAATGTTTGCATCTAATTTTAAGCAATTTGAAAGAGTTAATTTTGATGAATTAAAGAATCAAGCCTTTCTGGAGATAGTAAAAAAAGTAGATAGAGATAAAGTAGCTTTTATATGGGCTCATCCTTTGAGATGGGCAAGGTTATATAGTAAGGATAGATATTTATATAAAGAATTTCTTGATAATTTTGAAGCAATTGAACTATTAAATGGAAATTTACCAGAGGAGACAATTAACTTAACAAAAGAGAAATTTGATAAATTTAATGTAAAATATACAGGTGGAAGTGATACCCATTCTCTTGAAATGGCATTAAAATGTGCTACAAAATTTTCTGTTAGCATACAAAATGAAGAAGAATTTGTATCTGCCTTAAAAAATGATAACTATTATCCAATAAAGATAGGCCATTAATTATTAGAACCAGTAACTCTAATAAAAAATGCCCTATTATTTTTTATCAGAGTCTCTTTAATTAATTTACAGTTTTTTTATTTTTATAAGGTTAAAAGAAATTTTATAAAGGATGCGATTTTATTTTTAGGCAAAAATTTTTTAATTTTTTTCTAAAAGTTGTAAAGGATTTTTTCAAAAATTTTGTGATTAATATTATAGAAATATTTTCTATGGAGGATTTTTATGAATAACATTTGTAAAATTTTAGAAAACTATACTGTAGATCATGAGTTACATATTGTGGTTAACTCTGATATGAAAAAAAGACTTGCAACTATTGCAAAAAAATTCAACGTCTCTCTTTCTGGACTTGTGGTATATATCTTGCAGATCTATAGCAATAGGGTAAAAAAGAGATATTGTTTTGGTCCAGAGGATGGGAATAGATATGAGAGAATAGATGGAGATAGTCGTATTCATGTGTATCTGTCAAAACAGGATTATAGATTTTTGAAGAAGATCCATGCTGATCTTAATTTTTTCAGCATGGGGTGTTTACTGAGGAGAATTATCCTACTCTTCCTTGAAGAGTATGAGAGACTTGGGATTACCGGGGTTGAGATGAAGTGTAGTATAATAACATTAAAGTTATTTCTGAGGCTAACAAAGATAAAAAAGTGGAACAAGAGCAGAGAATTATCCCACTTTGAAGGGAATACCACGCCCTTTTACAAAGCAATCTACAATGATTGCTATCAAGTGGTGGGTTTTGAGACATACTATTGAAAAAATTTATTTTAAATTCTACTAAAAAGTAAATAAGATTATTACAATCATTTCTCAAACAAAATTAACCTTAGGATAAATTTATCTTTTTAACTGCCTAAAGATAAAATCACCCCTTTTCTATAAATAAAATTTTTATAAATACTTGACTTTTTATTTTTTATTTATTATCATTTTAGTAATAATTTTAACAAGAGGAGAATTTTATGAAAAGTATTAAAGGGAGTAAAACAGAAAAAAATCTTTTAATAGCATTTGCCGGAGAGTCTCAGGCAAGAAACAAATATACTTATTTTGCAAGTATTGCAAAAAAAGAGGGCTATGAACAGATTGCTGCTATTTTTCTTGAAACAGCAGATAATGAAAAAGAACATGCCAAAAGATTATTTAAATTTCTTGAGGGTGGTGAAGTAGAGATTACTGCAAAGTTTCCTGCTGGTGGCTTGGGTAATACTCTTGAAAATCTAAAACATGCTGCTGAGGGAGAAAATTATGAGAATACCATAATGTATCCAGAATTTGCAAAGACAGCAGAAGAAGAGGGATATCCCGAAATAGCAGCAGTATTAAGAGCAATAGCAAAGGCAGAGGTTCAACACGAAAAAAGATATAAAAAATTGATCGAAAATATTGAGAAAAATATGGTTTTCAAAAAAGATGAAAAGGTTGTATGGAAATGTAGAAATTGTGGCTGGACATACGAAGGTAAAAATCCACCAGACAAGTGCCCAGCATGTGATCATCCACAATCATATTTTGAATTATTAGATACTAATTATTAAGTCTTTATAATCTCATTAAAATTTTTTTCAAATTTATCTTTACCACATAATATTTTTGAAAAGAGGGGATTAAGATTCTTAATCTCCTCTATCATCTTATCAGAAATTATCCTTATATCCCATTGAGCGTGTTTATCACTTCTTAATCTTGTAATATGAGTTAACTCTCTAAAATTTAATTGTAAAACAATATTTTTTCTATGAGAATTTGTAAGTATATAATTAGAAGAATATCCAAACTTCTCTTTTGCTTCATAATACAACTCTTCAACCTTTTTTATATTTTCCATAAAATAATTCTCTTTACCTATTTCTTTAATAGATTGTGGTATTGTTACTCCTAATTTTGGAGAATATTCTCCATCAATAATAGTTGTTAATCTATGCCTTTTTAACTGAGCAAAAGCAGTTGCAGAAATTAATATACTAAATCTAAAATTAGATAACTCAAATTCTCTTTTTAAAGAACTATATGGTTTTAAATTCTTAATAGATTCTTTAATAACATTATTTCTCCATTCAATACTTTTATTTTTTACTATCTCTTTTGCTTTCTTATAATCAATAGAACTTCTTTTAACAATAAATCCAGCAATTATATTATCAATAAAATTATCCTCATAATCTATTAATTCAACTTCTTTCTCTGGTATAGAATAATTTTCTTCAATATTTAAATCAATTGTATTTCTATCATAATCATCTGGCTTTACATATTTTATTAAAGACGGTGCAATATCTTTTACTTTATTATACAAAATTTCAGCAAAATTATTAAATTCAATCAAATCAAAGCTAAAAAATTTTTTCAATACTCTTTCTAAATTCCTTGCATTGATAGTCATTCCTAATTGTGTTAAAGTTGCTAATGGTAAAATATATCTTGCATCCTCTTTTGCTAAATTTAAAACATCCCTTTCCTTTATCTCTTTATTTCCTTTATATTTTTCTAAAAAATACTTTTCTAAATCTATAACAAGATTATTATAACAATCAAATATTGTTTTCTGTAATGTTAAATATCTTCTTAAAAAATCATCATCTTTTTTAAATTCTTCTGGTATTAAAAAATCTTTGCCTATTTTAACATATCTTTGAGACTTTTCAGTAAACGAAACAAGCCTTGACTTTTCTAATTCCTCTGACAATAATCTTGAAACACCCATTATATCAATATTAAAAACAGAATGTTCAGCTATTGAAGAATGACCCATTTCAAAAATAATATTTTCATTCGACTTTCTTGCCCTCTCTATCTCTCTTCTTGCTCTCTCTCTTATTATATCAATATTAGAAGGATCTCTTGAAATACGTGCATAAGAAGTACATATTGTTTCTGGCGTCCAGTTTAATTTTAATTCATTATCTTTTATATATTCTTCAACCTTTTTTATATTTTCAACATCTACATTAAAACCAGCAATATTTATAATCATATAACCCCTTCTTTCAAAAATTTATATATTAAAAAAATTATAGCCGCTATTTTAAAAATGATTCTATAAATCCCCCACCTAATACAATATCATTATTATAGATAACAGCAACCTGTCCCGGTGTAATTGCTCTTTGAGGTCTATCAAAAATTACCTTTATCTTATCTTCTGAAAGAGGATATATTGTTGCATCATCTTCTGTATGTCTATATCTTATCCTTACTTTGGCCCTTATAGGTTCTTTCAATGACTCTATACTTAACCAGTTTACATTATTGGCAATTAAAGTGTCATTAAAAAGCCCCTCTTCTGTATCAACGATTACCTCATTTCTCTCTTTATCTATGGCAACTACATACAATGGTTTTGAGTAAGATATTTTTAAACCTTTTCTCTGCCCAATGGTAAAATTTTCTATACCATTATGTTTTCCTAAAATTCTACCACTGATATCTACTATATTTCCTGGTTTTGATTTTTCTTTTAATAAGTATGTATAATCGCCAGAATAAAAATCCTGACTCTCTATCTTATCATGAGTAAAAAGTCCGAGATTTAGTGCTATTTCTCTTACCTCTTTTTTAGAATAATTGCCCAATGGTAAAATAACTTTTGATAATTGATTTTGACTCAATAACGCAAGAAAATATGATTGATCTTTTTCTATAAATTTTGCCTTTTTTAATATATATCTATTTTTTTCTTTATCAAATTCTACCCTGGCATAATGCCCTGTTGCAAAAAAATCAAAATTTATGCCGGATTTCATAGCATATTCTAATAGTAGGCCAAACTTCATATCTCTATTGCATTTTATACAGGGATTTGGTGTTCTACCAGAATTATACTCTTCTCTAAAATAATTCAGTATAAAATTTTCATATTCTTCCACAAGATCAATAACATAAAAAGGTATTTTATAATGTTCAGCAACTTTTTTAGCATCTTCAATACTTTTTTCTTCATCTCCACCAAAACAACTTTCTTTTTTAGATGCTGGGAGATTGTGATATTTTTTAGAATCATATATCTTCATTGTAATACCAGAAACTTCATATCCCTCTTTTAATAAAATATGAGTTGCAACAGAAGAATCTACTCCACCGGATAAACCAATAAGGACTTTTCTCAAAACTACTCCTCTTTTTAAATAAAAAAGAATATACTTAAAATTTTTAATTTTGTCAAAATTTTAGTAGTAGACAAATATTAATGGGTGCGATTTTATTTTTAGACAAAATTTTTTTAAATTTTTTTCTAAAATTTGTAAAGGATTTTCTTAAAAATTTTGTGATTAATATATAGAAAATAATTTTTATAAGCAAGGAGGATTTTTTATGAACAATATTAGTAAAATTTTAAAAGGGCATCTCTAAAAACCTATAATAAATTTACAAGAATTAAAAGATATGATATAAAAAAACAAATAAAAAAGAAAGAGGTTAGGAGTATCAAAATGATGAAGAAGATGAA
>Ga0209204_1002790_pt1 | contig 13749 bp, 11 predicted proteins | sample AD_JPNMR2_MetaG_FD_184425 | JGI IMG/M metagenome (GOLD analysis project Ga0209204, IMG submission 184425) | Active sludge microbial communities of municipal wastewater-treating anaerobic digesters from Japan - AD_JPNMR2_MetaG (SPAdes) (version 2) | ecosystem: Engineered > Bioreactor > Anaerobic... | reverse complement strand
CTTCTTTTAAAAAATCTTTATCTTTTTCAACAACATACTTGCTAAGTTGTTCTAAAAGTGCCATTCTATTATTAGTAGCCACGGTATGACCTCCTCTACTTTATTTGTTTTGTTTTGTTTCCCTAAAGTAGAAATCATATCGTGGTTACTTTTGTCAATTAGCCTCCACGAAATTTACACCACTATTTAAGACTATAACAATTTATTATATTGAGGATTTTATTAAAGATACCAGTTTGATTCCCAAATCTTCTTCAAAAGCCATGTGGCTTGCTACTGGAGAGCAGAAAATAACTCAGAACGGGAATATATTGACGTTCAGAACCACGGTCTGCAGATTTGCATATATTTTGATGTAATATTTTACCTATGTTAGAATTTAATTTAAAAAATTGAACAAGGTAAGCTTTTGAGTCCTAAAATTTTTTTAATCACTGTGCAGGAAGGTGTGAAAGCATCATATACACGTGTCAAATAAGAAAAGCTTCCTGTTCAAGCTTCATGTTTTTTTCAAGCATTAGCCTTATAACTTCTTTGAATTCGCTGTAATTTTCATTTTCCAGTAACATTTTTAGTTTTTCAGCATACTTTGAATCAAATTTTTTTCCGTATTTGATCCTCCTCTCAAATGCTTCCCTGTCCATTAAATAAGGTTTTAAAGACGGGATAATGCTTGATTTAAGTCTTCGGAAAATCATAAAACCGCCCAGATCAATATCGCCCCAATGGAAGAATTCAATTCCGTATGGATGAGCCGCCTCGTAAAGTTTCTTAAAAAATACTCCTTTTACCGGGCTGTAAAAACCACTATGAAATACAATCATCAATGTCTCGTCACTATTTTCATTAAGCATATGTATATAATTTGCCTTGTTTTCGATAAAAAGGATTTTACGGACACTACCCATTCCGGTAATGGTTAAATTCCTTACTGTATCGGCGTTTAGTGAAACACCGTATATAAACGGTGAAAAATCTATTTCTTTTCCACCTAGTTTACATACAATTCCGCCCTTGAAATCAACCTGTTCTGGCGACTGGAGTATCCCGACCTGGGCCAGTATATCATCATCCGATATTTCTTCAGGAAGGTCATGGTTCAGGTAATATCTTCTTATTATTCCTGCAAGCCTTTTTTTGACTTTCTTTTCAAAATACTTTGAATCATTGAAACACCGGAGACTGAACACCCTTTCAAGGCATTGACCGCCATCAAGCGTTCTGAGATAATCCAGTGCTTTTAAAACAGCCATTGCTTGTTCTTCATCGACGGGAAGTAAACCTGCTGTTGATGACTTTTCCTTTATAGCCTTTTCTGCATCTGCCAAAAATGACAGTATCCAACTATCCTCAGTTTTTCCTTTAAGATCCGTAATCCTCTCAAGCAATGAATCAAGAACAGCCCGTTTGGCCTTTCTGCCTATTTCGGCATAGCAGTCTTCAACCCTTGAGACATTCAGCCATACCTTTTCAATAATATTTCCTTCTTCATATCTTGCCCATTCAAAACCGACCAGGCCATTATCAGCCAGGTCTTTAATTACACTGTTAAATGTCTCCCTCACTAAAGGCTTTTCTATGTCATACTCGGGCATATCACCTCTCGTCATTTTAAGCATTATCCTTCTCCTGGAATTCTCATTATTGAAGGACTTACTCTTTTCATAACGATCAAGAAGCCTGTCCAACACAAGTTTTTTATACTCCATCCAAGCTTTCCTCCATAATCTTCTTGGGTTCGAATGCCTTAATTATCGATATATTCTTTTCCCTGATAACGCAAAGAGTCCTGTCAACCAAAGGAGCAATGTCGCCTATCTTTTCAGGAGGAGCCGAGAGGATGCACTGAAAGCCGAAATTTCTCAAGAGCCGGACGCTTTCCCGTATTCTCTCGCTGTCCATCTTGCTGAAGGCTTCATCGAACACGATAAGCCTCACGCGGTTGTAAGCCGGATCATTAATTTTATACATTTGGGCAAAAGATGCAAGCACAGAAATATAGAAAGGCGTCTGTGTTTCTCCGCCTGATTTCTTCCTGAGCGTTCTGGAAAGCCTCTGGGTGTTTTCATCTTCATCAGTGACAATCAGGTCAAAACTGAGGTATGTTCTGTAGTCGGTAAACCTCTTTATGTTTTTCTCAAGTTCTGCCCGTGCATCCGCGCTGAGTTCTGAATCAACATCGGTTATCTGCCTGAAAAGTTCGTCTATGGCATCGCGATGCTTGTCCCTGAAAGCCTGAGAGGCTATATTATAGCCTTCCATCAACATCTCGTCGGTAATCATGTCATAGTACTTTTTATACTCAGGCTTGGGCGAACAAGTAAACCTGTAACGTTCGTTACCCCATCTGCTTTCCTTAAGGGCATTGTTAAGTTCATTGATTTGAGATTTTAAGGTATCTATATTGGCTTTAAGCTTCGCAAGAAAATCATCTTCAAACTGTTGGAATGCTTTTTCTTTGGCATCCCTGATCTGGTTCCTGTACTCAGGAAGCCTGATGTTTTTCAGTTCATCCAGTTCCCTGTCATAGGATGAATTATCTTCCTGCTTGATATCATATGACATCTTATATTCCCTGTTATAGTCAGACCTGGCCTTTTCCAAGTCATCCCTCTTCTTGGCGGTCTGGTTCCTGGTTCTTTCAACCTGTGAACTGAAATTCCGGATTATCTCATTTGCTGATTTCCTGTTCTCCAGTTCCCGCAAAAACCTGGGCTCTCCTTTTTCGTTAACCCAGGCTGTATCGTATCCGGACAGAATGGCTCTTGCTTCTACTTCTTGTTCCCCGGTATAAGGCAGTTTTTCCCGGATGATTGTATTTCTTGCATTTTCTGCAGCGGCAATGGAGCTTATGCAATGCTTTTCTTCTTCTTCAAACCTGGTTATCCTGTCTTCGCATTCCCTGATTTTTTGATCAAGGGTGAAAAGCCAGGTAAGGTCAAGTTTTCCCAATTCATCAATGATTTCATTCAGCTTGTTTTTCAGAGCTGGCAGTTTCCTGGTTTCTTGGATTACCTTAAGGTACTGCTCATACTCGTTGGGGTTAATAACAGTTATGCCCGATGCTTTTGACAGAATGTCAACCAGGTTTTTGCAATACTGAAGTTCCTTCTTTTGTTTTTCTATAGCCCTTTTTACGGTGTCTTTCTGTTCTTCCAGCGCTCTTCTTCCTATAAACGGATACTTCCACCTATCGGGGTTGAGTTGCCTTGCAACATAGCCCTGGTACAGCATGCAGGAGTCGGTTATGGCCCTCTCATGGTTTCGCAATTCCTCAACTTTGTCGCATTTGATTACTCTTCCCATAACATAATCAATAAACATCCTGGCATAGACGTTCTCCGTAATGACTTCCTCTGCAAGGCTTCCTTTCTGTGCCTGGGGTCTGATTCTCTCGAGCTTGCCTGTATCAATAAGACCCCAGTCATAAAAACCCTTGCTGAATTTCAGCCTGTCATATACCTTTAAGGCATCAATAAAGTATTGAGGTTCCACAAGCAAATAATATTTCTGGGTGTGCAGATATGCCTCCACCGCATTTCGCCAGCGCATATCCCGTATGTCGAGAAGATCGGCCAGGATATGCACCGGGATATCTTTTCGGTACTTCCCGGCAAGTTCTTTCCTGATCTCATCCCGCAGTTCGATAAGTTTAGGGTCATATGATTTTATCCCTTTTTCCAGATCGGCAAGGGTTCCTTCCAGCCTTTTCAGTTCCAGCCCAATTTCGGTTTTTTTCCTGTTTGCGGAATACATCAGCATTACGGATGAGTTTTTGAACCCGGTCAAATCTTCGATTATATCGTTGAATTTTTCTGCTGTCAGCGTGTCAAGTCTTTCTCGGTCAATGTCCAGCAGGCTTAAGGCATGAGCCTGTGCCAACGCTGCGTATTTTTTCACATCCTGTATTTCATTGATAAACGAATCCTTTATTTCGCTTTCGTGAAGGCTTTGAAGCTCTGAACAGCCTTTTGCGGACTCCTTCCATTCAAGGGCATATTTACGAAGCTTCTGAACGATCGCGTCAGCCTCGTCGTTCAGCTTTTTTATCATTTGAGAAAGTTCTTCTTTCTGTGACTCCAGCCGCTCCATTTTCGTATAAATGTCGGACCTTTGTTTTGCAGCGATGAGTTCGTCTCTTTTTTTCCTTTCATTCACAAGCTTCACGACGATATCCGCCTGCTTTTGGGAATAGTCAGCTATTTCCTTTTCCAGCCTGTCCAGCTCTTCATTAAGAGCTTTTTTCTCCTCGAGTATAATCTGTAGCCTTGCCCTGTCTATCAGGTAGCTCTGTATTTGCAGCCTTTGTTTTTCTTCCAAGTAAGATCTGTACATATCGGCAATATTCTGAAGCGCTGATACCCGTTTTTCAAGGAGATCGGCCTCAAGCTCCATGCGTTTGTACTGTCTTATATTTTCCTGCATCAGTGATATATCCACCGGATTTTTCACATCGCATACATAATCGGTTATAAATGTCTCAATGTCAGTGATGGGAGTGAATGAAACGGCTTTTTTGAAGAGGTCGAAGTACTTGTTTTTCAGACCGCCGAGCTTTCCTTTCAGGATTTCCTGGTACCCTCTGTCTGAATCGGGAAACTCATATTTTCCCTTTTTGTAATGCTTATTTACGTACGTTCTTAATCCCATGTATGTCATAGGAACATTATTGACGATAAAATGATTTTCAGGCAGTTCGGAATCCAGCACGAAAAACCGGTGTTCATCGGAGCCGTCCTCATAGCATTCAAATACAATGCCCAGCGTAAAGCTGGATTTTCTTACATCGTCATAAAATTCGCATGCGATATAGCTGGTAAAACGTCCCTCTCTCAGGTATCTGAAACCGGCGTCTCCGTCGTCTCCAAGCTCGCCTCGTAAATATCCTTTCAGGCTCCTGGCGGATTTTTCATTGGCGGCCTTATTGAAAAAACTCCTTCCGTTTGCATCTCCAAGCATAACGACCTGTATTGCATCAATCATCGTTGTTTTGCCTGCCGCATTCTTCCCGGTAAGGAAGTTGATTTTATCGAATTCCACGAGTTCATAATTGAACAGATGCCAATGTATTAACAGAAGCTTTTTGAGCAGCTTCATGTCTCTTCGCCTTCCCCTCTAATAATTTCGGATGAAGTTTCATTTTCCTGGCTGTCCTCATCCTGTGTATATTCGCCGCTTTCAACGAGCTCATAAATCCTGCTTATTCTCTCATTGGATACCACAAAAAGCACAGAAGGCAGGATCAGGATTTTGGTATCTGCATTTTCCCATGAACCCGATATTTTCTGGAGCAGGTTGTGGTTTGACAAAAGCCTTAAAGAATCTGAAATGTCGCGATCCGAAGGCTTCTTTTTTATAAGGTTCAGATTGATCATTTTGTGAATTATTTGTCCTGTGGTGGTTATAACCTCATTTCTTAAAGAAATATGCTCCCGTTCTTCCTCGTATATCAGTCTGACTGTATACAGGATGAAAGTGGTGAACTTGTCCAGCTTAAGCCTGTTGTATTCATATACGTTTTCGATTGAGATTACACCATACTGGTTGTCCTTGCGCAAATCCCAGCCGGAAAAGGAAAAATACTCGGAGAACAGTTCAAAATTTCTCTCGATGAACCTGTACTCAGGGCTTATTTTCATCATTTCTTCCCTGCTGTCATAATAGTCCCTTATTATGAACGTCTTCGTAAGCAGCATGTTCGCAAGACGTTTGAATTCTTCCTTTTCGGAGTTTGTCAGTTTATCATAGGCTTCAGTCCACATTAGCTTTTTCTCTCCTTATAAACCTCATATGAGGTATGGTATATCCGTCGCAACGGTCATACCCGTCTCCAAATTCCACCCGGTAGAAAACACCTTTTTCGTCTTTTTTCAAAGTCGCCAAGACAAGCATAACAAATTCATCATCGTTGGTAATTCTGATTTCAGAACTGTTCAGAACATCTTTGCCCTTCATAAGCTCATTCATAAATGCCATTATTTTCTGATGACTATACTGTTTTCTTGCTTTTTTAATAAAATCCTCAAAGGCTTTGTTAACGATATTCCCGTCTGTCATCTCAAGGGAAAGAGGTCTTCCTTCTTTTCGTCCCATCCTGTTTGGTTTTACATACAGTGATTTTTCATCTATATATCCCTGCTTAAACAGGCTTACATTGTCAGCCAGTATTTCCGCCCACCTTTCCTGATTTGAAGCAGCTGCAGAGAGTATACCCACAAGCTTGCCTTTTATACTCCTGTCGGTAGTGAGAAAATACCGCATTTTCTCCATCGATGCCCGGGTGTAAGCTGTCCTCTTCCTGTCGATTTCAGCAAGCATTTCGTCCAGGCTTTCATAAATATCGCTTATTTGATTTATTCTTCGTATGATATCATCCATTGCATCATCCACGGTATTATACTTGCCGCGCTGGACGGCCTGCTCAGCCATTTTTTGCCTTATTCCGAAATCCGAAAGCCAGTCGGACAGGATTTTCATTAACGGAACCTTGTACCGGGGAACGGAGTCCATGGTTTTCAGTGGATGATATATGCGATCCATGATAAGTTCCTTGTACTCATCGAAATGGCCTTTAAGGATATCATTTACGGTTAAGTAATCATTGAGGGCCTGATGATATCTTCTTATATTATTATGCAGCGTTTTCAGTTCATCCACAAGCTTCAGGGTATTTTCATGGGCTGTCAGCAGAGCGTTGTACATGAAATCGTCCCTTTCCGCGTCGGCTGTGCGCAGTGCGGAATAGGTGGAATAAACGTATGAATTGTATTCGTGTACTGCATTGTCAGTAAATGAATATAACAGGTCCAGGAGTTTTATTGTATAATCGGGTAAAGTAATAATCTCCTCAAATGAATCCATCTGGTACTCAACTTCAATCCATTTTGTAGCCATGAGTCTCCTGAGAATAAGATGTGCAGTGGCAGAGGCTCCTTGCCCACCTTTTACTTCTTCTTCCGCTTCTTCAAATTCCATTTTTTCCGCTTCCAAATCAAGACTTAATAATGCTTCATCAAGGTTTGCAATGAGCATTGCCACAAGATCACTCTTGCTTATGGTCATATGCTGCTTGAATGCCTTGCGCAGAACAAACAAGGCTTCAGCATACAATGCCTTGTTCTTTGAAACAAGTACGGAAAAAAGATTGGGAGGTAATATGTCAAATAGCTTCACTTGTCAATTCCTTCTAGCATATATAACTAAAGATTATTAATACAATATTACCTTAATGATATTTAAGCATATAAAAGTTTATTATTCAACACTTGCATAATGTTTATTGACATATACTACATTCATGTAGTAAAATAAATTCACTACATGAATGTAGTGAATCTTCTGCAAACCTATGTCAATGAAGGAAGGGTGTACACTATGGCTAATTTTCAAAAGCTTTCGGAAACAGAAATGGAAGTAATGCAGATTATCTGGGCATCCGACCATCCAATAACATCCGGTGAACTGCTTGACATTTTTGCACGGAACAAAGGCAAGAAGTGGAAAGGACAAACCATTGCAACCTTTCTGGCAAGGCTGGTCGAAAAGGGCGTCCTGACTTCCGTTAAACAAGGCAGGGCGAACATATATAAGCCTCGTGTCTCACCGGAAGAATATCGGAGGCAGGAGGCTAAGAGCCTGCTTGAAACGTTATATGAGGGTTCGGTAAAAAATTTTCTGACAGCACTTTATGATGGCAAAGAACTAACGAAAGATGAAATTACCGAACTAAAACAATGGTTTGCGGAAAAGGCAGGTGAGAAAATTGAGTAGCTTGTTTTCAAGTCTCATTTCGATGTCTATCGCGGGAAGTGTGGTTATCGGGTTGATGCTGATACTTCGACCTGTAACTGCGAAAATCTTTCCTGCCAAGTGGCAATACGGAGTTGGGAAAATGGCAATAGCATTTTTACTCTTGCCTGTTCCCTTTTTTGCCAGAAAACTACCTTCAGTTCTACCTGTCATGAACAGCTACACCGACGAGCTACTTATTATCCGGAAAACACTACTTACACCATCAGCAAATAGCTTTGTGGATACAATGGATATTCTGATGGAGAGATATTTGACGGATAAATTGATGGAATCCTTTTTGCTTATTTGGTTTGTGGGTGCTATGGTATTTGCCGGGTGGAATTTCTATTGCTACCATAGATTTACCAAGCAGCTTCGGACAGACAGCTTTCACTTACCGGATGATACTACCGAAGTCCTTCTCTCATCATGTAAAGCAGCGTTAGGCATTCACAGCGAGGTAAAACTTATGCTGAACCCCAAAATCACAAGCCCTATGCTTGTGGGATTGTGCCGTCCCATGATAATGCTGCCAACTTCCAGCATATCGGGAGTTGACTTGAAGCTGGTCTTGACACATGAACTAATGCACCTGAAACGTAAGGATCTATGGGTAAAAATGCTTGCCATGCTTGCAGGGACGATACATTGGTTTAATCCTTTGGTGCATGTTCTCTGCAAAGATATAAGCACATGGGGTGAGTTGGCTTGTGATGAAGCATTGGCAGCGGATATGTCCCATGAAGAAAGAAGACTTTATGGTGAGGCCATTTTGAACGCGCTTGATAAGCATTCCGTTAAGAACTCGGCGTATTGTTCTTCTTTATGTGAGAGCAAAAAGCACATCAAAAGGAGGTTAACCATGTTGTTAAATATAAGAAAAATGAAAAAGCATATTGCGGTTTTTGCTGTAGCAGCAATAGTAGCAATCGCAAGTATTGGAACGGCTATATCTGCGTTTGCTGTGGGGAATATTCATAACACTGATCGTATAAAATTCATTGACGTTTTGACAGCAGAAAATGGAGAAGTTTCAAAGAGTAAAACAGAAGATATCATAAATCTTTATGAGTTAAGTCCATATAATTGTGTAAAAAGGGAGTTTTAAAAAAGGGTTGAGCCACCCTCACCCCTCTGGTTAGAATTAAATTGACAAACCCAAAAACCTAACTGGAGGGATGAGAAATGGCTCAATATAATATTACCATTAATTCAGAAATTTTGCACCACCTCTTTTTAAAAGGAGCTAAAGATGAAGGGATGGCCAAACTTTTTGAATCAATACTCAATCAAATACTGCAAGCCCAGGCCACCGAGCAAATCAAAGCTGAACCTTATGAAAGAACCGAAGAAAGACAAGCCTACCGTAACGGCTACTATCCGAGAAATTTAGTCACCAGAGTCGGCACCCTTACGTTAAGAGTTCCAAGGCTCCGCAACGGTAAGCTCACTACTGACATCTTTCGCCGTTACCAGAGAAGCGAACAGGCCCTCTTACTGGCATTAATGGAAATGGTGGTTAACGGGGTATCTACCAGGAAAATTGAAGAAATAACTTACGAGCTTTGCGGTACCGAGTTTTCAAAATCTACAATCTCTGAGCTTTGTAAAAACCTTGATCCTATTATTACAACCTGGAATTCAAGGCCCCTTAGAGAAAGAAGCTTCCCCTTTGTCATAGTGGATGCCATGGTCATAAAGGTTAGAGAAGATGGCCGTGTCCGTCAACGGGGCCTTTTAATTGCCGTTGGCGTAAATGAAGAAGGCTACCGGGAAGTATTAGGCCTTATGGTTGGAGACAGCGAATCGGAAGAAAGTTGGAGTGAATTTTTTTCCCGGCTAAAACAAAGGGGCCTACACGGCGTAGATCTGGTAGTTTCCGATCATCACAACGGGCTTATACGGGCTATTCGCCAGTATTTTCAGGGGGCGACCTGGCAGCGCTGCCAAACCCATTTTATGCGTAATATCCTCGATAAAACCCCGAAAGCCTTACAAAAAGAAATTCATGCCAAGGTAAGGGCTATATTCGAAGCACCGGATGCCAAAACAGCAAGAATGCTACTAAATCAGGTGTTAGATGAGTATAGAGCCAAAGCTGCTAAGGCCATGGATGTATTAGAAGAAGGTTTTGAAGATACTATAGCGGTTTTGGAGCTTCCTGAGCGTTATCGAAAAAGACTTCGTACCACCAACAGTTTAGAACGGCTAAATGAAGAAGTTCGCCGGCGTGAGAGGGTAATCAGGATATTTCCCAACCGGGAATCAGCTATCCGCCTAATCGGAGCATTACTTATGGAACAGGACGAAAAATGGGCTTCTGGCAAAAAGTACTTGGATATGGCCGAGTATTTTGAATGGCAGAAAGAAGCCTCTAAAAAATCAAAGGAAAAAGTAATTCAAATAAGATAACCTATCCCCACCGGTAAGTATTCGTATCCGCCGGAGGCCTCTGGTGTCAAGGGCGGCAAAGCCAAGTGATAGTGTATCCTTAACACCTAAAGGGTCGGAGGCGGTATAATAAGCCAAGCGGTGGTGATAGAAACACTTGGTTCTAACTAGAGGGATTTTTACACAAAAAATTGGACTTGATCTAATGATAATAGAATATTGTTTTACTATTGCAGAATATAGAGAAATGATAAAATAGAAGTGCATAAATACATGTAAAAGGAGCCGTGAGAGTATGAAAATTCTTCAGTTGAAAATAACATTAAAAGACGTAAAGCCTCCTGTCTGGAGAAGGGTATTGGTTAGAGACGATATTACGTTTTATAAACTCCACAGGATAATCCAGCATGCGATGGGATGGTTTGAATCCCACCTTTATGAGTTTAGGCTGGGAGAAATGATTATTGGGGAAAAAGATGATGACTGGGACTTTTACGACAGATATGAAGTTAAAAGTGCAAAAAGAATAAAGTTAAGCAGCATGAACTTTGCACCAAAGGATAAATTCAGATATGTTTACGATTTTGGTGATAATTGGAGACATGACATTGTTGTTGAGAAGGTGCTTGACCCGGAAGAAGGCGTTAAATATCCAGTATGTATCGGTGGTAAAAGAAACTGTCCTCCTGAAGATGTAGGGGGACCGTGGGGATATGAAGATTTCCTTGAAGCAATCCAAGACCCGCAGCATCCAGAGCATGAATCCATGCTTGAATGGGTGGGGGGTTCTTTCGACCCTGAAGAATTCAGCATAGATGAAGTCAATGATATGTTGAAGATGATAAAGTAAAAGCATATAAGAAAGTTAATATTATTTACTTGTTTTCATAATTCTTTGTTGTATCTGTGTCTGCATCAATTAAATTTTTTTATTTTGCAAATATTTAAGTTGAAGCAAAATATGGTTTATTGGGGTAAATGAATCATACAGGTCACGTTTTAAATATTAAATATGATATTGAATAAGGAGTGATACCAAAACATAGTAAATCAATAGATTAATAGAAATTATAGAGGGAAAAATAGGATTTTAAGTATAATGATAGAAGAATGCTGTGTTTTATTATTGCATTATATATAGAAATGATGCAATAATATAGATAATGATGCAATTAAAATGCATCATGTCGCATTTAATTGCAAAAGTAAGCATAAGAGGAGGTCAGAACTTGAGGACAAAAGATGAGATTTTAAAAATTCTAGATTTGCTTGAAGAAAATATTGCAGATGATTTTGAAGCACAAGATTTAGACTTTAAAGAGTGGGTAGAAAAAAGTCTAAACGATAATATAAATCTAGCAGTAAAGATGGCTGTTTGTATGGCTAATGGTGGAGGAGGAACAGTTGTATTTGGGATAAGAGATAAAGTTAAAGGAAGAAAAAATGCAATAATAGGTGTTCCTCCTATTGTTGATGCATTTTTGATGCAAAAAGCAGTATACGAAAGGACTGACCCCCATATTACTCCGACATTTGATTGGATTGAAGTACCCGAAGGGCATGGAAGAATATTGGTAATGAATATATATCCTGGTATGCCGCCTTATACAGAAACAAATGGAAGTGCTACAATAAGAGTAGGTAAAGATTGCAGACCACTTACGGGGTCTATGAGAAGAGAACTTTTTGCTAAAACTGGAGTTTCAGACTTTACATCAAATTTAGTAGATGAATACTGGAAAGATTGCTTCTCTCCAGTTGCTATGGAAAGAGTAAGAATGATAATGGCTGAAGAACATGCTCCAGATACATTAATAAAAATGTCTGATGAGGATTTGTTAAAGTCCATAGGAGCGCTAAAAGATGGGAAACTAACCTTTGGGGGACTATTGATTGTCGGGAATACTCAGGCACTTTCAAAATATATCCCAAATCATAGATGGGATTTTAGAAGAATGATAAGTAGCACAGATTATAGTATAAAGTATGGTGAAAATTCAGCAATACCAATAGGTTTATATGAATTAGAAAGATATATGGCTACTGAAAATCCGACAACCATTGTTGAGGTTGGTTTCTTACATCCTGAATTTTCTACATATCCTAAAATAGCATTAAGAGAAGCATTACTTAATGCATTTATACATAGGGATTATAGAATTCCAGGAAGTGTTATGCTGAAACATTATAAAGATAAATTGATTATTACAAACCCAGGTAATTTTATTGGAGGTATTTCTCCGAGTAATATACTTCATCACCCACCTGTAGCAAGAAATTTGCATCTTACGGATTTAATGGATAAACTGAGACTCGTAAATAGAAGTAATCTTGGAGTTCCGAGAATTTATAAGTCTTTGTTAATAGAAGGGAAAGAACCCCCGCAATATAATGAAATAGGAGAATGCATCGAATTAACCCTTATTGCATCAACAATAGTTCCAGAGTTCAGAAATTTTATAAAAGATTTAAATTCTAAAGGAATTGAAGTTGATGTTGACCACTTGATTATTTTAAACTATCTTCTTAGACATAGGGAAATAGACACGTATAATGCTGCTCATATATGTCAGAGAAGTATAGAACAAGTTAGGGAAATACTTAGTTATATGGAGAATAGTTTAAAACTTATAAAATCAGGGGGTACTGTTAAAAAGAAATACTATTCTTTGACTCGGGAAGTTTATTCGATGCTGCAAAAAGGAATAGAATACGATAGGGATAAAAGGCTTGATAAAGAGGCTATTAAAATGAGAATATTATCCATACTAAAGGAAAGGAACCTTACTAATGCAGAAGTAAGACATATGACGGGTATGGATAGGCAACAAGTACTAAGGCTTATGCGTGAGTTAGAAGCGGATGGTGTTCAGATTAAGGGTAGTGGTAGAGGGGCATATTATTGTTTATCTAGAGATGAGTAAAACTAAAGGCAAACAAATGATTCATTATTATGTCGCAATTATAAACAGGATTGACGAAAAAATGGTTTTCGCTGCCGAAGGCCAGGATAGCCGTTGATATCTTGATTTATTTCCCTTGCTATTTCCCGGACCAATGCTTCTGATTGCACTGTACAAGCCCGTTTCACCGGGCGGCATGTTTTAATTTCCACCAGGCAAGAAGTTTATGCGTTGACGGGGTATATATGGGTAGATATATAATAACATTCTGTGCGCGTCCATTCAGGGGAAGACCGGAAATGTATAAGTTGTGAAGGGGGTTACAAAATGGTGGGTGCAGGTTTGCTGGTGAAGGAACCGAAAGAATTGAACAGTGATGATTTGCAATGTTTGCCCCAGGAAATAGAGAAACTGAAAACCGAGCTGAACCTGAAAGTCACGCAAAACTTTGAGAAGCTGAACAACAAGGAGACGCTGGAACTGAGCCAAAGGCTGGACGAACTGATTGTGAACCATCTGCTCAACGAGCTGGCATCGTTGAGGATTTGGCATAAGGACGCGGAAGAGCACCGCGCGCATCTCCCAAACTGTTATTGAGACAAAAAAAGGAGTCATGCCTCATTGGATGACTCCTTTATTGATTTCTGTCAGGACTTCGGAAACA
>Ga0209204_1002786_pt1 | contig 13771 bp, 10 predicted proteins | sample AD_JPNMR2_MetaG_FD_184425 | JGI IMG/M metagenome (GOLD analysis project Ga0209204, IMG submission 184425) | Active sludge microbial communities of municipal wastewater-treating anaerobic digesters from Japan - AD_JPNMR2_MetaG (SPAdes) (version 2) | ecosystem: Engineered > Bioreactor > Anaerobic... | reverse complement strand
CATCTTATATTAAAAGTAAATCATTAATTTTCAAATTTTTAGTGTTAGTTAGTATTTACATAGTCCTAGTGTACAGGTCTTCATAAACCGTTACTTAAAAAATCTAAACACTCAAAAATTTCTTCTTTACTGGCAGTTTGATTAAGTTGTATTTGACCAATATCTGACAGTAAAGTAAAATTAATTTCTTTCGATCGATTTTTTTTATCGTGCGTCATTAATTCATAAATCTTTTCATAATTTTCGCAAGGAATGAAAAAAATACCATAATATTCTTTTATCAAATATTTTAATTTCAACAAATCTTCTTGAGGAAAATTAAATCTGATAACAGAAAGATATAATTCACACAACAATCCCCACATTACAGCATAACCATGCAAAACAGGTTTATTAGAAAGAAGAGAAAAACTTTCGAAAGCATGACCAAAAGTGTGACCCAAATTCAAAGCTTTTCTCAAATTCTGTTCCTTCGGATCTTTTTCTACAATAGCTTCTTTAATATGAACACTTTTTTCTACTTTCTGCTTTAAATAATCAAAATCAATATTGTCTAAATCAATTGTTAATATATCATTCCATTCTTTACGTGAATCCAGTAAAGCATGTTTTACCATTTCTGCAAAACCAGAACGAAAATTTTTATCATCCAGCGTTTTAAAAAAGTCAACATTAATCAGGACTTTTTCAGCAGGAGCAAACACACCAATTTCATTTTTCAATCCTAAAAAGTTGATCCCTGTTTTTCCACCTGTCGCAGCGTCTACTGCTCCAAGCAAAGTGGTTGGAATATTCAAATATCGAATTCCTCGTTTGAAAGTAGCTGCAGTAAAACCACCTATATCGGTTACCATGCCACCGCCAACATTGATCATTAACGATTGTCGTGTAGCACCATGCTCGCTCAAATATTGCCAGATTTGAATAGCTGTTTCAATGTTTTTATGCTCATCACCTGCTGGAATAGAAACAACGTATGAATTTTGTAATTTATTGATTTTCATTATAGTAGGCAAACAAAGACGTTGCGTATTTTCATCTACAAGTATAAAAATACTCTCTGACTCTTGATTTCCGATAACTTCACTTAATTCTGAAACGAAATCATTACAAATTATAGTTGAACCTTGAAGCATTTTTCGGGTTTTTTGTCCACAAAGATACTTTTTTATTTAAAATTAACCTCTAAAAATTTTTCAGAAAGTCATTGTTTTTACGAAGATTATATTTTTTTTCTGTTTTTGTATTAAAAATATTTAAATATTTAACTATATATGAATAAATGTTCATACTTTTGTACTTGAATTTAAATAAGAAAAGTGTTGAAAAATACAAAACAAATAGAAGAAGCTGCTTACTTGCTTAAAGCAATAGCCAATTGCACTCGTTTGGGTATTATTCTATTACTTTCAGAAAAAGATGAATTAAACGTGTCGCAACTTCAGGAAGAATTAAATTGTGAACAGTCGTTGCTTTCTCATCATCTGACAGATATGAGAGCAAAAGGGATATTAAATTGCAGGCGAGAAAGCAAAAATTGTTATTATTCCGTGAAAAACAAAAAGATAGTGCAAGTAATTGAATGTATCCTCTCCTGTCAAAATCAAAATTAAAAAGAAAGAAAAAGCTAAGGACGTTTTTAAAAAAATACTTTATGGAACAATTGGCGATTTTTATTGTTTTTTATCTTTCCGCAGAAAGAAAAAACAAAAAATAAAAATGTTATTAATAATTGTTTGCAATTGCTTTATTAGTAGCAAAAAAAATAATTATCTTTACAAGGAAAAAACTTAAAAAATCAAACAAGAGAAATATGAAAAAATTTATTCAGCTAAGTCTTATTCTGGCATTAATCACTTTTAATGCATGCGCTGGCAACAATAAAGAAAAAACACAAAAAAACAATTACACAAAAGAAAAAACGATGGGAACAATTCATTTAACAAAAGAAGAATTCTTAAAAAAGGTAGTTAATTACGAAACCAACCCTAACGGGTGGGAATATCTAGGGGATAAACCTTGTATTATAGATTTTTATGCAGATTGGTGTGGACCCTGTAAAGTAATTGCTCCTATTTTGGAAGAATTGGCTAATGAATATAATGGACAAATTTATATTTACAAAATAAATACAGATAAAGAACAAGAACTGTCGGCAGCTTTTGGGATCCGCAGCATTCCAACATTACTTTTCTGCCCTCTGAAGGGAGATCCTCATATGGCTTTAGGTGCGATGCCAAAAGAATCGTTTGTAAAAGCTATTAATGAAATTCTGTTGAAGAAACAAAATTAAACTCATTTTGAAAGATAATTGATAAAATGTTCAATATCAAAAGAAAAAACAGTTAATAAGTAAGAAAATAGGTGGATTTTATCGTTAGCACACATTTATAAAAATTTGTTAGAGATATTATTCCCAAAAAATCGTTTCAGTTGTTAAAAAGTAAAAAATATTCTCTTTTTTGTAAGCTAACAACTTTAATAAATCTATATTAAACAAAACATTATGAAACAATTTTTTAAATTCACACTTGCCTCTATTTTAGGAGTGCTTATTGCAAGTTTGCTCTCTTTTATCATTTTTTTCAGTATTATTAGTGGATTAGCAAGCTCAAAGGAAAAAGCACCCAAATTAAAACCAAATTCTATCTATCAATTGAATTTAAAAGGTGAATTGGTCGAACGATCACAAGAAGAACCTTTTTCAGTTGCTTTATCACAAGCTTTTGGAAAAAGTGATTACCAAACTTTGGGATTAGATGATATTTTAAAAAATATCCAAAAAGCAAAAAATAATCCTGATATTGTTGGAATATATTTGAATTGTGGACCAATGGTAGCTGGCTTTGCATCTCTAAAAGAAATTCGGGATGCTTTAGTTGATTTTAAAAAATCCGGAAAATTTATTATTGCCTATGCTGATAATTATTCTCAAAAAATATATTATTTAGCGTCGGTAGCCGACAAAGTTTTATTAAATCCACAAGGCATGCTTGATTGGAAAGGATTGTCCGCACAAGTAGTTTTCTTTAAAAACACCTTAGATAAATTAGGTGTTGAAATGCAGGTAGTTAAAGTCGGAACTTTTAAATCGGCTGTTGAACCTTATGTAAATACCAAAATGAGCGATGCCAATCGCCAACAAGTTACCGAGTACACACAAGCTCTTTGGAATACAGTTTTATCAGAAGTGTCATTATCCCGTAAAATCCCAGTAGATAAATTAAATGCTTATGCAGATGAATTGATAACTTTTCAGCCCGCCGAAAAAACTTTAGAATATCAACTAATTGACTCATTATTGTATGTTGAGCAAGTAGAAAACCTGCTGAAATCTTTGATAAAGGATACCACTTTAAAAGAACTGAATTATGTGAAGCACTCTGCTATGTGTAAAGTTCCGGAGAATGTAAAATTTGAAAGGAACAAGGTGGCTATCCTCTATGGAGTAGGAGAAATTGATATGGAGAGTAGAGGAGGCATTCAATCAGAAGAATTTGTAAAAACTATTAATAAAATAGCGAAAGACAATTCCATTAAAGCCGTTGTTTTTAGAGTAAATTCCCCAGGAGGAAGTGCCTATGCTTCTGAACAAATATGGCATGCTCTTACTTTATTAAAAGAAAAAAAACCTTTGATTGTATCTATGGGCGATTATGCCGCTTCAGGAGGATACTATATTTCATGTATGGCTGATAGCATTGTAGCTCAACCTAATACGTTAACAGGTTCAATTGGAATTTTTGGCTTGATACCTAATGTTCAAGGATTGAACAATAAAATTGGAATAACTTTCGATGGAGTCAAAACCAATAAGTTGAGTGATGCTATTTCTGTAAATCGCCCATTTACTCCTGAAGAAAAAGATTTAATGCAAAATTATGTCAACCGAGGTTATGAGTTATTTGTCAAACGTTGTGCTGATGGTCGAAGAATGAAAATTGATCAAATTAAAGCAATTGCAGAGGGTAGAGTTTGGTCAGGTAAAGAAGCATTAAAAATTGGGTTGGTAGATAAAATTGGCGGTATTGACGAAGCTGTTATGATGGCTGCTAAGAAAGCAAATCTAATTTCTTATCAAATAGTTGAATATCCTAAAAAAGAAAGTTTTGCCGAAAAAATAATGAAAAGTTTTTCTTCTCACGCTGAAACACATTTTATAAAATCCAAACTTGGCGAACAATATCAATTATTCGAAGAAATAACCAATTTGAATAAAGTCAATGGAATTCACGCTCTTTTACCTTTTAAATTAGTTGTTCAGTAGTTTTTTAATACGTAAATGCTATCAAGAAGAGGCAAATACAGTTCTGGTTTGCCTCTTCTTATATGTGTTAGACGTGTAGCACCATAATGTTTGACATATTTCTAATTAATAAGATTCAAAAAGAGAGACTTAATTTTAAATAATAAGTTCTCAATCAATTAATTAGGCTCAAATTTTATCTTTTGAGGGTTTAATTATTTTCACTTCTCTTTCCTGATTTTCTTTTTCTTCAATATAAACTTTTATAGTAGAATCTGGTAAAATCTGCTCAATATTTTCTGGCCATTCAATGAAACAAAGTTTTCCACTGTAAAAATAATCCTCTGCTCCAATGTCTAAAGCTTCCTGTATTTTATTGATACGATAGCAGTCAAAATGATAAATTATTTCTTCTTCCTTTGTTTCGTATTCGTTTATCATAGAAAATGTAGGACTGTTGACCATTTCTTTTACTCCCAATTCTTTACAAATACCTTTAATCAAAGTTGTTTTTCCAGCTCCTAATTTTCCGTAGAAAGCAAATATTTTATCATCGCCCATTTGGTTGATAAATTGTTTGGCTACCTCATGAATAGAAGAAAGCGAAGGAATTTTTAAAGTAGTTGGCTGTTTCATTATTTTGATTTTTGTTAATCTTTACGAGATGCTCGTATTTACGTATAACTTATCAATTTTTTTGAAATATCTTATTCTCACAAGCTCAAATTGGTATGAAAATGATTATAAATGATTGATGCTCTGCTTTTTCCTATAATTTTAGAGAGTTCATCATGCGTTGCATTTTTAATGCGTTTTACGCTTTTGAAATGTTTTAAAAGTTCATTTTTTGTTTTTTCTCCAATTCCTTTAATTTCGTCAAGTTCTGAAGCAATTTGTTTTTTACTTCGTTTGTTGCGATGAAAAGTTATGGCAAAACGATGTACTTCTTCTTGCATTGCTGCCATAAATCTGAACAATGGATCATTTGGATGCAATCCAACTTCTTTTGGTGGAAAACCATACAGCAAGCCCCTCGTGTTATGTTTATTGTCCTTTACCAGTCCAACAATCGGAATATGAATTTGTAGTTCATCTTCCAGTGCTTCTCTGATAACATTCATTTGTCCAATACCGCCATCAGCAATGATTAAATCAGGTAAAGGCTTATCTTCATTTAACATTCTGGTATATCTTCGTCTTACAACTTCTTTCATGGAAGAATAATCGTCAGGACCTTCAACGGTTTTAATGTCATATTTCCTGTAATCATTCTTCGAAGGTTTGCCTTTTTTATAAACCACACATGCTGCTACAGCATTTGACCCTTGAATATTTGAATTGTCAAAGCATTCAATCACCATTGGAATTTTATCCAAATGCAATTTTTCCTGCAAATTTTTCAACAGTTGGATTTGTCTTTGTTCTGGATTCAATTTTTCAGCTTGCTTGAGTTTTTCCAGCTTGTATTGTTGAACATTTTGTATAGCAAGATCAAGTAATTTTTTTCGGTCTCCCCGCTGAGGAATAATTACTTGTGTATCTTTCGGTTTGTAATTAATTTCAAAAGGTACAACAATTTCTTTTGAATTGCTATTTAATTTTTGTCGAAGTTCAATGATGGCTGTCGAGAGCAAATCGGCCTTATCTTCTTCCAGTTTTTTCTGATATTCTATTGTATATCCTTGAATGACAGCACCCTTTGAAACTCTTAAAATAGTAATGTAAGCAACATTTTCAGTTTCATCATAAGCAAAAACATCTGTATTTTCAACTATCGTGTTGGCAATAATTGATTTTGCTTTATAGTTTTCAATCAAGTCATATTTCTGTTTTATTGCATAAGCTTCTTCAAATTTATATTCAGCAGCAAGTTGTTGCATTTCGTTCCAGAGCATTTTACTAATTTCGTTCGCATCGCCTTGAATAATCTGACGAATTTGTTCGATATTTTTTTGATATTCTTCAACGGTTTCCTTCCCTTCGCACGGACCGTTGCATTTGTGAATGTGATATTGCAGGCAAACTTTAAATTTACCTGCTTTTATATTTTCTCTGGTCAATGGAAGTTTGCAAGTTCGGATGGGATAAAGTTCACGAATGGTATCGAGTAATGAATTTAAAGCACTTACCGAACTATAAGGGCCAAAATATTGAGAACCATTTTGAATAATATTTCTGGTTTTGAAAACTCTTGGAAATCCTTCGTTGGTAATACAGATGCTTGGATAGGTTTTATCATCTTTTAATTGAACATTGTATCGTGGTTGATATCGTTTAATTAAATTATTTTCGAGCAGCAACGCATCTTCTTCTGTATCTACTACAATATATTTTAAAGAAGCAATATTTTTGACTAAAACATTCGTTCGTGGCGATTCATGCGTTTTATTAAAGTAAGATGAAACTCTTTTCTTAAGATTTTTTGCTTTGCCAACATAAATTATTTCCTCTTTATTATTATAAAATTGATACACTCCTGGCTTCTCAGGAAGCATATCCAGTTGTTGTAACAATAAATCTTGTTGAGCCATTTTGCAAAATAATGTTTCACGTGGAACATTTAAAATTATCTTCCCATTAAAACCAATAACACGTTAATGTCATTTGGAGAAATTCCTGGAATTCGGCTTGCTTGCCCAATAGTTTCAGGATCGACTCGCATCAATTTCTGCCGAGCTTCGGTTGATAAAGATAAAATAGAATCATAATCAAAACGTCCACGAATGATTAAATGTTCTAATCGTTGAAGTTTTTCTGCAATCATTTTTTCACGCTCAATATAGCCACTGTATTTCAAAATAATTTCAGTAGATTCGATAATTTCCTCTCGTCGAGAGGGAATCTCATCAATTTTTTGTTTTAAAGCAGGAATAACAGAGCCCAAATCATTGATGTTTAGTTGAGGCCTTAAAATTATATCAGATAATTTACAACCATGCTTTAATTCTGATAAACCTCTTGCAGAAAGAAAAGCATTCACTTCTTGAGGCTTTACTGAATAATGTTGAATAAATTGTATAAGTTTTGCTTGTTCTTCTTTTTTTCTTTGGTGCTGATAATAGCGATTTTGTGAAGCTAATCCAATTTGATATCCTTTTTCAGTAAGACGTTCATCAGCGTTATCCTGACGAAGGAGTAAACGATGTTCAGCACGGGAAGTAAACATTCGGTAAGGTTCATCAACTCCTTTGGTAACCAAATCATCAATTAAAACTCCGATATAAGATTCATCACGAGTCAAAGTAAATTCAGCATTGCCATGACACTTCATGTGAGCATTGATACCTGCAATCAAACCTTGTCCTGCAGCTTCTTCATATCCCGTTGTTCCATTAATTTGTCCAGCAAAAAACAGATTTTTTATTTTCTTTGTTTCCAGTGTATGTGTTAATTGGGTAGGATCAAAAAAATCATATTCAATGGCATACCCCGGCCTGTAAAGTTGAGCATTTTCAAGACCCGCAATGGTATGAATAGCTTTAATTTGAATGGGATACGGAAGTGAAGAGGAAAATCCATTGAGATAATATTCCTGTGAATCCACCCCTTCCGGTTCAAGAAAAAGTTGATGACTTTGCTTTTCAGCAAAAGTTACAATTTTTGTTTCAATACTGGGACAATAACGTGGACCAATACTTTTTATTTGTCCATTGTATAAAGGCGAATCCGCCAGTCCTTTCCTTAATTCCTCGTGGGTGAGAGGATTAGTATAAGTAATCCAGCAACTCATTTGTTTTAATTCACGATTCACCTCTTCTAAAAAGGAAAATTTATGAAAATCATTGTCGCCGACTTGTTCTTTAAGTTGAGAAAAATCAATAGTTCGACCATCAATTCTGGCAGGTGTTCCTGTTTTCATTCTTCCAGCTTTTAAACCCAATGAAACAAGTTGTTCAGTCAAACCAAATGAAGCAGGTTCTGAAATTCGTCCTCCTCTTATTTGTGTTTTTCCAATATGAATCAATCCGTTTAAAAAAGTTCCAGAAGAAAGAATTACACATTTAGCAGATATTTTCACTCCCAAAGCAGTAATAACGCCTGTTACCGTGTCATCTTCAATTATTAATTCCTTTACCGTGTCTTGCCAAAGATATAAATTAGGTGTATTACTAATGACTTTTATCCATTCACGAATAAATTGATGACGATCGCTTTGTGAACGTGGACTCCACATGGCAGGACCTTTGGAACGATTTAACATCCGAAATTGAATTGCCGAACGATCGGTAACAATTCCCATTTGACCGCCCAATGCATCTATTTCGCGTACAATCTGTCCTTTAGCAATACCGCCTACTGCAGGATTACAACTCATCTGACCGATTTTGTTCATATCCATTGTAATCAGTAAAGTCTTTGAACCCATATTGGCTGCAGCACAGGCAGCTTCATTGCCTGCGTGTCCACTCCCAACAACTACTATATCGTATTTAAAATCCATTTATCTCAAAAAAATTAAAAAATATTGTAACAACCGATAAAATTTTTAGTGAAAAATCCGTTTCTTGTTGATAATTTTTTAAACATGAAAAAAATTAGATAATTTATTGGTAATCAATTGACAAATTTTTCCCAAATAAAATACATCTACATCTGTCAATTCATCGTGTTTATCACTGTCAATATCTAAAACGCCAATAATATTTTGATTTGCATCAAATATTGGAACAACAATTTCCGCAACAGAAAGTTGATTACAGGCAATATGTCCAGGAAAATTTTTAACATTCAGTATCAATAAACTTTTCTTTTCTTTCCAAGCAGTACCACATACGCCTTCCCCATAACCAATTCGTGTACAGGCAACAGAACCTTGAAAAGGCCCAAGCACCAATTCATTATTTTTTACCAGATAAAAACCTACCCAGAGCCAATGAAAAGTTTCATGCAAAGCAGCAGAAATATTTGCTAAATTTGCAATAAAATCATTTTCCCCTTCTATCAAAGCAGCCACTTGAGGTAAAAGATTATTATAAATCTCCTCTTTTGTTTCATTTATCGGAATAAATAAATTTTCACTCATAAAAAATTATTTATTTACATTTCTACTACAAAATTACATTAAAAAATCTTTTCTGAGAGTTATTTCAATTCTTAGTTTCATTTGAGAACATAGTAATTACAAGATTTAACATTTTTAAGAAAAAGCAAATTGATTTATTGTACTTTCTAAAATTTATCTGTTACTTTGTGAATTAAAATTGTTTTTTAAAGTTCATTTTTAAAAATTTTTTATTATGATAAATAAAGATTTTAGAGTTAAAAGATTTATTTTATTAACTGCACTGACGCTTTTTTCTCTTTCGTTATTTTCACAACAACAATTTCAGCCTCTTCCTATTGATCCGAAAGTAAGGTATGGCAAATTAGAAAATGGACTCACGTATTACATTCGATCCAATCAATTTCCCAAACAACGTGCTGATTTTTATATCGTTCAAAAAGTGGGCGCTATTTTAGAAGAAGATTATCAAAATGGTCTTGCACATTTTCTTGAACATATGGCATTTAATGGAACTGTTCATTTCCCTGGTAAAAAAATTATTGATTATTTTGAATCAATTGGTGTCAAATTTGGTCAAAACATCAATGCCTATACTTCACTTGATGAAACGGTATATCATCTTTCGAATGTACCTACTATTCGTGAAAGTATTATTGACAGTGCTTTGTTGGTTTTACATGATTGGTCACATTTTATATTATTAGAAGATGATGAAATTGAAGCAGAAAGAGGTGTAATTTTAGAAGAATGGCGACAAGGACAAAATGCTTATCGCCGCATGTGGGCTGAATCAAATAAGAAAAAATTTCCTGGTTCACAATATGCTAAACGGGATATAATTGGAGATACAGCAGTGATTAAAAATTTTAAACCAGATGAGCTTCGTGAATATTACAATAAATGGTATAGACCAGATTTACAGGCAATAATAATTGTAGGTGACGTTGATGTAGATAAAGTTGAAGCAAAAATTAAAGAATTATTTACAGACATAAAGAAAAATGAAAATGCTCCAGAACGTCCAATTTATCCAATTTTTGACAATGAAGAACCAATTATCTCGATTGTAACAGATCCAGAAGCTCCTCAAACTCAAATAGAATTGTATTACAAGCATAATAAACTACCAGCAGAGATTAAATTGTCAATGAATGGTTATGTGATTGAGCTTATTAATTCGTTGATCTCCAATATTATGCAAGATCGATTTGATGAAATTACAATGAAACCCGATGCTCCTTTCGTGGCAGGTTATGCTAATTATGGAGAATTGGTTAAATCGAAAGATGCTTTCCAGTTATTAGTTATTCCAAAAGAAGGGCAAGAATTAGAAGGATTAGAGGCTTTGCTCCTCGAAGCCGAAAAAATCAAGCGTTTTGGTTTCGTAAATTCAGAGTTAGAAAGGGCAAAAGCAAATTTAATAAAGCAAGTTGAAAAACGATATAATGAAAGAGAAAATCTAAAAAATAGCGAGTTTGTCAAGGAATATATAGGTCATTTTTTAAATAACGAACCTATTCCCGGTATCGAATGGGAATATCAAACATTGCAGATGATACTACCACAAGTAAATGTAGACATGGTAAATCAATTAGCCAAATCATATGTTACAGATACAAATATGATTGTTTCTATTATGGCTCCTGAAAAAGAAACTGTTAAAATCCCTACTGAGGAACAAATCCGACAATTGATCGAAAATACCAAAACTGTTGAATTAACACCAAAAGTTGATGAGCAAATTAATAAACCATTAATTGGACAAGTGCCTAAAGCTGGAAAAATAAAAAAAGTAACTAAAAATTCAACACTGGAAACAACCGAATGGTTATTAAGCAATGGTGTGAAAGTGATTTTGAAACCGACTAAATTCAAAAAGGATGAAATTTTGCTGAATGCGTATAGCATCGGAGGTTTGGCGAAAATTATAAATAATGAAGATTTAATTTCTGGCGCGTTTGCCTCTGAAATTGTTTCAAATAATGGTTTAGCAGAATTTTCACAAATAGATTTAAAAAAATTACTAACAGGGAAAATTGTCAGTGTTAGGCCTTATATATCTTCTTATGAGGAAGGTTTCTCAGGGAATTCTTCCGTTTCTGATTTTGAAACCATGTTACAGTTAATTTATTTGCATTTTACAGCTTTACGGAGAGATGATGATGCTTTTACAGCTTTAATGAATACTTATAAAGCTATTTTGTCTAATAGTGAAAAAAATCCCGATAAAGCCTTTTCTGATAGTATTACTGTTATGCTCACGAATCATCATCCACGTACTATTTTGTTGAATTTGAGCACAATAGAAAAAGTAAATCAAGATAAAGCATTGTCCATTTTTGCTGAACGATTTGCCAATCCTGCTGATTTTACTTTCATCTTTACAGGAAATATTGATCCACAAAATGAATCATTGAAAAAATTTATTTGTACTTATTTGGGAGGTTTACGTACCACCAATATGAAAGAAACATTTACAGATGATCAGATAAGAAAACCTGAAGGGAGAGTAAACAATCATTTCACAAAAGAAATGAAAGTAAAAAAAGCTTCAAATTTTATTGCTTATCATGGACAAATGCCTTTTAATTTACAAAACAGGACGGCTATGAGTGCCATAGGAAATATTTTAAATATTCGTTATCTGGAAAGTGTTCGTGAAAAAGAAGGTGGTTCTTATGGTGTTGGAGTGCGTGGAAGTATTGATAATAAACCGATTGAAGACGCAATACTTATGATCCAATTTGATACCGATCCAGAAAAACAACCTAAAATGATCAGCATCATTTACGATGAAATCAATAATATCATCGCCAATGGACCCCGCAAAGATGATGTGCAAAAAGTAAAAGAAACAATGTTGAAAAAATACGCTGAAGATGTAGAAAATAATGGCTGGTGGCAAAATGCTATCTATCTTTACTATCAAGATCATTTGAATTTAGTAACCGATTATAAGTCTTCGGTAGAAGAAGTTACACCATTATTCATTCAAACTACGCTGAAAAAACTAGTCGATCAAAACAATGTGATAGAAGTAATAATGATGCCTAAAGAATAATAAAATACCAAATTTTCAAAGAGGAAGCCAAAAATCTTCCTCTTTGTTCAAAATAAACATTATTAACCCTAGCTAATTTATTGGAATTGAATACAAAAATATTTTTAAAATGGTAATATTCAGGGATGATGAGAAAAATTATCATTTATAAAAAGTGGTTTTTATTTTTTGGTTTTTGGATAATGTTTTGCCAAGGTCATTCTCAAGAAACCAATTATTTTTTTTATGTTCAATTGTCAGATAAAAAAAATAGTCCGTTTTCATTAGAAGAACCATTGGAATATCTTTCAGAGCGAGCCATAGAACGAAGAAAGTTTTTTTCTATTCCTTTAGATTCAACTGATTTACCAATTAATCCATCTTATTTAAATTTAATTCAACAAACAGGAGCAAAAATTCATTGTTGCAGTAAATGGCTAAACGGTTTAACTGTTTTGTTGCAAGATTCAAATCTTATGGCAAACATTCGGTCGTTACCATTTGTAAAATGGACACAATATACTGGCAAAACAACTTCTCCTTCCGCTAAAATTTCTAAAAAAACAAAATTTAAAGTTCCGGCTGAGCAAAATGATTATGCAAATCAAATCAAACAAGTGGGTGGAGATTATTTATTAAAGAATGGATTGAGAGGAAAGAATATTCATATTGGCGTTTTAGATGCAGGATTTACACATGTAAATATTAATCCAGCTTTTGATAGCTTACGATTACAAAATCGATTGTTAGGAACGAAGGATATTGTATCATTGTCGGATTTGGATATTTTTGAAGCTCATTTTCACGGAGCAAATGTATTATCCATCATGACTGCTAACTTACCAGAACAATACATAGGCTCAGCTCCTGGTGCTTCATATTGGCTAATCAGGACAGAAAATGATAGCTCTGAATACCTTGTAGAAATAGACTTTTGGGTAGCAGGAATTGAATATGCTGATAGCGTAGGAGTAGATTTAGTAAATTCTTCTTTATCTTATACTATTTTTGATGAGAGTTCAATGGATTTTCAGTATGAAGATATGAACGGAGAAAATTCAAGAGCAAGCAGAGCTGCCACGATAGCTGCTCAAAAAGGTATCATTGTAGTGGTTAGTGCAGGTAATGAAGGAAATAAAACATGGAAATACATTGGTTCTCCTGCTGATGCAAAAGAAACTATAACCGTTGGAGGAGTTAGAGCAGATGGAAATCCAAGTGCTTTTTCATCATTTGGACCTACTTTTGACGGGCGTGTGAAACCTGAAATATGCGCTAGAGGCACTTCTGTTGAAATGATTGATGTAAATGGAAATTTAACTTACGGCAATGGCACTTCTTATGCCGCACCTATTATTACAGGATTAATGGCTGGTTATCTTCAATACTTTAAGGAGAATCAAATTCATATAACCATCCATGAAATACTTCAATCTATTTTTCGTACTGGAAATTTATATTTTAATCCCACTGATCAAAT
>Ga0209204_1002784_pt1 | contig 13779 bp, 10 predicted proteins | sample AD_JPNMR2_MetaG_FD_184425 | JGI IMG/M metagenome (GOLD analysis project Ga0209204, IMG submission 184425) | Active sludge microbial communities of municipal wastewater-treating anaerobic digesters from Japan - AD_JPNMR2_MetaG (SPAdes) (version 2) | ecosystem: Engineered > Bioreactor > Anaerobic... | reverse complement strand
ATACCATCACCATTGGCGGCATGGCCAAGGGCTCGGGCATGATCCATCCCAATATGGCCACCATGATTTCCGTCATTACTACAGACGCCTGCATCAGCCGCGAGATGCTGGACAGGGCCCTCCGCGATGCGGCCGACATGTCCTTCAACCGCATCTCGATCGACGGTGACACCAGCGTATGCGACAAGGTATTAATCCTGGCAAACGGCCTGGCAGGCAATCCGGTGATTGACGGCGAGGGACCCGCCTATGATGCCTTCGTAAAAGCCCTGAAGGAAGTCTCGGTTGAGCTTGCGAAGATGCTGGCCAGGGACGGCGAGGGCGCAACCAAGCTGATAGAAATCAATGTGAAGCATGCTCCTGACAGGGAAACCGCCCATCTTATCCTGAACGCTATCGCCAAATCGCCCCTGGTGAAGACGGCCATCTTCGGCAGCGATGCCAACTGGGGCAGGATTATGACCGCAGCAGGCTATTCCGGAGCAAACTTTGATCCCGGCAAGGTGGACATCCTCCTGGGTAACGTTCTGGTCTGCAAAAACGGCTGTGCTGTCCCCTTTGATGAGGAGGAGGCTTACAAGGTGCTCCAGACTTCTGAAGTGGTCATCACCCTTGACCTGAACCAGGGCACGGTGGACGACAGGATTTGGACGTGTGATCTGACCTACGATTATGTCAGGATAAATGGCTCCTACAGGTCATGAATTCCTTGTTACAGCAAAGGTTTAGTGGGTAAATAAATGAAGTGAGGAAGAAAAATGAGGGGGGCCTGTTATGGCAGTCCAGCAGCTTGTCAAATTCAGTGTTGCCGATCAGAATTTTGGTATCAGCATAAACCAGATATACCAGATCATCAAACCCCAGGAGGTTTTCAAAGTTCCCAACACGCCTCCGTTCATTGAAGGACTTATCAATCTCAGGGGCAGGGTGCTCACCGTGTTCAACCTCAGAAAGCGGTTCAACCTGCCTGAAAAGGCCAATGACGAGAACACGAAGGTGCTCATCGTCAATATGGACGATATGCTCCTTGGCTTTACGGTGGACAATGTGACCGAGATCGTCCGGATTAACGACGAGGACATCGAGGAAACCCCGCCAACCCTGAAGGATTTTGATCACCGCTTCCTGTCAGGCGTTGGAAAGCTGGGCGATAAGCTGATTCTTCTCCTTGATCTCAGGAAAGTGCTGACACCCGACGAAGCCCTGCAGGTCCAGGAGATCGTCGAGCAACACGCCGCTCATGTGCTCGGTGAATAAACATTTTACATAGGTGAACAGTCAGCCGGCAGTATCCTCTTCCATACTGCCGGTTTTTTTATGGGCGACACATACCCGGTTCCTTCCCTGGCGCTTTGCTTCATACAGCGCGTCGTCGGCGCTCTTGACAAGGTTCATCTGGCTGTCTGCGGTTAAGGGGAAGGAGGATACGCCGATACTGATGGTGACCGAAGCGCTGATCACCCTGTCGGAGATGATCATGGCGCTGACACCCGTCCGGATGTCCTCGGCCTTTTCTACGACCTGTTCCAGCGTGGTATGGGGCATGAGGATCACAAATTCCTCACCGCCATAACGGGCAAAGATATCTTCCTTTCTGAGCTTCTTCTTGATGAAGGCGGCGATGCTTTTGAGCACCAGGTCGCCGAACAGATGGCCATGGGTATCGTTGATCCTCTTGAAGTGGTCTATGTCAAACATCAGGATGGACAGGCCATAATTGCCTTCCTGGGCTTTCTTGAATTCGATTTGCAGATTATCCTGAAAATACAGACGGTTGTATGCGCCGGTGAGTCCGTCCAGCGTGGCCAGATCGTGCATCTGCTGGTACAGCCGGGCGTTTTCAATGGCTATGCTGACCTGCTGGGCAATGATCTCGAGCAGTCTCACATTGTCATTGTGGAAAGCATTGGGCAGGCTGTGCTCAATGAGGACAATGCCAAGCACATTCCCTTTTGCGATGAGCGGCACACAGATCAGGGACTGAATCTTTCTCCCCCTGGTGAACGGATACTCATCCGGATCAACCTGGTTGTCGATCATGGAATGGCCATCCTTCACCGCAGGCTTTAAAACATCGCTGTTGATATAGTCCGACACGATGGCCAGCTCCTTCTTGTCAAAAATGCTGGAAACCTGCACCTTCAAATGGTTCTGCGGCCCATGGCACAGGGCGATGGTGGAATGGGATACGCCCATGACACCGATGATAACGTCATTGACGAATTTCAACAGCTCGTTCATGTCAAAGATGGAGCTGATGGCCTGCGATATCTGCTGAAGGGTATAGAATTCTGCAAGGCTGGCCGTGAGTTTGTTGTTGGCCTCCTCCAGCTGCTCGTTGGTCTGGATGATTTTCTCGTAATGGCTTTGGATCTCCTTCTTGGCCTGCTCCAGCTGAACATACTTGTCGCCCAGCCGGTCGATAAGAATCTGGTTCTCCTCCTGGCTTCTGACATACTCTCTCTGGACGCGGCCCAGAATATAGCCGTAGCAGGTAAACAGCAGGTATTGGGCAGTTATGGCTATTGGCAGCATCAGATCATGGCTGAATACCCCCTGCTGATTCACACGGCTGAAGGCATTCAATACAATGAACTGGGACAGCGCCTGGGTCAGCCAGCTTAAAAGGATGAACGGGACGGATTCCTTGAAACCGCGGGACAAGATAATGGAGGAGATGGGCAGCAACACGACAAAATAGAAAATGAATCCATGATACATCATGCTGAGGAAGATAGCCATGATGGCAATTTCCAGGTATTTCGCCACCCTGTATATCAGGCTTTCCGCCTCATTCTTTGTGGGAGACAGTTTGATCTTGAGCACTCCGGCAAGGATGAAAGCCACCCATATCAGCAACTGAGTGGCCAGTAAACCGAACTCAGGCCTGGCCTGCGTCGAAATGAGCCTGGCGGTCAGGTCTTCTGCAATCAGCATCGCCAGGACTACCCAGCCGAACTTTGTAATGTTTCCTTCCTGCCTGAAACAGCTGCCCAGTGTATTGGTCAAATGGTTTTTCTCCAATGTTTCCAAAGTGAACCTCCAAGATTGGGGATATCTTTCCCGTGCAGTTTATCGGCGCTCATTACTCCCGCCAGTATATTTCGATCACATCGCCTTCACGGATGACATCGGTGTAACCTGCATCCCGTCCATTCAGTTTCAGCACAATCGTTCCCTTCTGCCGTGAAAGATCCAGGTCGATATGATTGAAAACATCCACAAAAATCGCGCGGCCTTGCTTTATCGGCAGCTGAATTCTCTGCCCGTTGACGATGACGCTTATGCCTTCGCCGGATACGGCAGGCCGTGTATGAAGGTACGAAGCTTCGCTGAAATCCGTCGTGTCCCGGGCGCTTGTCGCAGCAACCACCGGTTCAGGCTCCGGCTCAGGTTCCGGTTCGAACACCGGTTCAGGCTCCGGTTCGGGTTCCGGTCCGAATACCGGTTCAGGCTCCGGTACCGGTTCCGGATCGGCTGCAGCCTTCAGGCGGCATACAAGGGTTTCCCCGCCGCGAAGCCTGTAGGAGCCATCAACAACTTTTCCGTCCACTTCCAGGGTAAATTGTTCCAAATCTATTTCGAATTTTCCGGCAATGTCTGAAACAGTATAATCCATAGATATATCGACACGATCGCCGTCTTTGATTAGCGTGCCTGCATCCACGGGCTGTCCGTTAATTCTGATGCTTTGCGGTATAAAATGGGTCTCGTCGTTAATCCTGAGCGTGACAGGCGGGAAATCGCCCAACAGGTCGGCACAGACGGCCTGGGCGTCCTTTCCTCTCTCGGCAGGGATAACGGTCAGGCTGTCTCCCGGCGAAACAACGGCCGTAAGGGATTCCTGAACATCATTGACCATGATCAGCGCGGGCTTTCCTATGCCTCCTGCCAGGGTTCTGCTTTCACCGTTGAGGAAGAAGCGCAGCCTTTTTCCGGATTTGCAGATCAACTGCTCCGGATTGAAGCCGGCAAGTGCCAGAACATCCGCCACGCGTACCCTTTGTGAATTGAAAACCTTCACGGATTGTCCGTTGACCGAAACCGTATAAAAATCCGTTCCCCTGTGCAATCCCGTGGTGACCAGAATACCAAGGGGGGTGATGCTTTCGGGACCGGATGGCATTTCTCCTTCAATGACGATATTTTTAGCAATGCTCCGGTTGCGGACGGCAACGCGTTCCCTCGGCAAGCCGATTTTTTCGGCAACGGCTTCGCACAGTCCCGGAGTCTGGCTGCCTCCACCTACCAGGAAAACGGCATTGGGAGCCTTGCCCCCGTTGCAAACAAGGATTCTTTGGGAAATAGTTTCAGCCAGCTGAGCCACAACAGGCCTTATGGCGTTTTCAACATCTTCAGGCTTTATGGTTACCTGGTTGTCAAGCACGTCAGTAAACCGGATATCGGTTTCCCCTGCGCTCAGGGCCAGTTTGATGCTTTCAGCCGTATTGAAATCAACCAGGAAGTTCTGAGCAATGGCTTCAGTGATCTCGTCACCCGCAACGGGCGCCATGTCATAGGCCACAATGGTGCCCGATTTTGTAACGGCAATATCGGAAGTGCCGGCCCCAACATCCACCAGGGCCAGGTTCAGAAGTCGAAGCTCTTTCGGAATGGCCACGTTCAGGGCTGCAATGGGTTCCAGTGTCAGATAGGTCACTTCCAGGCCTGCCCTTTCCATGACGGTGTACAGGCTCTCCACCACCATCTGGGGCAGGAACGTGGCTATCACCTCAACACCGGCTTTTTGCCCCTTATGACCTGTGAGGCTGGATATGGCATAATCATTGAGATAATAGCTGACCACGCTGTGGCCAACGCAATAATACTGGTCAGTTTCCTGCTTGTCAGGCGCACCGTCGATCTGAAGCTGAGCCTTCTGAATGGCCTCCATTTCCATGGCGCTGACCAGATGGGAATCGATTTCCCTGCCTTCCTCAAGCTCTCTTTCCACCTTGACCCGGCAGGTTTTCAGAACGCGCCCGGCAGCGGCGATGGATACCTTGTCCAGGGAGAAACCTGTCTTCTGCTCAAGCGCCTCACGGACCGCGGATACGCCTGAGGCTACCTTGGCAATATCGTGAATCTGGCCGTCCATCATGGCACGGCTTTCGTGCACCAAGACCTCAGCCGCCCGGATAACAAAGCTTTGGCCCTGCTGAATGCCAACCAGACCAATAATGGTCCTGGTCCCTATATCCAGGACAAAGATGGCATCCTCGGGCATGGCTTTTCTTTTTCTTCTGCGCTTGGGCATGACAGTTCCCCGGCCTTCCTTCAATCGCATTCGATCTGTGCCTGTCGTTTTATGGTAAATTAAAGCATTCCTTCTCTTATTCTATATTTTTTTGAAGAATTCGCAATATGGCATAACGCTGCACGCCTCGCACCGGGGCTTCCTGGCGGTACAGGTTCGCCGGCCATGCCAGATCAGAAGATGATGGGATTTGGACCATCTGTTTTTTGGAATGAGGGCGGTCAGCTGTTCCTCGGTCTGATCCACCCGATCGCTGTGAGCCAGCCCAATCCGGTTTGACACCCTGAAAACATGGGTGTCCACAGCCAGCGCCGGAATATTGAAGGCATTGCTCAGCACTACATTGGCCGTTTTCCGCCCTACGCCGGGCAGGGATGTCAAATCCTCCAGGCTGGCGGGGACCTGGCCGGAAAAACGGGTAACCAGCTCCCTGCACATGGCCAGGATATTTTTTGCCTTGTTCCGGTACAATCCGATCTCCCGGATCTCCTGTTCCAGCTGCTCCTGGGTCAGCGACAGAAAGCTTTCCACATCCGGATAGCGTGCGAACAGGCTTTCGGTAATGCGGTTGACCGTCCTGTCAGTGGACTGGGCGCTCAGCATGGTAGCAACCAGGAGCTGGAACGGCGTTCTGAAATGGAGTTCACATTTGGCCTGGGGATAGGTCTCCTCCAGGATATCCAGTATTTTAATCGCCTTGGCTCTGCTCATTCTGCGGGAACTCAAGTTGCTGACCTCTTTCCTTTTGCTTTGTCAGGAACATCCGGAATCCTGTCCCTGCTTTTCATCCATCCTGTCGGTTATCAACCGGGCTTTCCGTGCGGCGAAGATCTTGCCGGGCCGCGCACAGATGGGCCACGCCGCATTGCCGGCACCTGGGGTTTCGAGCTGTACAGACCCTGCGCCCGTGAAGGACCATGCTGTTGTGGGCGCGGATCCACCATTCTTCGGGGATGAGCGCCTGCAATACCAGCTCGGTTTTCTGAACTTCCCTTTCCTTTGCCAGTCCGAGCCTTTGGGCCACCCGGTGAACATGGGTATCCACCGCTATGGCGGGAATGCCGTAGGCATAGCTCAGGATGGCATTGGCCGTTTTCCTCCCCACGCCCGCCAGCTCCATCAGTTCCTCCCGGGTCCTCGGAACCTCGCCACCAAACTTCTCCACGAGGGTTCTGCACATGGACAGAATGTTTGAAGCTTTGGCGCGGCAATAATGGATCCGGCTGATCTTCTGTGCCAGGACATCCCGGGAAAGCTTCAGAAAATCATCGGGTGAACGGTATTCCTCAAAAAGCGATTTTGTAACCTCATTGACCTTCCTGTCGGTATCCTGGGCAGCCAGCATGGTTGCCACAAGAAGCTGGAAGGTGTTCTCATGGTTCAGTTCGCTCCCGACTTCAGAATAGTCCCTTGCCAGAAGCTTCAATATTTCAAGAGCCCGTTTCCGGCTCATGTGTCCTGATTGCATACTTCGGTCCTTTTTTTCCTTCTGCCTGCCCTGTTTCCTTTGTTCCTGACGGCAGCCGCTTCCCTGTACAGAACCAGGTATGCCTGCGCGGACTGATCCCAGCTGGAGTCGTATGACATCGCACGCTTAACCAGCTTCTTCCACCCGTCCCTGTCGGATGCATACATCCTGAGGGCTTTGGATATGGCCCTCGTAAAGGCATTGGCAGAATCCGCACCGTATGTAAATCCGGTACCCTCTCCGGGGTGGGCTGCTTCGTCCCGCACGGTATCAGCCAGTCCGCCAACCCTGTGAACAACGGGAATTGCGCCATAGCGCATGGCTATCAGTTGCGCAAGGCCGCAGGGCTCATAGCGCGACGGCATCAGGAACAGATCGGAGGCCGCATAGATTCTCCGGGCCAGTTCGTCGTCAAAATCAATGCACACGGCCACACGGCCCGGATACATTTCTTCAAGCTGTTTCAGGGGCTGTTCGTATTCCGGGCTGCCCTTGCCCAGGATCACCATCTGCCCGCCTTCCCTGACAATTTTCTCAGCAGCCGGGATCAGGAGATCGGTCCCCTTAATCCGATCCAGGCGGGATACCACGCCGCAAAGGGCGCCTCCCCTCCCGTCCAGCCTCAGGAGTTTTCTCAGTTTCTTTTTATTCTCGCGCTTTGCACCGGGATTTTCAACCGAATAATTCTGGAAAAGAGCTGGATCGGATGCCGGATTCCAGGCATCATGGTCGATGCCGTTGGGTATCCCGGAAAGCCGCTTCCTGTGAACACCGACAAAACCTTCGAGTCCGAAGCCGTTTGCGGTCATTTCGCGGGCTCCGGTCACGCTGACGGCGTTAAACCTGTCCGAATAGCCAATGCCTGCCTTCATGGGGTTGAAAGCGCCGTAGAATTCCACGCCATCGGGTGTAAACGCGGCATCTCCAACGCCATAAAGCTTAAAAATGTCATATCCGCAGGTGCCCTGGTAGGCCAGGTTGTGGATGGTAAATACCAGGGCGGTTTTCGTCAGGGCGGGGATCTCCTCTTCCCGTTCCCGGATCAGCATGGCCAGGGGCGCCGTGTGCCAGTCATTGAGATGGATGACTTCCGGTATGAAATCCGAGCCCTTCAGCCACTGGAAGACTGCCAGGCAGAAGAAAGCGAAGCGCTCGGCATCATCCTGATAGCCATAAACCGAAGGCCTGCTGAAATACCGCTCGCTGCCGACCAGAAGGGTCGGTACAGGCGTTCCCTCAGCTTCCTTCAGGATGCAGATTTCCTCCTTTTCACCCATTCTTACCGGAAATTCGGCAACAACCCTCGTCTCGGCACGGATTTCCCGGTGTGCGGGTATAACCAGGCGGATATCAGCCCCCAACGCTTTCAGTTGCCGGGGCAATTCGCGGGCCACATCGCCAAGGCCGCCCACCTTGATGAGCCCGGCGGCTTCCGCCGCAACGAAAAGAACCTGCATATGCTTCTCGCCACTCCCATCATACGAAATCTGGTTATACCCGTAATTATACCATTGCCACCCTTTATCTGGCAAGTGCGCGTGGGGAATGAACGGGAAGGCTGTTCGCTTTTTTACCGGCTTGGTACGGGTTCCACCACAAAATACCTGTTATAGATGGACAGGAGGAAAGTAACCAGATAGGCCTGGACAAGAACCACAAAGGCTTCCTTGATAAGCCTGGGAATCAGGAAAACCAGAAAATCGATGGCAGCCAGTTCGGGAAATACGGCTTGAAGGATCCAGGTGTTCAGGGTGGTCACCAATAACCCGGATACGCCGACAGTCAGCAATACCCTGAAGAATTGCTCATTGACCTGCCATTTGCTGTTAAGGCGCTTAATCAGCAAATTGAACAGGTACAGGGCAAATCCTATTCCGGCAAATACGACAAGCCCAGATGCGGCCAAATCCTTGTTCTTTCCTATACCGTCCAGAACCCGGCCCCAGAATGAATCGGGCCACACCGAAAGGACCAGAAGGTTAATCCCGCCAATCAGTCCGATGCAGGCAAAAAACAGCAGATAGCATCGGCCGGCCTTTATGGAATCGGCCTTGCCGGTCCAGCGCCACAGAAAGCCTGCCACAACCCCTCCGATGATGGCAGTCAGCGTCAACCAGGGGATGAACGGACCCTCAGGTTTTATCAGATAACCAATGATATCCAGGATTCCGGAAGCAAGTCCACCATAGACAGGACCAAAGAGGATCGCGGCCATCCTTGTAAATATACCGGAAAAACTGATCCGAGTAGCCATGATACTGCCTATGTAAAACGAATAGCTGAGATTCCTGATGACAATGGCAAGGGTGATCAAAAGGCTGACGTGGGCGATTCTTTTGACTGCATGACGATTTTTGGACATAAAAAAGTCTCTCCTTTCATGCTACCCTTTTAACAGATGGCATCGCACAAATAAGAAAGACTTATTTGTAACAGCGGATGCGGTATTATATCGCAAACCATGTTTCCATGGTTTTTCGTTCAGAGACTCTACTCCCATTCTCTGACACTTGACGCATAATACCTGCTCTGTTAAGGGTATTTAGTTTTATATAGTCAAGCATCCGGGTTCCCATAACGGCATCCCGGATGCCCAATAACCCGATTGGGACCCCTTGAGCGGAAACCACGCAAGGGTTGCAGCAATCCGTTAGCTGTTTCAGGCATTCCGCCGCCGAATTGGCTTATTTCCTGTCCCCCTTGTTGTTGGCGTTATTGGCGGCGGCTTCTTCGAGAAGGACATCCTTTCTCGACAGGTTGATCCTTCCCTGCTTATCGATTTCGATGACCTTTACCTTGATTTCATCGCCTACGTTGACAACATCTTCGACCTTCTTGACGCGCTTGGTGTCCAGCTTGGAGATGTGCACCAGGCCTTCCTTGCCGGGCAGGAATTCAACAAACGCACCGAACTGCATGAGCCTTGTTACATGGCCGTTATAGACCTGTCCCGGTTCCACATTGCCGGCAATGCCTTCAATCATGGTGATGGCTTTCTTGCCGGCTTCCTCATCGGTGGTTGCCACATAGACCGTTCCGTCATCCTCAATATCGATCTTGACGCCGGTCTCGGCGATGATCTTATTGATGATTCTGCCGCCGGGGCCAATAACCTCACGTATCTTGTCCACTTCAATCTTGGTCTTGAATATCTTCGGCGCATAGGGGGACAAATGCTTGCGCGGCTCGGAAATAACGGGCAGCATGCATTCGTCGAGGATCTGAATGCGGCCTTTTCTGGTGATCTCAAAGGCCTGCCTGATGATATCGTAATTCAGGCCATCCACCTTGATATCCACCTGGATGGCGGTGATACCCTTCTTGGTGCCGGCCACCTTGAAGTCCATATCGCCGAAGAAGTCCTCGATGCCCTGAATATCCATAAAGGTTATGAACCGATCCGGATTCTCCTCGTCCACCACAAGGCCACAGGAAATACCGGCAACAGGTGCCTTGAGCGGCACACCTGCATCCATGAGGGCCAGTGTGCTGGCACAGACGCTGCCCTGGGAAGTGGAACCGTTGGACATCAGGACTTCAGAAACCAGCCTGATGGCATACGGGAACTCTTCCTCGCTGGGGATGACGGGTTCGAGAGCCCGCTCCGCGAGGGCGCCATGCCCTATCTCGCGCCTGCCGGGGCCCCTGGACGGGCGCGCCTCTCCGACGCTGAATGCAGGGAAGTTGTAATGGTGCATATAACGCTTGGATTCTTCCAGATCAACGCCATCAAGCATCTGAACGTCTCCCAGGGGTCCCAGGGTGACGTTGGTAAGCACCTGGGTCTGACCGCGCTGGAACAGCGCCGATCCATGGGTCCTGGGCAGCAGCCCAACCTCGGCGTGCAGCGGGCGGATCTCCATCAGGCTTCTGCCGTCGACGCGCCTGCCCTCGTCAAGGATCAGGCTTCTGACTATCTTCTTCTGCAGTTTGTACAGTGCATCGGCGATTTGCTGCTTCTGCTCGGGGAAGGTTTCAGCAAGCTTCTCCTGAACGGCATTGCAAACCGCTTCCACGTTCTGATCCCTGGTGGTTTTGTCATCGTTCATGATGGCGGCCTTCATGTCGTCGTAGGCCATTTCATAAACGGTATTCCATATATCTTCGGGAACCACGCACGGATCATAGGTGATCTTGGGCTTCCCGACCTCTTTGACAATGCCTTCAATAAACTCGATGATGCGTTTGATTTCCTCGTGACCGGCCTTGATGGCCTCCAGCATCACATCTTCCGGAACCTGGTTGGCGCCGGCTTCTATCATGATGATCTTTTCCTTGTCTGCCGACAGGGTGACATACATATCGCTTTTCGCGCGTTGCTCCGTATTGGGGTTGATGACGACCTTTCCGTCAACCAGGCCCAGTATGACACCGGCAATGGGGCCGTTGAACGGAATATCGGAAATGGACAGCGCCACTGAGGTTCCGATGATGGATGCAAACTCAGGGGAATTGTCCTGGTCTACAGAAAGAACGGTATTCACTACAGCCACATCGTTCCTGAAATCTTTCGGAAAACGCGGACGTATCTGCCTGTCAATGACGCGGGCTGTCAGGATAGCTTTCTCCGTGGGCTTGCCCTCTCTTCTGATAAAACCTCCGGGGATCTTTCCGACTGAATACAGCCTTTCCTCATAATCCACGCTGAGGGGGAAGAAATCGATTCCTTCCCTGGGCTGCTTGGCCATGGTGGCTGTAGACAGGATCGCCGTATCGCCATAGCGCACCATCACGGCACCATTGGCCAGCTGGGCAAACTGCCCGACTTCTACTGAAAGCTTTCTGCCTGCAACATCCAAACTGAAAACTTGCTTCATGTACTTGATTCTCCTTCCCTTTTTTCCCTATTCTGCAAAGCTGTACCCCCAAAACCTTTAAACAATCGGTTTCTGAGGCTTGCCCGCATTAATTTAATCAGGGACAAAAGGTCAGGGAACAGGATTCCATATTTGGAATCGTCTTCTCTGATCTTCTGTTGCCCGTGATTAAATTAAGCGGGTACTATTATTATTTCATAAAAACGGGCGGAAAAACCCGCCCATTTTTACTTTCTGATGTCCAGCTTAGCGATCAGTTCACGATATCGGGTGATGTCCTTCCTCATCAGATAATTCAACAGCCCTCTTCTCTGTCCAACCATCTTCAGAAGTCCCCTTCTGGAGTGGTGATCCTTCTTGTGGACCTTCAGGTGTTCATTGAGATGGTTGATTCTTTCGGTGAGAAGGGCTATCTGTACTTCGGGAGACCCCGTATCGCCCTCATGAAGAGCATATTTTGTCATAATTTCTTGCTTCTTCTCTTTGTCCATCGCTATAACTCCTTTCTTTCTTTAAAAGCCGGATGCCCAGTAAATGGCCGGAGCAACCATAAACCGAGTCAAACGGTTAGATGTACTGTTGTATTTTAGCATACAAAGGTTACCATGTAAAGCGGGTATCGGTTTTATCCATCAGACAACCCCTTCCAGCTACTGGCCCCTTTTTATTATGTACGCATTTCTTGCGACATAATCCACCCCGGAAACCACTGTGAGCACAACGGCTATGCCCATGCAAATATGACCCACCGGGAGCCACGGAAGGATGAGGGATACAGGAAAATCACGGATGAGAATGGCCACAATGGCGATGATCTGGAAGGTGGTCTTGATTTTTCCCAGCTTGCCGGCAGCGATGACAACGCCCTGGCCGGCTGCCACAATGCGCAACCCGGTTACGATGAATTCGCGGGCGATGATGATGACGACCGCCCATACCGACAGGTTGTCGGTCTTGACCAGAGCCACCAGCGCCGCGGTCACCAGAAGTTTATCAGCTATGGGATCAAGGAACTTCCCCATCTCCGACACGATGTTGCGCTTTCTGGCGATCATGCCGTCCAGCAAGTCCGTGATGGATGCCAGGACGAATATGGCTGCAGCGGCATATCTGCCCCATTGGTCAATCCCCAGAAACTGCCCGAACCATCCCGGAACGAGAAAGAACAGGAATACAGGTGTAGCCAGTATTCTGGAAAGCGTCAGTTTATTCGGAAGATTCATTCCCTATTACCTCTCCGATTAAGTCGTACTCTTCGCTGCAAAGCATCTTAACCCTGACAACATCACCTGTCTCAAGAGGGTATGGTGAAGTCACATAAACCACCGGGTCAATTTCAGGCGCTTCCATGCACGTCCGGCCCAGATAGAAAATACCATCCTCTGCCACGCCTTCAATAATTGTATCATATATTTTGCCAATGCGTGAACTATTATGTTGCGCCACGTTCTGCTGCTGGGCTTCCATAAGTGCTTTTCTCCTGGCCACCTTGACCCGTGCAGGAATTTGGCCCTTCATTTTGTAGGCCGGCGTGCCCTCCTCCCGGGAGTAGGCAAAAACACCCAGGTGCTGGAAATACCCCTTCTTCACGAAGTCCAGCAGTTTCAGATGATCCGCTTCGGTCTCACCAGGAAAACCCGTAATGAGGGATGTCCTCAGGGCAATGCCGGGGATTTCGGACTTCAGCCGTTTCAGAAGCGTTTCGATGTACTGGCCGGTACCCCTTCTTCCCATGGCCTTGAGGATGCTGTCCGAGATATGCTGGATGGGGATATCCATATACTTGACCAGCTTGTCATTGGTTTTCATCTCTTCAATCAGGGCATCGTCTATCAGTTCGGGATAGCAGTACAACAGGCGTATCCACCGGATACCGCCTATTCCGCTTAAGGCTCGGATCAGCTCCACCAATTTCTTTTCCCCGTACAGATCCTGGCCGTAGAGGGTGACATCCTGCGCGATGAGGATGATTTCCTTTTTCCCCTGGCCGGCAAGAAATTCAGCCTCCCTGATGAGGCTTTCCATCGGCCTGCTCCGGTATGGCCCCCTGAGCTTCGGGATGATGCAGTAGGTACAGTGGTTGCTGCATCCTTCAGCGATCTTGAGATAGGCGTAGGGTTTATTATCGCTTAACATCCTGGGATTTTCCAGGTAGTCGACGGTATTGGGAATATCGCACCATACAGCGCTTTCCAGGCGTTCCCCGTCAAGGAAGGCCTTTGTGCGGCTTGCTACCT
>Ga0209204_1002780_pt1 | contig 13788 bp, 16 predicted proteins | sample AD_JPNMR2_MetaG_FD_184425 | JGI IMG/M metagenome (GOLD analysis project Ga0209204, IMG submission 184425) | Active sludge microbial communities of municipal wastewater-treating anaerobic digesters from Japan - AD_JPNMR2_MetaG (SPAdes) (version 2) | ecosystem: Engineered > Bioreactor > Anaerobic... | reverse complement strand
TGATTATCTTGAGCAAAAATGGGGTTTAATGGGAACTGGCCCAAATGCACCACTGAAGGACCCTGATCTATGGAAAGAGGGTCAACGATATATAAATTTTCGCCATCGAATAATAATTCCAATTCGTTGGAATGGGAAAGTAGTCTCATTTACTTCACGGGATATCACAGGAAAAGCAAAACTAAGATATATAAATTGTCCTGCAAGGCTTTCAATCATAGACCCTAAAAAAATAATTTATGGCATTCCAGAAGAATGGGGTGATGCCGGGATATGTGTAGAAGGTCCTTTTGATGTATGGAGATTTGGTCCAAAAGCCTTTGCAACACTGGGCATTCAATTTACTCTGGAGCAGGTCCACAAAATATCAAATATATTCAAAAAGGTAGCCGTTATATATGATAATGACAGAGAAGCACAAAATCAGGCAAGAAAACTTGCTTCAGAACTTAAATTTCGTGGGGTTGAATCCTTTGTAGTGAGAATAAAAGATGACCCCGCTTCATTAACTCAAAAGGAAGCTGATGATATTGTGGAAGATATCCTAAAAATAAAGAGGGTGTATCCTTTATAATTGTTAATAAAATGGGGTTATTTTGTTAATAAAATAAGAGTGGTGTTATCATAAAAATATTGTTTTTTAATGGATTAATTTTTAATTTTGTATGTCTTTCTGTGGGTGTTTATATATTGCCGGCATACGGCAAACAAACCTGTGGGGTTTTGTTTGTTTTTCCTCACAGGTTTTAAAAGAAAATAATGTTTCAAAATATATAAAATAAAAATCACAGACTCGCATGATAATAAAATTGAATATTAAAATCATGCCCCTGGTAAAAGAAGATACCGTCTCAGGTTTTGCTGTGATTTTCCTGAGGCGATTTTCTTTTTGTCAGGGGCTTTTATTTTGATTTTTATGGCAAGTCCACAGGTTGAAAACGGTTACACAATGTTATCCAATGAACTTCTGGATAATTTTATAAAGGTTACAAGATTTTTATCTCCTTATGAAATTGCCGTATGGCTGGCGATCCTCAGGAAAACATATGGATATAAAAAGAAAGAAGATTGGATTTCCAGAAAACAATTAGAAAAAATAACTGGCATTAAACCTCATAATTTATCTCGAACAAAAAGAAAACTTCTTAAAAAAAATATGTTAGTCCAACAGGAAAATATAATCTCAATTCAAAAAAATTATGAAAAATGGATTATACCCGAACAAGCATCCGAACAAGTAAATGATAAAATAAAACCATCAATAGTATCTAAACAGATACCGGTATCCAAACAGATACCCGTATCCAAACAGATACTCAATAGTATCCAAATAGATACTTTAGGGGTATCCAAACAGATACCCACAAAAGAAAATATTACAAAAGAAACTATTACAAAAGAAAAAGAACAAGCGCCTTCACAGGCGCTTGGTTCACTCTCCCCTGAACCAAACATTCCTGTAAAAAATATTCCTGAAAAAAATAGTTCAAAAAACAATCCTGATTACATAGACAGGATAATAGATACCTTTGTTCAGGTTCATGGTGATTATAACGTCCTGAACAGAGGTAAGGAAAGGAAGGCTGCCGGCAAGCTTTTGAATTTTTTTAAACAAATATATCCTGATGACGATAAAGAAAAAATGTTGGGTCATTTACGTGCCTTTTTTGAAAAGTGTATGAATATAGAGGACCCCTGGTACAGGAATAATATGAGCATTCCTTTGATGGTGTCCAAGTACAATGAGATTAATCAGATATTAAAATACGGGCCGAACGGATATATTAAGAATGAGAATCCTTTGAAGTTGTCTAAAAAAGTTATTGCCGGCAAAACTTGTGAGTGGGATAGAATAGAAGGCAAATGGTGTTTTGCTGATGGTGGGCGGTGGTGGTACTGGAATGAAGAACGACAGGAATTTTGGGCTGACAAACTTACGAGATGGAGAGAATGATTAAGATCATGATTGATATTAAAACTCGGAATTATCGGTTAATTGATTAAAATGTTAAAAGCGTATAAACATAGGATTTATCCAAACAAACAACAGGCTGAATTGTTAAATAAGCATTTCGGTTGTGTGCGGTTTATATATAATTTGGCCCTTGAAACCAGAAAACTTAATTATTCTGGTAATAAAATAAACCTTTCATATTATGAGCTGATAAATCAAATTCCTGAGCTTAAAAAAGAATATAATTGGCTTAATGAAGTAAGTAGTTTTGCACTTCAACAAGCTATTATTGATATGGACAAAGCATTTGTTAATTTTTATAAGGGTAATTCAAAATTTCCAAAATTTAAGAATAAAAATAATAAGCAAAGCTACCGAATACCTGCACAAATAAAAATTGATATTGAAAATAATAAACTATTTATACCGAAATTCAGGGAAGGAATAAAAATAATATTTGAACGCAAACCAGAGGGGGAAATACGTTCGTGTACTATATCAAAAACAAAAACAGGGAAATATTTTGCATCTATTCTGGTTGAGACGGGCAAACTATTGCCTGAAAAACCAAAGATTGATATTAATAATGCTATTGGAATAGATTTGGGAATAACTCATTTTGCAACTTTATCAGATGGTACTAAAATTGAAAATCCAAAATATTTGAAAAATGACATAGAAAGATTAAAAATTTTACAGAGAAGGGCATCAAGAAAGATGAAAGGCAGCCAAAATAGAAAAAAGGCAAATCTTATTGTTGCCCGTAAATATGAAGATATTGCTAACCGCAGACTGGATTTTATACACAAGCTAACTTATAAGTTAGTATGCGAGAACCAAGCAACAACAATATGTATAGAAAACCTTGCGGTTAGCAACCTCCTTAAAAATCACAGATTGGCACAGGAAATATCCGATGTAAGCTGGTCGAAATTTATAGAAATATTATCTTATAAATGCGACTGGTACGGTAAAAATCTTGTGAAAGTTGACAGATTCTTTGCTTCATCCAAAATTTGTAGTAAATGCGGATGGATGAATGATAATCTTAAATTATCAGACAGGCATTGGACTTGTGCAATCTGTGGTGCGTCTCATGACAGGGATATAAATGCCGCTGTCAATATAAGAAATGCAGGGGTAGGAAGCTCCGGTGGGCCTGTGGAGTCGTCATCAATAGATGGGGCTATGAAGCAGGAAAAAGTTAGTGTAACCAATTAACAGATAATTCCGTTGGGCATCTCCCAGGCACAGGTTCATAAATTTGAATGGGGTCAGGCTCTCCCCTGCCTTGAAGACCATAGAAATTGATGACATTTCAAAAAAGAAAAAGCAAAAAGTGGGGTTTGTGGATGATTAAAAAGTATTAAATCAATTCTAAGGGTATTTTTAAACGATTACAGACACTTTTTATAAAAGTGGATAGATTTATTGTCTTGGGGATAAAATTGCCTGTATGCTTAAAAAAACAGGTAAATAAGGGTATTTTTTGAAAATTATATATATTTTTGAAAATGGAAGAGCGTTTAATAATAAAAGGTCTTATTTTTTCGACTGAATATATTAAATCGATTCAGTCTGTTTGGGACCCCACGCTTTTACAGAGTTCGACGGCAAGGCGTATTGCATCCTGGTGTCTGGATTATTATCGTAAGTATGATAAGGCGCCGGCAGGAGATATTGAAGATTTATTTTTTACAAAAATAAAGTCTTTAAATATATCAAATGAAGAAGCGGAAGATATAGAAGATACCATTGCCGGCATAGTTAATGAAACAAAAAAGGAAGATATTAATGTAAAGTATTACGTTGATGAAACACTTCGATATTTTCGCCGGCAAAAGTTATTACTTCATTCGTCTTCCATAGAAGAACTTGCAAAAAGTGGAGAAATAGAAAAAGCGGAATATGTAGCCAGTAATTTTAAACTTGTGCCGGCAACCATAGAAGGAGATCTTGAACTTGGTAGCGATGAAGCTATAAATAAACTCAAAGAGTCATTTAATCTGGCGAATCAAAGTCTTATAAAATATCCTCCACCACTGGGAGATTTTTTGAACGACCAGCTTGTGCGTGGAGGGCTGGTGGGGTTTCTTGCCCCTGAAAAAAGAGGTAAAACATGGTTTTTGATAGAGCTGGCGATGAGAGCCTGCAGTCAGGGAAGAAGAGTTGCCTTTTTCCAGGCGGGAGATTTGTCAGAATATGATTTTCTTAGAAGGATATCAATTTATCTTGCAAAAAAATCAAACAAATTAAAATATTGCTGTGAGCATTATGAGCCTGTACGAGATTGTATTTATAATCAGTCAAATGAATGCACAAGAGAAGAGCGAAGCTGTAAGTTTGGCATATTTGAAGATATTCCATCTGAAAATATTAAAGATGTCAAATACGAACAGATTATAGATGCTTATAAAAATTATGAAGATTATTGTCCATGTAGTAACTGTGAGAGATATTTTAGAGAGGAGATAGGCACTATCTGGGTGCGAAAGGTGGAAGCTACCAGTCCTCTCACAGTTGAAGAAGCGGAAAGAATGAACAGAAATTTTTTTAAAGAAAATGCCAAATCGTTCAGGCTTGCTACTTATCCAAATAATACATTAACAATTACTGGCATAAAAATGAAGTTGGATTTGTGGGAAAGACAATATGATTTTGTGCCGGATGTGATAATAATAGATTATGCCGATTTGATTGTGCCTGAGACAAAATATGACTTCAGGCATCAACAAAATGAGATATGGAAAGGCTTGAGAAGATTATCACAGGAAAAAGGAGAACCACTTGTCATAACTGTTACACAAAGTGATGCTGAGAGTTATGAGAAAGACACTCTTACTTTGAGTAATTTTTCTGAAGATAAACGTAAATTCAGTCACGTTACGGCATTTTTTGGATTGAACCAGGATAGAAAAGGTGTGGAAAAATCGGTAGGTATAATGCGAATAAATGTATTAATTTTGCGTGAAGATGAATTTACAATTACAAAACAAGTAAAAGTTTTACAAAATTTAAAGCGTGGGCGTCCTTATCTTGGAAGTTTTTTATAGTAATAAATATGGAAATAAATAAATTTTATCATGGTGATTCCAGGGAAATCTTAAAAACATTCCCCAATAACTGTATAGATACCTGTGTTACGTCGCCTCCTTATTTTAATTGCAGGGATTACCAGACGGCAGAATGGGAGGGGGGTGATCCTTCGTGTAATCATAAACCTTTATTTAAACCGTCTAAAACAGCGTGGGTAGGTTATGAGAAAAAGGATGTGAACAAATTATTTTATCGTGATATTTGCAAAAAATGTGGGGCTGTCAGGAAAGATAATCAAATAGGGATAGAAAAAACACCTCAGGAATACATACAGAATCTTGTTGAAGTGTTCCGGGGGGTTTATCGTGTTTTGAAGGATGAGGGTAGTTTATGGATAGTAATTGATGATAAGCATGCAACGGTAAATTATGAGAGAGAAAAGATAAAACGAAAGGATTTGATAGGAATACCTTTTATGCTGGCTTTTGCTTTGAGGGATGATGGATGGTGGTGGCGTGAGACTATAATATGGCATAAACCACAGGGTATGCCAGAATCTGTAGAAGATAGATGTACAATTAATCATGAATATGTTTTGCATTTAACTAAGAATGAAAAATATTTTTTTGATTATAAAGCGATTGCAGAAAAATCAATTTGGGCTGAAAGAGATAAAAGATTTATAAATGGACCAACAATAAGTGAAAAAGCAATGAAAGGTCCTTATTCAATTAAAAAAAGTGGTGCTTATTCAAAAGATGGTTTAAAAAATAAACGTTCTGTATGGTCTGTTAATTATGAATTTAGTAAATATGAACATTATGCGGCATATCCAAGTATGTTAATAAAACCAATGATAGAAGCAACTTGTCAGGAAAACGGAATAGTGCTTGATCCGTTTATGGGCAGTGGTACGACGGCAATTGTAGCAAGATCTTTAAACAGAAATTTTATAGGGATTGATTTAAGTAAAGATTATGTAAAAATCTCTGAAAAAAGAATAAGAGAAAGATTAGGTTTATTCATATAAATTTTTAAATTATGGAAAAGATAAATGGAATTTTTACTGTTAGAGACCTTCGTAAGGCTTTACAGGAAATGATTAACGTCATGAATCTTGTAGATGACGAAACGAAAGAACTCATTGTGGTCCCCCAAGATGCAGGTAAAAGTTATCTTGTATCAAAGATTAAAGAAGCTATACAGTACATCCAGGAAGGGGATGTGTTTAGTTCTGAAACAATGGAAGTAATAAAAAGTTTTGGAGGAAAAATTCCAGATGAAAATGAATTAGAGTCATCTGATGATGAGAATGAATTAACTTCTGAAGAAAATTTAGAACCACCAGATTCACGATTGCCTGAAAAAATGCAATTATATGACATAAAAAACAGAATAGAAAAAGAGGTGTATGTTGTAGATTTGAGGAAAGATAAATTAACCAGAGCGCAGGCAATAGCTGTTATTTTGAAGAAAGATTTACACGCTAGTCCCGATGATGTTATAATGAAGGCTGATAAACTTTTTGTTGAACGTGGAGGTGGGGCTTCAAATCTGAAGCATAGTAAAAATGAATATAGAATAATCATGGATGCTTTAAGGATTTTGATGCCAGATATCTTTAAAAATGATGCGAACAATGATTGAAACAAATCAAATGAAGTTATTTAATGGGGCGGTTAATAAAAAATCGTTCTGTGTAAAATGTAAATTATGGGAAAATTGTAAATCCCCTAAAATAAAGCCTGTGGGTGATTTTAAAAAAGGGATAATAAATATTGGGAGTTCTCCATCCTTACGTGAAGATGAAACAAAAAAAATATGGTATGGTCCAGGAGGTCATTTATTAAGAGAGCAATATAAAAAAATAGGGATAGATTTGTTTGAAGATTGTTTAAATATGTTTGCCGTCAGTTGCAGGACAAAGGATGAGGAAGATAATGACAGAGTTCCTTCTTTAAAGGAAATTGAGTATTGTTATAATACAGTAGTATATAACACAATAAAAAAGTATAAACCTCATCTGGTAGTCTTGTTTGGGGATGTAGCTTTAAAGTCTGTAATTGGCATGAGATGGAAAAAAGAATTAGGGTCTATAAACAAATGGAGAGGTTTTATGATACCTGATAGAGATTTTCAATGCTGGATTTATTCTGTATATCATCCTGATGATTTAATTGATGATGATGTTTTGACAATGTTATTTAAAAAAGATTTGGAGAAACTCTCATATTTGATTGAGAATCAAATGCCAGCTTACAAAACACCAGAGATTGAAGTAATCAAAGATCTGTCTGTTTTGTGTAAGATAAAAGACGTGTGTGCAATAGATTATGAAACCACAGGGATAAAACCTTATGGAGAGGGGCACAAGATTGTTTGTGTATCTGTTGCGGATTCAGAAAATCATGCTTTTGTGTTTTTGACGCCAAAAACAAGACGTGAGTTAAAACCCTTTCTGGATTTATTGGGGAATCCTTCAATACTGAAAGTGGGACATAATATAAAGTATGAGGATATGTGGAGTAAGGTTTATTTTGATCAGTCGGTTGAAGGATGGTACTGGGATACTATGTTAATGTCTCATGTTTTGGATAACAGAGATGGGATTACAAGTTTGAAGTTTCAAACTTATATAAATTTTGGTATTATTGATTATGCAAGTGAAATTGAACCTTACCTGAAAGCTGACGATAGTAAAAATGGAAATGCTTTTAACTCGGTGATGCAATTACTTTCAAATGAAAATTGGAAGGATAAGTTATTAAAGTATTGTGGATTTGATGCTGTTTATACTTACAGGCTATGGAAAATACAGAGTACATTAATGAAGGATATCCATTAAAAAAGATAGTGGATAGTATTGTGGATATCTATTATGAATTACTGGTAAGACAGTTTTCTCTTGAAATAATTTTATTGTCAAGAAAGGAAGTTATAGATAAAGGAATAGAAAGGTCTATAAAAGAGAGTGAAAAGGTAAGAAAAAAATTATTCACAGAAGCGTTACAGTCAATTGGAGTTCCTGGTTCTATAAAAAATGAATTTACTGAATTTATGAGTGATATTGAAAGTAAATGTGCTTCTATGGCAGAAGAAAAATTTAAAAAAGACATTTATAAAATTTATACTAAAATCTAAGAACCTATGACAATCAGAGAATTAAGAAATCTGTTTTTCAAACAGACAGGATTGTATCCGCCTATTAATAAACCAAATGATAAAAGTGTGGATATGAAGTCACAATTTGCGTCTGAATTGACCTATATAAGGTGGCTTGAAAATAATTTTATTGATTACATGAATTCTGACATGGATTCTATTTTACAGGGAAGGGATTTACTTAAAGTGTCGTTAAACCGTAATAAAGAAACTTCAATAAAATCGTTTAATCATTATAAGGATAGAGATGAGTAATAAATTGATGCAAGCTTATCAGCTTTTGCATGAAGGCATACTTGCATTGTCAAAAGCTGAAGAAGTCGGATTTCGTGTTGATTTAGATTATATTAATACAACGGTAGACAAGTTGGATAATGATTTAATTCAGCTTGAGAAGTCTTTTAAAGAAACAAAATTTTATAAACACTGGTGTCATTCTTTTGGCAGGCAAGTAAATATGAATAGTGACACTCAGTTACGGTATTTTTTATATCATGTAAAAAGATTAAAACCTCCAAAATTAACTGAAAATGGTGAGGGGTCCACAGATGAATATTCATTAAAAGCATTAAATATTCCTGAGTTAAATCAGCTTGTTAAAATCAGAAAATTGAAAAAGATAAAAGATTATCTTGAACGTTTTAAACGTGAGGCGGTTGATGGTATTATTCATCCTATTTTTAATCTGCATCTGGTTAAAACATATAGGTCATCTTCTTCTAATCCAAATTTACAGAATGTGCCTTCAAAAGATGCTTTTGCAAGTGATATATGTAGAAAAGCCTTATATCCTCGAAAAGGACATATGTTAATGGAAATGGATTTTAAATCCATCGAGGTATCTATAGGAGTATGTTATCATAAAGACCCGGAGATGATAAAATATTTGAAAAATCCAAAGTCAGATATGCATGCTGATGTAAGTAAAGAGATCTTTTTACTTGACAAATTTGATAAATCAATTTCTTCTCACAGTATTCTCAGGAAAGCCACTAAAAATGGATTTGTTTTCCCACAGTTTTATGGGGATTATTATAAGAATTGCACAAAAATATTATGTGAATGGATAAAGTTACCTCAGTCTAAATGGCAAAGAGGTGAAGGAATGGAACTGGATACAAAGTCATTTACGATTGCAGATCATTTAATATCAAAAGGAATTAATTCATATTTTCTTTTTGAAAAACATATTGAAAAGATAGAACGTAATTTTTGGGAAAATCGTTTCAGTGTTTATAGAGAATGGAAAGAGAGGAATTGGAATTTATATTTAAAAAGAGGGTATATTGAATTTTATACAGGGTTCAGGTGTAATGGACCAATGTCCTTTAATGATGTTAATAATTATCCTATTCAAGGAACTTCTTTTCATTGTCTTTTATGGGTTTTTATTCAAATGGATAAAATAATTACTGAGAATCATCTTGATACAAGATTAATAGGTCAGATACATGATTCTATTATTCTTGATGTTCGTCCTGAGGAAAAGGATTATATCAAAAAGGTTTTAAGGGAGTTGTCCTGTGAACGATTACCGTCTCACTGGGATTGGATTATAGTTCCTTTAGATGTTGAAATACAGGAATTTCCCATAGATGGTAGTTGGAGTGTTAAAAATTCTTAAAAAGTGTTAAAAAATTTGGTAATTTAAAATTTTAGTTTTAAATTTGACATAAAATGAAGGCTGAAGAACTTAAAAGTTATTTAGGAAAGTTTGGCTTATTAAAAGCCAACGGAAAGTATTACATTAAAGAAATACACGGGTGGATTACAGGAATAGAGGGAGACAAATACGTGTATTTGAAAGATAATGATAACATATTCAGAAAATTTGAAATAGATAAAGTAAAATCTTTTAAAGAAATGAAATTTAAAGATGAAGGAAAATGAATTAAATTACTTGGATGATATCCGGATAGATGAGACCTGTCTGGATGTAGAATGGTTGGACCAACCAACCTTGATGATGAAGTATTGTCAGTATGCAATACTTATGAGAAAAAAACTTGATCTTGCCAAAGAGAAGGTGGATATTGTTAAAGCCGAACTTGACAGGAAAATACGTCTTAATCCTGCAGAATTTGGTATAGAAAAACTAACTGAAACTGCAGTACAAAATACAATCATTTTGCAGGAAGAATATAGAATGGCGGTAGAAGAAATGATAGAAATAAAATATCAATATGATTTAGCTACTTCCGCAGTTAGGTCTATTGAACAAAGGAGAGATGCCCTTGAAAATCTTGTTAAGCTTCACGGGCAGCAATATTTTGCTGGACCAAAAGTGCCTCGTGATATTGAATCAGAAGTACGTAAGAGAAAAGAGGAAAGGCATAAAGATTTAAATAAAGGAATTGGAAATATGATTCGTAAAAAATAATGTTTTTTAAGTATAATTTTAAAATTTAATAATTATGAGAGAAAAATCAAATTTTGCAGAAAAAATGAAGAAACATCTTCAGAAAAGAAAACAGAAAGATGTTTCAAATGTGAACTATTTGAATTTACCGAAAGGTTTGGATGTGTTCCGTGTTGACGAAGATGTCAAAAAATTAAAGATTGATATTCTTCTGTATAAGGTAACAGATAAAAATCATCCTGATGCTGATTTTAATGAAGGGGTGGCAGTTGAAAATTCATTGTGGTACAGGCGCCCGATTGATATTCACCAGGGGGTGGGTATTAATAATTTGAGTTTTGTATGTCCTTCAATGTTTGGCAAAAAATGCCCTATTTGTGAATATCGTAAAAAGAGAATAGATGAAGGTGCAGATAAAGAAGAATTTAAAAAATATTATCCTCAGCATCGTTCTATCTATTTGATAATACCTCGTGCATTTTATAGTAAGTCAAATGATAGGTGGGAATCATATAAAGAAGATCATCTATATATATGGAATATGTCAAATAAGAATTTTCAGGATGAACTTGAAGCTGCCCTTGAAGATAGTCCAGAAAATTATTCTTTTGCCTGTTATAAAGGAGGTAAAACACTTGTTTTATCTTTGAAATGGGAAAAACTGGGGAAAACAACTTTCCCTGTTGTAAAACATATAGAATTTGTTGACAGAGAAGATTATGATGAAAATGTGGCAGATAAATTACCTTCTCTAGACAATATTTTTAATATCCCATCCTATGATGAATTAAAGGCAAAGTTTTTTGAAATTGACGATACTGAGGTAAATGAAAATGTAGAACCTGTGGAGGATGATGAAATTGTTGCACCAGCTATTACAAGATTAACAAAATCTGTTGAATATGAGTCTGTAGAACCTAAAAAAATGGTACGTAATATTAAAGTTGATGAAGATGAGGATGAGGATGCTTTACCTTTTGTAAAAGATGAAAATGAACCACCATTTGCTAAACCGACAAAAGTTGAAACAAAAGGTAAATGTCCTTTTGGATTTAAGTTTGGTGATTATGGCAAGCATGATGAATGTGATTCTGATTGTGATGTTTGGGAAGAATGTATAAAATTTAAAAAAAGAAGTAAATAAATAAGTTTGTGAAACGGTTAAGTAAATTAGAATACCAGATGAAGCAGAGACAAAAAGAGGATATATTGAATGAGGAAGTAGATTTTGGGTGTGGTGTTATAAGTACAGGATCTACTTTATTGGATTTGGCTATTTCTGGTGGCGTTGTAGAAGGTGGTGGGTTGCCGGCAGGGATTCTGGTTGAAATATTTGGACCAGAAAGCAGTGGGAAAACGGTTATATTAAGTGAGATTGCCGGCAACATACAACGCTCAGGAGGACAGGTAATGTTTTTTGATCCTGAGGCAAGATTGAATGTTCAATTTGCCAGGTTATTTGGTCTTAAAATAGAAGAAGGCATTTATAAACAACCGGATACTGTCCCTGAAGTTTTTCAATCTGTAAGAGAGTGGGTCCCTGATAATGATAAAGTCATTAATGGTATAATGACAGATAGTCTGGCTGCTCTTTCGACTGAACTTGAAATGGAAAATGATGAAGGTGATAAGATGGGGACCCGGCGAGCTAAGGAGTTTTCTGAACAATTAAGAAAAACATGTCGCCTTCTTAAATCAAAAAAATATTTAATGGTGTGTTCCAATCAGATACGACAGAATATTGATGCTGGGCCGTGGGGACAGAAGTATGTGGCACCAGGAGGAAATTCGATAGGGTTTTATTCAAGTGTTAGATTACGGACAAAAATTATTGAAAAAATTAAACAGACAAAAGAGGTCTATAATGTTAAAGTAAATCGTGTGGTGGGGGTTGAAATAGAAGTAGAGGTGGTTAAAAATTCAGTATGGAAACCTTATCGTGTAGCACCATTGACTATAATTTTTGATTATGGTATAGATGATACACGGCAGAATCTTCAATTCTTGAAAACTTATTCTTCTGGGAATACTTATGTGGTTAATGGGAAAAATTTGGGAAATAGTCTTGAAAAAGCCATTTTTAAAGTTGAAGAAGAAGGGTTACAAAAAGAATTGAAAAGTGAAGTTATAAAAGTATGGAATGAAATAGAAAATCAGTTTGGGTCAAAAAGAATTAAAAAATTTGATTAAAATGAAAATATTAACTAATGATCCGTCTTTTACTGCTTGGGGATGGGCTGTTCTTAACGAAAAATCTGAAGTTTTGGATTATGGATGTATAAAAACATCTCCTGATTATAAACGATGTCGCATTCGTAAAGGTGATGACAAAGTTAGAAGAACCAGTCAGATAATAAATACATTGCTTGATGTGATAAAAAAATGGAATGTGGATTATATGTTAGCGGAATTGCCTCATGGTAGTCAAAATGCTTCTGCGGCTGTGATGATAGGCATTGTTACAGGAGTGGTACAAACATTATCTGATGTATTAAATATAGGAGTTGAATGGTATTCTGAAGCTGATGCTAAGAAGTTTATTTTTGGCAGGAAAGATGTTTCAAAAGAAGAAATTCAAAAATTTGTGACCTCATTTTATAAAATTAATTTATCTGGTACAAAATACATAGATGAGGCTGTATCTGATGCATTGGCAATTCATTATGTAGCATTGAAAGAAAGTCCTGTATTAAAACTTAAATTATTATTTAAATTATTATGAAACATTATTTTATTGAGCATCCTTTTGATCCGTCAGCACCAGAAATTAGTTTTGATGGATGGTGTGATATGGAGGAGGAAGAAGCAGAAGAATATTTTGAAGAAAGATTGTTAAATGATAAAAATAATGTTGTCTCTGGGACAGAGACTAAAACTTAAATAATAAAAAGTTATGAAAACATTCAACAAAATTTCGGCTATTATTTGGTTTGCCCTTGCGGCAATAGGAATTGTTATCGCACTTGCCAAATGGAGTTTAACCTATTTTCTTTTTGCTATGGTTTTTTCCTTCATCGGGAAAGTTGCTTGGCAGGAATACAGGGAAATAAAAAATAAAGAAGATACATATCAAAAATTCAAAAAGTCTAACAATTAAAAAATCAAAGTCATGAAAGCATATTATAAAATAATGTCTACACTTCTAACCTTATTAAAGGAAACTGATTGGCAGTTGTTGTTGAGTTATCATCCAAGATTCGAAGAAATATACAATAAATATCAAAAAACCTTACTAAAAACCTAAAAACCATGATTACAGAAAAACCGTATCGTAATG
>Ga0209204_1002776_pt1 | contig 13794 bp, 18 predicted proteins | sample AD_JPNMR2_MetaG_FD_184425 | JGI IMG/M metagenome (GOLD analysis project Ga0209204, IMG submission 184425) | Active sludge microbial communities of municipal wastewater-treating anaerobic digesters from Japan - AD_JPNMR2_MetaG (SPAdes) (version 2) | ecosystem: Engineered > Bioreactor > Anaerobic... | reverse complement strand
AACAGAGGAGAAATGGAATCTATGAAAAGGACAAGGAAGGTTAGGAAGGCTAGGGTTGCTGACGCAATCTTAATATCCGATTTACATTTGACCGATAAAACCCCAGTTTCCCGGATGGATGACTACACAGAGGCTCAGAAACGAAAACTGGAATTTTTGAAAAAATTATCGAAGGAAAACAACAATTGTCCAATCTTATGCGCTGGGGACGTATTTGACTATTGGAAAGCTAGCCCGTGGCTGTGTTCATTCGCTTACGAACACTTGCCTGAGCCGTTCATTTGTATACCCGGTCAGCACGATTTGCCCGGACACTCATTGGACGAATATTCGAAGTCTGCATTAGGCCTAATGGATTCAGTTGGGAAAGTATGTGTTATCAACGATTGGAGAAAACCTATCATCGAGAATAATTTATTCATTGTTGGGGTTCCCTATGGAAAATTAGATGAGTTTGACCCAAAAGAAATTACTTTCCCCAAAAGGAAACGCAAAATCCTCCTACTGCATACACTTATATGGCTGGATAAGATGCCAACTTGGAGTAAAGGTGATTATACGGCTAATGAAATATTAGAACGATATGCAGAATATTTTGACTTGATACTGACAGGGGACAATCACCAACGGTTTATTTCCTTGAAGAACAAAACTACTATATTGATCAATCCGGGAAGCGTAATGAGGATAACCGCTGACCAGGCGGATTTTCAACCACGATGTTTTCTCTACTATGCGGAAGATAATACTGTAAGGGATGTAGATTTTCCGATTGAGAAAAATGTTGTCACCCGAGAGCATATTGAAGAAAAGGCTCAAAAAGACGAAAGGATACAAGCATATATAGAGCGTATGAATAAGGACTTTGAGATGGGGTTATCCTTTAGACGGAATCTTGAAATATTCTTCGAGGAGAATAATGTCCCAAGGAAAGTGAGGGAGATAATATGGAGAGCAATGGAGCGGACAAGCTAGGTAGAAAACTACTCAAGATAAAAGAAGAATTGGAAGAGAAGAAAGCGAAAAGGCTAGAGCTTCAAGGCGAGCTAAAAAGCCTCATGAACCAACTGAAGGAATTGGGGGTGAATAGTCTTGAAGAGGCAGAAGAAATGACCCATCAGATGGAGAAGGAGTTGGAGGAAATACGAGAATCTATTGAAGAACAAATTGAACAAATCGAGGAGCTAATGGAGGGTGGAGAAGAGGATGATTGATGTTCATAAACGTCGCAACGAGTACGTTTCTATGGCATGAATAAGAAAAAAATTTAGGGAGGTAGATTTTTGATGACTTTTGCCGCAATGTTGGTCATAACTCTTTTGGCGTTCGGTTGTATATCGGGTGGTCAATTGAAAAAGAAGTCAGAAAAAGCCAAGCTCAGATATATGACAAGGGCGGCTATAATAGCTGCAGTTTATGTAGTGGTTACTTATTTGTTCAAACCAATAAGCTATGGGGTAATTCAAGTAAGGGTATCCGAGGCGTTGACGTTGTTACCACTCATAGAACCCGCCGCAATTCCAGGACTTTTTGTTGGTTGCTTGATTGCAAATATTTTAGGCGGAATGGGACCGTGGGATATTTACCTTGGAAGTCTGATTACGCTAGTATCCGCATATATTACCTCCAAAATGCCTAATCCGGTTTTAGGAGCGCTTCCACCAATCGTTTTTAATGCAATAGGAGTTGCGTTTTATCTATCGTTTTTATTCGACGTACCTTATCGGGCCGCCGCCTTGTACATTGGAGTAGGTCAACTTGTGTCTGTTGCAGGGTTAGGAATTCCTTTGTATTACTTCCTACAGAAGACCAGTTTGAAGGATTTCTTTCAGAAGGAAGAAGATTTATGAATTCAAAAATTAAGCAATTGCGAAACAAGCTGGAATACCTAAAAGGACAACGTGACCAGCTTCAGAAAACCATAGATGACCTGAAGGATAAAATCAAAGAAGATAAACGGATGCTCATAAGATACGAGCGAGCGTTGGAAATTGTAAAGCAGGTAGGATTACTTACACAAAAACAGCTGGAATATCATTTGGCTGAGCAAGTAAGCCTAGCGATGGAAGCGGTGTTTGATAATCCTTATCGGCTGAAAGTAAACTTTCAAGAAAAGCGAGGAAGAACTGAGGCTGAAATACTGTTCGTGAAGGGTGACCTAGAATTCCCGCCGCTAGGTAATGCCGGCGGCGGGACGATAGACGTTGCGTCCTTAGCTTTACGGATAGCGTATTGGAGTATGAGACGGGACAAGAAAATCAGACCTTTACTACTGTTGGACGAACCATTTTCTCAACTAAAAGGTGAGATAGCAAATCGCCGGGCTTTATCAATCATTCAAGAAATTAGCCACAAATTAGGATTGCAAATTATAATGATTAGCGACGAAAGGGTTTCCCGTGAGGATATAATTGCCAATGCCGATAAGGTTTTTCACGTGTACCAGAAGAGTGGGGTAAGCAATGTTAAAGTTTTATAAAAGTTTTTAAAAAAATTAAAGATTTTCCTCTGAAAATGTTGTCGCTGTATAACGGGATAGACAGTTTGGTGACATATAGGCTTGCAGTGTCGCAGATGAAAGAGTTGAGATTTGAGTTATAAAAATAATTTTGCTGCAAATTGTATAATAAGAACGAGAGAGGAAAACAGAGCTATAATAACCTACCGACTTTGATGAGGCAGGCTAAAAAAAATCAGATGAAAATAAGGAGGAAATAAAAAATGGAAGAAAATATTTACCAAAAGAAAGGATATAAGGACAGGAAAGATTATTTGGAATGTCTGGCGGCAGACTATTGCGTACCGCTTGACACTGTCTATGTACTTGCCTCCGTACTAGGCGAGGATGAGGATTTTGATGGATTAATTTCCTCATTAGAGGACGCGGAGGGGATGTTTGATGAATAGGGAAGGGTTAATCCCCTTCCCTTTAAGGAGATTGCGCCATGAAAGGAGGCTAAAAGTATGAAAGTTATTAAACCAAGCGTTGAAATTATGGATGAGTTTGATGGACTGGATGTAATCAGAAAACTTGAATTATGTGGGCGGGTTTGTTATAAGTCAGAACATAAAATGACTGAAGCTTCCTCTTTCAAGTTCATTCAAAACATAATCAATAGAGGTCATGAATCAGTATTGGAACACTTCAGCTTCACTGTAAAATTTATTTGTGACAGAGGGGTTTCCCATGAAATAGTTCGCCATAGAATAGCAAGTTATTCACAGGAATCCACCAGGTATTGTAATTACAGCAAAGATGATTTTGGCAGTGAAATAACCGTAATCGAACCTTGCTTTTTAGTTCCCGGAACAGAAGGTTATGACATGTGGTATAAGGCTTGTTTAGTTGCTGAACAAATGTATTTCAAAATGTTAGACTGGGGATGTACGCCACAGGAAGCAAGGGCTGTTCTTCCAAACAGTTTGAAAACCGAACTGGTAATGACCACCAACATTAGAGAATGGCGACATTTCTTGAAGTTAAGAACTTCACCAGCAGCACATCCACAAATGCGGGAAGTTGCCGGCTTACTTCTGAAAGAGTTGAAAGTAAAAATTCCAGTTGTATTTGATGATATTGAAGGTGTTGTTTGATGAGGGATAAGAGAGATCTAAAGTATAATCAAAGCGGGTATGTCGACCCAACAGCTTATGAAGCAATTAGTAATGTAATCAAAGAAGAAAAAGAACTAGAGAAAAGGGTTCGTTACCTGATAAGTGTTCTGAGGTCCATCATTGATTGGGCTGGATTTGAACTTATCGGCAGAGTCAAAATCAGGGATAAGAAAACAAGAAAGGAATTCAGATAAAACGCGGATTACCAATCATCATTGAGTAAATGGAAGAAAAAAAAGAAGGCAAGTGATCGAATGATAAAGCGGTGAAATTACTTTGGCAAATGGTGATTTCAACAATGGTAAAGAAAATGGAGAGGACATGGAAAGGAGAGATTAAAATGAAAGAACTTTTGAATAAAAAATTCAGTACATTGCAAATGTTTTTAACTACTTTTTTTGTAGTGGTATTAGTAGTAAGTAATATAATAGCTAATAAGCAAGTACAATTACCGTTTGGCATAACGATGCCTGCAGCTATAATATTATTTCCGATAACTTACATTTTATCAGATTTATTTTCAGAAGTTTATGGCTATAGATGGAGTCGGTTGACAAATATTCTAGGTTTAATAATGAATTTATTTACAGTAATGGTATTTATGATTGCTATATCTATGCCGGCTCCAAGTCACTTTGAATTACAAACAGAATTTTCAAAAGTATTAGGATCAACTCCTAGAATATTGTTTGCTTCCATAATGGGTATATATATTGGAGATCTTTTAAATGATATTATCTTTGCAATGATGAAGAAAAAACATATAAATTCTCATAAAGGATTTAGAAGCAGAGCAATTATATCAAGTTTAGTAGGACAATTTGGAGATAGTTTGGTATTTATACCCATTGCTTTTTACGGATTAATGCCTTTTCAAGTAATGCTTAATACGATTATAATGCAGCCAATAATAAAAGTAGCTTATGAAGTTCTTATTTTGCCTATCACAAATTATCTAATGTTAAAATTATCAGATTATGAGAAAAACTTGAGGAGTGATAGTAATGATAAGAGATAACCTTCGTTGTATTAACAAGATGTATAAATACTGCTTTGAAGAAAAATGCATACAACCATGGTACACGATAGTTGGAACAGGACCATGTAAAGATCACGTAACAGGGGCAGAAGCCAATAACCTCAAAAAAGTACTTGATATAGTCCTAGACGAGAAAGACCGTATCAACAATCTGGTAAGCAACCTTACAATGGAAGAAATTGAAAGACTAAATCTCCTTGAACAGCAGGCCATTATATGTGAAATAGAGAACGCGTTATGGAGACTCATTAAAATCAAGGTACATATACGAGATGATGTTTGAGTCGGAAGGAGGAAGAACAATGATATGTAAAATCGAGGATAGATATATCCTGGTATGTGATATATGCGGAACTGAGGATGATGAAACCTTCTACGACTTCTATGATGCAGTAGAACACAAAAAAAAATGAACGGCTGGAAAAGCCAGAAACATAAGGGCGAATGAGAAGATGTATGTCTCGAGTGCCAGCAGGAGGGATAACTCTACGGGCCCAAGATGTAAACAAGACATCTCGAACCATGTTGAACCAGGATAAGAAAGAGTGATTTATGTAAAAGAAAGGGGATTGCAATGTTTGAATTAGTTGAAGTAAAAACAGGTAGAATCATAGAACGATATGGTTATGATTTTGATGCATTTATCAAGACAAAATATGGAGGCTTCTTCTCGCTAATAATGGATGATGCGTTCACGCCCGGGGATGTTATGCCTGAATTTGCTTGGAGGAGAAGTAAAACAACTGAATTAGCGGGCATTCCCATAGAACGTAGAAAATGCGACAAAAGAATAGGAAATGTGAGTATAAAGGAAATATTGGAAGCCGAAAGGAGGGTAGAGAGACGATGACAAGGCAGGAAGGCGAGTTTTGCAACAAAAGATGTCCTAAATGTGGGGCGATGTTATTAAAAAATGAGCGAGGGGACGAATGGTGTTCGCGTCCAGGATGTGAATACTTGTCGAAGGAGTTGCATGAAAAAGAAAAATGACTGTTGGAATTTATCTGGCAAAAAATATATTGCTGACCGGAAAACCGGAAGCACTCGAATAAAAATTCGGGTGCTTTTTCTTTTGGGGGAGTATGGTACTTGATATTCATGATATTGGCAAAGCCATATACGAGTTAATACCTCATTGAAAAAATTTTTTGACTCCACTCAAAATTTTTTTCCAAAAAAGACTTGACTTGGTTGGACATCTTTCGATATAATTATAACAGAAAATCTTTTGGCTTGGCTTTTAACCATCATGGCTGATTCGACGGCCTAAAAAGCTGTGCCAGCCATTGGGAGAGGGAACCCTTTTGGCCAATTTAAATGAATTTATTGACGAAAACGGGAATTTTGACAAAAAAGGTTTCCGAAGAAGGCTTCGGAAACTCGGTCAACGAAGAAAAAAAGAAGAACGATTGAGCCGAAGAAACGCTTTTGATGTACTCGACCTCACTCCATACAATGCAACTAATCTTATCATTGACGGAAAGAATGCCACCATTGTATATAAATAATCCCTCTCCTTCATTCTTTTCTAAAGTGCACAGCCGGAATAGAAAGAGAACTTTGTTTCTAGATACCTAATTTAGGTATTATTTTTTTGGCTTATTGCATTGGACAGGTAATTTTATTGAGGTGGAACAGTTATGTTCTCGAAAAAGAAAGGCTTCGCTCGGACCAAGTTTGGTAGCAACGATGCAAAAAAGAAAAAATCAACTAGGAAACCAAAAGCATTGCTCCCCAAGCCTCCAAAATCAGTATTAGACAATTTAAAATTGACTCCAAAACAGCGTCTATTCGTGCAAGAATATTTAATTGATCTCAATGCAAAACAAGCATCAATAAGGGCGGGATATAGCCCGGCGAATGCTGAATTTCAAGGTCATCAGCTCATAAATAACCCCAAAGTGAAGTATGCAATTGAATTAGCTATGTACGAGCGGGAACAGCGGACGAAGGTGACTCAGGACAGGGTGGTTCAGGAGCTTGCAAAGATAGCTTTCTTGAATCCAACAGACGTGATCAACGAGTACGATGCATCAATACGCAACGGTGCAACACGAGAAGATACCGCTGCAATATCTTCTATCCGGGTAAGAAGAACCCCGTCTAAGAACGGAATGGGAGTTGAACGGGAAATAAAGCTGCATGATAAGATTCGTGCATTGGAGTTGCTTGGTAAACATTTAGGGTTGTTTAACGATAAGCTGAATGTAACAGCCGATGCAGTGGTAAGGATAGTGGATGACCTAAGCGATTCAAAAGACGATGCAATGGAGACCAATGGCGAAATCGAGGAATGGTGCATATGATGAAAGCTCCAGTGGTAGATGTCCGGCTTTCGGAATTGATTGCACCGTCCTTCTATGAATTGCATAGGGAGCTAAAAGAGGAACGGTATGATGAATATTGGCTCAAAGGTGGACGTGGTTCAGGAAAGTCCACCTTCATTAGTGTTGAAATAATCCTTGGGATATTGCAGGACCCGGATTCAAATGCAGTAGTTTTCAGGCGGTATCAAAATGAACTTCGGGATTCCGTTATCGGTCAGTTTGAATGGACTATTGCAAAGATGAATATGGGACATCTGTTCTACGTACAAGTTAGCCCTATGCAAATTGTTTACCTTCCTACAGGGCAACGGATTATCTTTCGTGGAGCAGACAAGCCCTCGAAGTTGAAGTCAATCAATATCGGCAAAGGGTATATCAAGTATGCATGGTTTGAAGAGCTTGACCAATTCGGTTCAATGGACGAAATAAGGAACATTTTGCAATCGGTTTTTCGAGGCGGAGACCAAAAGCGGATATTATTCTTTTCATATAACCCTCCAAAATCATCCCGTTCATGGGTGAACCAAGAGGCGAAAACACCGAAACCGGGAAAACGAGTTCATCATTCAATATACTTGGATGTTCCAAAGCATTGGCTGGGAGAAAGGTTTTTAACCGAAGCAGAGTACTTGAAACAAGTTAATGAACTTGCATACAGACATGAATATCTCGGAGAAGAAACCGGAACAGGCTTGGAAGTATTCACCAATGTAATACTCGAAACTATTACTGATGAACAAATTATAAGGTTTGACCGAATACGTCAGGGATTGGACTTTGGTTATGCAGCTCATCCGGCTTGCTTTGAACGTTTGCATTATGATAGTACAAGACGTCGGTTATACTTATTTGCAGAGGTTGCTGGATTGAACTTGTCCAATAGGTTGCTGTATATGAAGATTCAAAAATACAACGATGTAATCACCATTGCAGATAGCGCAGAACCGAAATCAATTGATGAGTTGAGAAGCTATGGCATTAGAGTATTCGCGGCGAAGAAAGGCCCGGGTTCAGTAGAATTCGGAGTCAAATGGTTGCAAGACCTTGAGGCTATTATCATTGACCCTCTGCGTTGTCCATTAGCCGCAAAGGAATTTATTAATTACTCGTTGGAAACGGACAGAAGTGGAATGGTCAAGGACAAATTCCCAGACAAAGACAATCACTCCATTGACGCCGTAAGGTATGCATTGGAAGATGATATGGTGGGGTATAACATGCACGGAGTAGGGCTACTGAGAGGGGCGAAATTATATGGCTAAACCGGTATGGCTTAAAAAAGCCGTCGGGGAAATATCAAAACTCAGACAAGGCATTTTCGGCAAATTTGGTAGCCTTATTGGCGGCAGCTGGAACGTACCATATGTGCTGAACAGTAGCCGAGTTGACTATGAACTTGCTCGGCAGTTATACCACAACACTCATGATGATTATAAGTTAGGAGCCGGGTTTGCGAAGCCTATCATAAACACGTTGGCTGGATTCATGGGAGTACCAAGGTTCCGGTGTAAGGACGAAGAGGGCCAAGAAGTCCTGGATGAGCACGTTAATCGCTGGGTTAGTCGGATGCAGCGAACTCACCAGCTTAGCTTAAGAGATGGGGACAGCTTTGTGATGTTGGCCAACCTGGAGAACGATGACCCGCTTTATCCAGATGAAGAAAACCGGATTGATTATATAATCATTCCCCCGGAGCAGATAGCGGATATTGAAATTGACTCGATTACCAGGAGGCCAAAGGCATACACGATTAAGGCCCGAGCCAAGTGGGATGGAGGGCAAAAAGAATACACTGTAACGCAAAAGATAACGGCCGATAGAATTGCGGTCACTATAGAGGGAGATGCTCCGGAAGGCGTGACAAGTGAAATACGGCCTAACCCTTGGGGCTTTATTCCGATTGTTCATTTCAAGAATGAACCAGAGGAAACAGAGCTATATGGAACAAGTGAACTTGAGCCGATAGAGCCTTACTTGAAGGCGTACCATGACGTGATGCTTCACGCTATGCAAGGGTCAAAGATGCATAGCACGCCAAGGCTGAAGTTGAAGCTCAGGGATGTGCAGGCTTTTCTACAGAATAATTTTCCCGAGGCGCTAAAGGCAGTTCAGCGCGGAGAGCAGGCCAACATCGACCTGAAAGGCCATGAGTTACTTATTTTTACAGATGAAGAGGACGCCAGTTTTATCGAGGCGCAATCGACAATTGGTGATGCAGAAGCTTTACTGAAGCTTCTCTTTTATTGCATTGTTGATGTTTCCGAGGTCCCAGAATTTGCCTTCGGGGTACATACTCCCAGCAGCCATGCCAGTGTAAAAGAGCAAATGCCTTTGCTCATTCGCAGGGTAGCAAGAAAACGTGAAATGGTGACAGAGAACTGGCAGACCCTGGCCCGGATGCTTTTGGTTATGCATAGCAAGATTACCGGAAAGAAATTCGAGAGCTATGAAGTGGGAATTACTTGGGATGCCGTTATCGAGCGGGATGAAAAAGAGTATGCAGATACCATCTATACCTTGGTCAACGCACTTAATACGGCTTTGCTTGGCGGTTTCATCAGCTGGGATGCTGCTGTGGACCTGCTGGCGCAGTACATTGATACCATGCAGGAGTATGCTACCGATGACCCGGAATTGCCCGGGGAAAGAGAAAGAATTATCAAGTCATGGTATTTAAGAAGCAGGCTGGAAGATACAGAAGGATTACTTGACCAATTGCAGGATATAGAGAAGGTGTTGAATCTAAACCAGAATCAGAGTCAGAAACAGAATCAAACCAATGAAGGATGATAGCCGATGGCCAAGGAGATAGATGAAATCAAGAAGGCCGCCGGTGATTACCAGAAATGGGCATTAGCTGCACGAAAACAATACATCAATTTACGATTGAGACAGGACAAAGAAATTGCTAATCTATATATCCGTTCAGCGGATAGGATTGCCAAGGAACTACGACAAATTGGAACAACCACGATTTCGGGCCAAATACAAAAGAAACATTTCAAAGAGTTAGAGAAATCTTTGCGGGCGGAAGCTGAGCTAATACAGAAAGGTTTAACGGAGGCGTTTGTTGACTATATTGACTCGGCTGCAAGGGCGGGAGTAGGATATACTCAAGGTGTTGTATTGAATCTATTTGATCAAGCGGGATTGAAGACTTCCAGGATAACGAAACTGTTCAGCCGGGTGAATAAGCAAGCTGTTGAAGCAATTTGGGCGAGAACGAGAAATGGACTTTATTTATCGGACAGGATTTGGGAACACCGCGAAAAATACCGCAGCACCATGCGGGATATCATCCAGGAATCTGTGATCATCGGCCAGGATGCCGTGAAAACAGCTAGGATGTTGCAGCAGTATGTTCGATTTGGAGCGATGACGCTTGCCCGGGACTATCCAGAAATGATGAAAAGGATGAAGGGTAGAATCCCGGGGAACATCAGCTATGAGGCGTTAAGACTTGCGAGGACAGAAATGACTGTGGCATTTGGAGAAGGAGCGATAGCCGCGGCACGAGTTGCGCCAAGCTATCTAGGGATGAAATGGGTGTTGAGTAAAAGTCATCCTGTACCAGACATTTGTGATACCCTTGCTACTACTCATAATTTTAGATTAGGTTTAGGTCCGGGAGTTTATCCCCCAGGTGATGAACCGCCCTACCCGGCTCATCCGAATTGTCTTTGTGTTTTGGTCCCGATACATGAAGATCCGAAAGAATTTGTTGTGAGGTTGAAGGATTGGCGGGATGATCCAAGTAATGACCGGGAGTTGGAAAAGTGGTATCAAAGTATATACAAACCTGGAGCAGGTAAGGCGAAATTACCCAAAGCCTCTCAAAAAGCCGCTGAATCAGTAGCCAAAGCCGCGGCAGAGGCTATAGAGAAGATAGCTGAAGAGGAAAAGGACATAATCAATCTGGACCTGGACGATTTCGAGGATTTGTATGAAAAATATCAGCCAGACGCTTACACTTACGGTACGCGTAATATAATTGAAGACGTAAAAAAGCATAGTTTTTTCTTGATAGATGAGGCTACCTTCGATGAACGAGAAGCGGCAAAGTATTATACAGCTTCGTTAGGTTATGAAGAATACAACGAAGCCTTGAGGTTCCCCGAAATATGGAAGACAACTAAGAGAAAAATCAAGAAAAGGATTGAGACTTTAACCAACCTTATTAAAAAAGCCAGTCCATTGAGTCAAAACACGATATTCTACCGCCATGACGGGTTGGGGACATTAAAACACCTCTACAATCCAGAAGTAAGGGAAATTGCATGGGACGTAGTTGTGAATGGTGATATTAGTAGGATGCCGGAACTGAAGAATATGTTGATTGGCTCAGAGATACAGGAGAAAGGATTTTTTAGCACTTCCTATCGCCAAGGCGTGTTTGTTAAGCGAGATGGTTTGGAGATACGAATTTACGCACCCAAAGGTTTCAGGGGCGGGTTATTCTTAGAAGAAATATCCACATTCCCAGATGAAAGGGAGTATCTGTTTTCCCCTGGACAAAAATTCGAGGTGTTGGATGTAGAGGTAGGCGAAGTTCCAGGGTACGGAGGGATGGAAAACTTGATACTTCATGTTGTTCCCGTAGAATCACACGAATAATTTTGTTACAAATGGTATAATATAGTTAGAAAGCGAAAAGTTAAGTGAGGTGATACAATGACTGAGGATAGATCTGTTAGATTCAGCTGGAGGCCTGGCGAGGCCAAAGCTGAATTTTCTCAATGCGCGTATTGCAAGAACGCCTTGGATTATGCTACCTGCGCAGAATTCGGGACAAAATTTAGAAAATACCGCTTCAACAAAGAACCTTGTCCAAAACGAATACCAAAAAAATGAAAGGAAGGAGGGCAATGGAAGAGAAACAAAATCAAAACCAGACAATTCAGGTTTACGAAAATTCTCCTTCAAAGCGAATTGAAATTCATTCCAGACATCAAAAGTTAGTCGTGAGAGATATGAAAACTGGGAGATATGTGAATAAACGCTGAGGCGAAAGCTGATGCGTTTTTCTTATGCCTTTGAGAGGAGGTGAGAAAGTGCCAGACAAGTTTACAATAACCGATACCGTTAGCATAGCAGATTGGGGCAGCGTGGACAAAACACGAATTCGCAACATGCTGATACAGGGATTAGAAGAAGGAGCTGAAGGAATTCGTGAAGCTATAAGAGAGGTATATTCAGTAATCCGTGGCGCAAATTTGGACGATGCGCCAAGCCAAAACTGGGTAATGCCCCACCATGAAATCCGGGACGATGGACGAATTGTCCTCAACCGTGCCGGTCTTATTGCTGCAGCTGCTGCACTTGCCGGGGCCCGAAGCGAGCCGAACCTGACGCCGCAACAAAAGCGCCAGGCGGCAAGACACCTGCTGAGACATTATAGGGAGCTTGAGCTTGAACCGCCGGAGTCTTTGGCTGATTTCGTCGGCGAAATGGCTTCTGTGCAAGCTGTCGTATCCGGAGAAATGAAAGTAGAAGACGTACCGCTGGCCTCTTGGGCTGATCTTCAGGCCTTGAAAGCCGGTGACCCAGAACCGATGGAGGTTGTGGTTGAGATTCCTGCCGGCAAGTCAAAACGGGGCTGGAACTACAGGCCAGAAGCTTTGCAGAAGATTGTCGGGGAGGTGATGAACCAGGGACTACCAGGGTTTTTGGGACACCAGAAACCGGAGGATGTGGATAGCCAATTTCCAACGCCGGTAACCCATTGGGTAGGTGCGTTATGGAAGGATGGCAAGGCTTATTTCCGGGGTGTTATAGACAAGGCGGCAGCGGACCTAAAGAGGTGGATCAAGGCCAAGACGGTCCGTACCGTGAGTATTTTTGGTATACCCAAACTGCAACAGGCTGGCGGAGAAACGCATGTTGTGGACTATAAGCCCTTATCCATAGACTGGACACCACTGGGCCGTGCAGGTATGCCAACGTCAGTAGTTGCTATTGGCGAGATGGATGAAATTCTAAATGATGGAGGTGGACAAATGAGCTGGAAAGAACATGTGGAGAAGTTAAAGGAGATGCTGGCCAGCAAAGAGGTCACAGTTGGCCAAATCGTAGGTGAAATGGGCTGGGAAGTTCAAGAAGTAGTCGGAGAGATTGACATCAAGTGGCTCCAAGAAGTTACCAGCGCCGTGGAGACCTTGGGCAAGGTGAAAGAGGTCTTGGGAGTTACTGGTGAGATGGACGTTGTCAAGGTTGCTAAAGATGCAAAGAAAATTCTTGACGAATCTATTAAAGCCGCTAAGGAAAAACTCATTGAAGAAACGATCAAGGAAAAAGTAGCCGGCGAAATGGCTCAAGCATTGGTCAAGAAGATGCTTCATCTCCCTGAAGGCGAACTGACCAAGGAAGTCATCGCTGGAGAGATTGACAAGCTCCTGGCCGATGAAGTGGTCAAGAATACAATCAGCAAATTCCACATCGACAAACCGCCTGTCATCAACAACATCGGCGATAATGGCGGGACTTCTTCTGCTTTGCGTGTAAAACACCAAGCAATATAAATTTTTATGGAGGTGTTAAAAGATGGCTTACACTGGACAACCCGTACCCAGCACTGTAACTAATATCGGGTACGGCAAAATCAGCGATGGCAAAAGCGTGAAGGTGACAGTGCCGGAAAATACCATGATTGAGGCTGGCAAGTTCTATCTGCTGGATGGTTTCCTGGGGTGTGCCGTGCAGTCGGTGACTACAGGAGCAGTGGAAACAGCTGAGGTCGTGTTGAACATTGAACCGGCGGAGTATGAAACGGACCAGATTAATACGGTGGATACTTTTGCTAAAGGAGATAAAGTC
>Ga0209204_1002770_pt1 | contig 13806 bp, 9 predicted proteins | sample AD_JPNMR2_MetaG_FD_184425 | JGI IMG/M metagenome (GOLD analysis project Ga0209204, IMG submission 184425) | Active sludge microbial communities of municipal wastewater-treating anaerobic digesters from Japan - AD_JPNMR2_MetaG (SPAdes) (version 2) | ecosystem: Engineered > Bioreactor > Anaerobic >... | reverse complement strand
TTTCAGTAAGCCCTAATTACATTTATAAAGGACAGGCCAGGTCATGACAGACGCTATGCTATTAACTGCGACAAAATAAAAAAGGAACTTGGATGGAAGCAAAGCGTATCATTTGATGAAGGACTTTCAAAGACTGTTGACTGGTATCTTAGTAATTCTGAGTGGATTGAAGAGGTGAAATCAGGTGAGTACAGGAAATGGGTGGAGAGAAATTATGGAAGAGGATAGTGCATTTCAGAGTTATGTCATCCTTACCCCAATCTAATCGGGGGAAGGATCTCAATTAATTAAACGACGAGATCCTTCGGGACTGCGTCCCTCAGGATGACACAAAAATGCCCTAAGGATGACAGATAGTATTGACACGTTTTTCAGGATAGTAGAGTGATAGGCATACTTTAGGAGGACATCGCGATGTATACGTCATCCTGAGTCCCGAACATTCGGGACGAAGGATCTCTTGTTAAAACAGCAAGATTCTTCGAAGTTGAGTCTTTCAGGATGGCATATGAGATTGCTGCGACCGAGGCTTGAAATTATAACAAGGTTAGACATTATTTTGAGCAAATCGAAGCAGTATGAGTTTAAGAAGAATTATCAAAAATATTTTAAAATAAAATTAAAATGTATAATATTTCGTATATAAATATAATCAAAAATCAAAACAACAGATGCAAAAACTGTAATTGCAATGATATAGATAGTTTTTAGTTTATCATTTTTAATATAATCTAAAATTTTTGGAAAAAATAAAATTGTAATAACCAGGTAAAACTCGGGTATTCTCAGTGATAAATTTTTAGATAAAGCAAAAGTAAATCCCAAAAATAATGATAAACTATAAATTTTTAAAAAAGTAATAGTTGAATTATCAATTTCATTTTTATATTTTTTTAAGAATAAGGTAATTGCAATAAAAATAAAATATAAAGCAAAGTACAATTTTCTGTTAAACAAAACAACAATTGTATTATCATTTACAATGCTGTCTTTAAAAGAATAGTAAAATTTATTAAGTATTATTGGGTTATTCAAAAAATTTATTATAGTTTTAAAAATATTATCTATAATATCTATTGGGATAAACGCCAACATTATCCCTAAAAAGGGAAAAATTATATAAAAAGTATAATTAAATTTTTTATTATCAATAAATAACAGGGGTAAAGCTATAAGCGCTGAATAATGAAAAAATGATGCAATAAAAATTAATAATAAATATTTTGTGTAACTTTTATTAACTAAAAATGGTATCGAATATAAAAAAATACTGGTTGCTAATGCTGCTCGTATCTGCGTAAATTCTTGTAAAAAGAGAAACAATGTAATATAAATGTAAAGTGAAAAAAATGGGTATTCAGATTGTTTATATATATTGAATACTTTTATAATTATTGCTAAAAATGCATAAATTATTAAAACTATTCTGGTAGTTGATGAGATATTTGTTAAAGAATATATTTTGTAAGATAAAAACGCGATGATATGAAAAGAAGGCTCAAATAGATAAAAGTTTAAAATTGGTAAAATTGTTTTCAACTAGTGATTTAATAGCATTGTGATAAGCAATTGAATCATTATCAATCCCAATAGGTCTTAATCCTACAATTAAAAACAATATTATTGATATAATTAAAAAAAAACAAATATAAAATAACCTGTTACTATATTTTTTTGTTATATGTTTACTTATCATAAAGCATTGATCCAAATAAATATTTAGTATATAATGTATTGAAATACCTATATTTTTACGGTTTTGAATTTAGTAAATTCAATAAAATTTAAAAAAAATCTAATATATGTTATTATATGCAAGTTTTCTTTAATATGCAAAATATTTTAAAGATATTATATAAATTTTAATTGACTTATAGGTAATTATTTTCTGTTAATAAATCATATTAGGTTTAAATTGAAGAAAATTGTAAATAAGAATATTTCAATAATCGTACCAACATAAAAGGAAGATCAGAATATTGCTGTGTTGATGTAATAAATTAATAAAAATTTAAAAAATTTCAATTTGTTTTATGAAATTATAATAATCGATGCTGATTCACATGATGGTATTGAAAATATAGTTCTAAATTATTATGAAAAGACTATCAAGTAGAAGTTAAAAATAATAAATTAAGAAATAGGTTTGACATCAGCTAAAATTGAGGCAAAAAAAATATAAATGGAGATATTAATGAAAATATAGATGTTGCCCCAAGCCATTTAGCGGTGAAAATTTGAGCTTTACTTTTTTACAATTAGTTATATTTCTTGATGGTAAGTCTGATAAATATTGAAATTTATATTATAATAGTTTGCTATTATCTACAATGATATTGAATTCTGAACAATACTTTATATTTAATTTATTTAAAGTGTAACTTATTGTACTTTATATACATTATATACATTCATCGATAATTTTATTTAACTCTTTAGTTCTTTCAACAATAGAAAATTCCTTAGCTCTTTTAAGTCCATTTTTAATTAATTTTTCTTTTAAATCTTTGTTTGTAAGTACTCTCTCGATAGCATTGCTTAGTTTATATGGATCATTTATTGGGACAAGTATTCCATTCATTTCATTAGTTATTATCTCACCTGGGCCTGTTGGACAATCAGTTGAAATTACTGGTAACCCTATAGCTAAAGCTTCAATTATAACTATACCTAAACCTTCCCATAAGCTTGATAACACAAAAATATCACTTCTGTTTAAAAATTTATAAGGATTTTTTACCCAACCAGTAAACAATACATTACTTTCAATTCCAAGTTGTTTGCAATAAGATATTAGTTCATTTTTTTTTGGTCCATCACCTATTATCACTAATTTTGTTTTAATGTTTTTATTTAATAAATTGAAAGCATCTAATAATAGTTTATGATTTTTTTGTTCTGATAATCTTCCTACAGTTGTTATTATTGGATAATTTGTATTAAAAAATTCTTTATATTCATCCTCTATATCTTCAATTTTTTTTTGATTTATCAATGAAATGTCAATACCGTTATATAATGTAATTATTTTATTTGATGAAAAATTATATTGAATCAATTCTTTTTTTAAATCTTTTGATACAGCTATAATTTTTGCAGCTTTATTAGATAATAATTTGTTTAATATTAAGGCAATTCTTCCAACAAAGCCCATGCCTTTTTTGTTCATGATTAATGAATTTTCAAAAGTAATTATTATAGGAGTTTTAAAAAAAAATATTGATTTTGAAATTAATGTACACATGTTGGCTATAACCGATAATGAAATAATAATATCAGGTTGTAATTTTTTTGATAAACTATTAATTTTAAAAATTCTTTTAAATATATAATAAATTAAAAGAATTGGGTTTTTAGTAGTTGGAGCTTTTAAGTCAATAATTTTACCATGAAATGGAAATAACTGTTCATTTTTAAATAATGCTATATAAACTTCATTATTTTCACATAAATATTTACTAAGGATTGATAATTGGCTCTGAGTTCCTCCGTCTGCTAAATTTGAATAAATAAAAAGAATTTTTTTTTGTTTGTTATTCATATATATTTCTCCTCTGAAAAAATATTTTTATGAGTCAATAAAAAATGGTATAAATATTTAGATTATAACTTATTTTTTATTAAAATAAAAAAATTTGCAATAAATATTGTAATAACAAAATACAATTTGACAATTTTTATAGTATAATTATTTTTAAAAATTATGCAAAAAAATGTGAAAATATAGGAGAAAAATTATATGTTGACCGAAATAAAACAAATTAAAAAACTACAAAAAAAACCGGATGGTATATTCGGATCCTTTATGACAAGGCCTTTCAGTCATGTTATCGCATTTTTTAGTTATAAACTTAAATTATCACCAAATTTTATAAGTTTTTTATCATTTTTATTCTGTATATTCTCTATTGTATTAATTTATCAAAATTCATATAAATATTATGTTATAGGTGCTATTTTTTGGTGGGTAGCTGCAATTTTTGATGCAGCTGATGGGGACCTCGCAAGGTATTCAGGTTTAGCTTCACCGTTTGGTGGGTGGCTTGATTCACTTTTTGACAGAATAAAAGAATTTATTATATTCGCAATTTTAGGTTATATTTGTTATTCAAATTATCATAATGAAATATATTTATTACTTGGAATAATATCAATTTTTACAAATGTAATGAGTGGTTGGATTAGCGATACAAAAAAGCTTTTTATTCAAAAACGTGAAGTTGAAATAACTTTATCTAAAAATTACTCGCTTGGAATGGTTGATACAAGAGATTTTATTATTATTTTATCCCTATTCATTAATGAACTTAGACTTGCATTAATTATATATGGTTTAGGTTTCCCTTTTGTTGTGTTATCTCAAATAATACTCTTTTATAAACGATATGGTAGAAGTAATAATATTTCAAAAGAAAATTAATTTTTTAATAAAACTATAAGTTGAAATATAAACTATTAATTCAAAAATTGAAATGTTCAATACATTATGAATAGTATTTGTGATTATATGAAAATAATATTTTGAGGAACGAATATAATAAAATATATATTTATATCAAACCAGAAGCAATGACTACAAAATCAAAAATATTTAAAGATACAGTAATAGTAAATGCTGCCTCATTTATTGAAAAAGTATTGTTTTTTGTATTAAATATTTTAATAGCTCGATATCTATCAGTAGAACATTTTGGTGAATATTCAACAGCTTTAAGTTATGCAACCTTTTTTTCACTGATGACAGACATTGGAATAAATGTAACTTTAATAAGAGCATTAAACCTTGAAAGCAAATACGAAAATGAACATTTTACCAATGCATTTTATCTTAAAATATGTTTATCTATAACTATGTATATAGTTATGGTAATATCATTATTTTTTACTGGATATAATAAAGATGTAATAAACCTGACACTTATACTTGGACTTGTTCGAATTGGCAATGAGTTTATGAAGACATATTATGCAGTTGATGAAGCAAAGCAAAAATTTATATTTCCTTCAGTTGTTAATTCACTATATGTTGTACTTTATTTCCTTGGTGTTATCGCAGTTATTTTGTTTCAGGGAAATTACTATCATCTATGCCTGGTCAGGCTTGTGGTAGTTTATCTTTGTATTGCCCTTCTTACAACGCATATTGTTACAAAAGTACGATTTAGGTTCCAGAAACAATTATTTACTACATTTGTTAAAAGTGCCATCCCATTTTCAACAATATCAGTACTCAATAGCCTGACATTCAGAATAAACGCAGTTATAATATCATTAATGATTGGTACAACACAGGTTGGATTTTTTAGTAACAGCATTTTATTTGTCGATACACTTGCCATAATTCCAGGAAATCTTAGAAGAATACTCATGCCAACGCTCTACAGTGCTTTAGAAAAAAATGATGAATCTAAATTCCAGTTTTCCTTTGATATTTTGAGCAAATATTTTGGAATTGTTTCATTTTATCTTATGCTTGTATTATTTTTGTATGCTGAAACTATTATAACAACAGTATTTGGAAACAAGTATTTTAATTCAGCAATTCTATTACAGATTATTGCATTTTCACTTCCTTTTGTATTTAATGTAGCATCAATTATATTGGTAGGTAAGGACAGGCAAAGTGTTCTTTCCCGGATAATGCTGGTATCAACAATAGTAAATATTGCGGCAAATATTATTCTTATTAAAATTTTAAATATAAAGGGTGCTGCGGTTGCAGTCACTATTACATATGCAACCATTTTTTTCATGAGCCACTATTACTTAAGAAAGCTTGAATCAATTAAAATGGTTCCCGCATTTAAAAAATATGTTATCATAGGGGCGATAGTTTTTGTTACATGTTTATTCTATGAGTTCTTAAATGTTAAACAGGTATCGCTCTATGTATCATTCTTACTTATAAGTCTTATGTATGGATTACTTACAGTAGGATGTATTATGAATAAGGATGATATTCGTATTATACAGGAAATGCTGGGTGTGAAAAAATAAGTTTTATTCAATATCTGTTTCAATAAGAACCAGTTATTTTACATTTAAAATTCATAATTCAAATAAAAAAAGTTTTTGACAAAAATATTTTACACCTTTAAAAAGATAATAAATAATATATATCAAAGCTTAAAAACAATAAAATTGTGTCCAGGGTGTTTTACTATGAATTATTTTTATTATTTAATAATATTGATTATTTCATTTGTTGTTTCAGTTATAATTGTCCCACAAATAAAAAAATATTGTGAAAAAAAAGGGATTTATGATTATGTAAATGAGCGTAAAATTCATAATGGGAAAATAGCAAGGCTTGGGGGGCTCGGAATATTTTTGGGGTTTGTGTTTGCATTTATTTTTGTTTTAATAATTGATTTTAAAGTAAAATTTAATGCAAATCTCTTTATATTAGCAATGCTGATTGCTTTTTTAACAGGTTTTATTGATGATGTGTATAAAATAAAAGCCAGATATAAGCTAATATTGCAATTAATATCAGGATATTTGGTTGCATTTTCTGGATTGCAATTTGAAGGAATTACCTTAATTAGTGGATTAAAAATATCTTTTGGTTATTTTGGATATATTGTAACAATATTGTGGGTTACAGGGTTTATGAATGCAATTAATTTACTTGATGGAATGGATGGACTTGCTTCTGGAATTGTGATGATTGCTTCAATTTTCATAGCAATAATTGGTTTGATACAAAACAACATAGTAGTTGTTTTATTATCATTTGCTTTGTTTGGTTCAATAGCAGGTTTTTTTGTTTATAATTATCCACCTGCAAAAATTTTTATGGGTGATGGAGGAGCATATTTTTTAGGTTTTATGTACAGTGTGTTGCCTTTAATTGGTATTAAAAAAGCTTCAACTATAACAGTGTTTTTAATTCCATTGGTTTTACTTTTAATACCTATTATGGATATGCTTTTTGTTGCACATAATAGATTTAAAAATGGTTATAACATATTTATTGCTGATAAAAATCATATCCATCATAAATTAATGAGAGTAGGCTTTTCAAATAGGGGTATTTTATGGATTCTATATGCATATACGGCGATTTTAGGTTGTTTTTCAATATTGATGCTCTATGTTAAGCCAGTGATATCGTTAATAATATTGTTGCTTTTAATACTAATTACCTTTCTGACATTTTATACAGTATCAGTTGCTGAAAATTTCGTTGAAAAAAATGGCCATAATTCGTAATTTGAAATATGTGTCAAAAGCCACGAAAATTCCCCACTTTTTAGGCCTCATGGCCATTAGTATTCCCCAGTTTTATAGGAGTTAAGGTCATTTATATTCTCCAGTTTCTGGGGGCTCAGGACCATTTATATTCCCCAAAAATACTTCACACCGCAAGCACGAAAATAATAATGGCATCTTTATTTTTAAAAAATAAGGAGCCTGACAATGGGGTACAAAGTGATCACTGAAGAGAAGATATATGAGGTTTTTCGAGGCTGGCACAGCGGGCAGACGATAAGCCAAACAGAGGGTTTAGATAGGAAGACAATCCGGGACTATCTGCAGCATTTTACAAATTGTGGTTTTACTCAACAGCAGCCATTCCCTCCCAGGCAAGAGCTGTATGCATTCATACAGACAATAATGCCACATCGAGGGCGAAGGAAATCCCAGTCAGAAAAACTTAAACCATATACAGATGAGATGATATTTCAATGAATAATATTGTTGACGGTAAAAATTGAAACTAAGATTTTCAGGATAGCGGTCTAAGCGTTTTTCAGGGTGGGGAATATATATGACCCTGCACTGAGGAATATGATGGCCCTTGGCAATAAAACACAAAGATTACCTTAAAGCCTGAAATAACCCAACAATAACACCAATTATGGTAATAGTTTGAGCAAACAGTAAGCCAATAAGCCATTTTAAAATGCTTGCCTTTATCTGGTGCATCTCTACACGCACTTTTTCTATCTCCAGCCGTAGTTCAGCTCTAACCTGTTCAATTTCTTTGGTTAAATCAGCCCTAACCTGCTCAATTTCTTTAGTAAGCCTTAGTTCAACATCTTTTATTTCTTTTATGAGTTTTAATTCCTGGAGGCCTAAATCCTGCCGTGTTGCAACTTGATTATTATTTATTGCTTCTTCCACTTTTTCAATAAATTCGGCAAGTACTTTTGCTTTAACCTCATCATCTTTAAATGCTTCATATACTCTGACTGCATATCCCATTAGTATACCTCTTGATGGAGATATCATAACTGTTTTTAAGTGTTATCAATATACTAAACAAATACTATGGAAGTCAATAAAAATTATTGAGATTACATGTAAAGATTAAGTGATATGACCAAAAAATAAAAGAGTACATTACCCGGCATGGTAATGTTTTAAAACAAAAATACTTTTGATACAGCAAAATATAACAAAATGTTATACAATATAACAACACATTATAAAAATACATAAATTTTTTTATTAATAATTCAAAATATTGTTGACAAAATAAAAATTTCACAATTATAGTTTAAAAAAATAATAATATAATGTTACTATATATAGCTACACCTGCACAGAGTGAAGGTATAAAAAAATAAAAAAAAGCAATGAGCGAGATGACCTTGGAGGGATTTTGTCCTTATCATTAACAAAAGAGAAGAAATCAGGTGTGGCCATATATTATTTATATTCTTTTCCTGCCTGTCGCCAATCGTATTTTTAACCCTCATATTTTTTATGCACTTTTTTTGTCAGGAGGGAAACAAAAGAAAGTCCTAAAAAAGACGTACCCGTAACATTAACCCCATCTTAACAAAAATAAAAGTATGTGTATATCTTTCTTATGTAAACTACTACTATACATAAGTTGAATTTAAAGAATAAGAAAAGTTCATTTTTTTACTAATTTTCATTCTGATACCATACTTGTCATTCTTGCCTCAGCAAAGAATCTCAATATACAGCAAAGACAAAATACATAATGGGTTGCGTGCCTTCAGAATGAAAAAATAAACAAGTAAATTATATATCACCCTTGATTGTATGCGATGCCTTAGTTTTAAGATTAATGGTATATTGCTTACCTCAAAGTAAAGTATGAAAAAATTTTTTCCTTGCGTTTAAAAATTTATATGACATCACTTAGCCTGTGGTTAATTTGATGGGTATGGTGAAAGTAAGGATTAATTATTTATTTACAAATTTGTCTTTGAAGGATAAAAATGATAATAAAATAAAACAATTTATTGCAATGCAATTATGATAAAGGTGCTGTTTATATGAAAAAGTTACCAATAGGTATACAGAGCTTTGAAAAGATAAGGACAGACGACTATTATTACATGGACAAGACTTTTTTTGTATCCAAGTTAGTGAGTGAAGGAACGTACTATCTAAAGTTTCACAGGAAAAAGAGAATTATAGGTTGAAAAAAAGCTCAATACTTTCTTCTGAAAATACAGGAGATGATTGAACCAGGCAATAAAGATTTCTCTATATTGTATTGACATATGTTTAGTTATCTGCTATATTGGATTTTAGCTATACAGGTAAATTATGTATCAGGGGGATAATAAATGAATACCATAAAAGAAAGACTGGATACCCTGGAAAGTATATTGGGGCAATTTATAGTGCATACCGATGTTGCGTTGAGGCGGCTTGAAAATGAGATGAAGGAATTTAAAGATGAGATGAAGGAATTTAAGGATGAAATGAAAGAATTCAAAGACGAGATGAAAGATTTCAAAGACGAAATGAAAGAAGAAACAAAGAAGAAAAACAGGGAATGGAGCAATTTAGCAAAGAAGATGGGAACTTTAGTGGAGGATTTGATTGCACCAGCACTGCGGCCGGTATTGAGTAAATATTTTAATTGCGATGTTACCATGGAAGGGCAACGAATGTTCCGTCGTAAATCAGGAATGGACTATGAGGTTGATGCCATAGCAGCCGGGGATGATGCTGTGTTTATGATAGAGGTAAAATCCACCCCTCGGGAAAAAGACGTGGATGATATTGTGGAAAAATCAAAAAAGTTTTTTGAATTCTTTCCGGAGTATAAGGACAAAAAGCTCGCAGTAATATTTGGCAGTATTACGTTTCCTGAGAATGTTATTACATATGCAAGTAGACGCAACGTATATGTCATGGGCTGGAGGGAATGGGATTATATGGATATATTAAATTATGACCAAATCAATAAGCAATAAAACACAAAGATTACCTTAAAGCCTGAAATAGCCCAACAATAACACCAATTATGGTAATAGTTTGAGCAAACAGTAAGCCAATAAGCCATTTTAAAATGCTTACCTTTATCTGGTGCATCTCTACACGCACTTTTTCTATCTCCAGCCGTAGTTCAGCTCTAACCTGTTCAATTTCTTTGGTTAAATCAGCCCTAACCTGCTCAATTTCTTTAGTAAGCCTTAGTTCAACATCTTTTATTTCTTTTATGAGTTTTAATTCCTGGAGGCCTAAATCCTGCCGTGTTGCAACTTGATTATTATTTATTGCTTCTTCCACTTTTTCAATAAATTCGGCAAGTACTTTTGCTTTAACCTCATCATCTTTAAATGCTTCATATACTCTGACTGCATATCCCATTAGTATACCTCTTGATGGAGATATCATAACTGTTTTTAAGTGTTATCAATATACTAAACAAATACTATGGAAGTCAATAAAAATTATTGAGATTACATGTAAAGATTAAGTGATATGACCAAAAAATAAAAGAGTACATTACCCGGCATGGTAATGTTTTAAAACAAAAATACTTTTGATACAGCAAAATATAACAAAATGTTATACAATATAACAACACATTATAAAAATACATAAATTTTTTTATTAATAATTCAAAATATTGTTGACAAAATAAAAATTTCACAATTATAGTTTAAAAAAATAATAATATAATGTTACTATATATAGCTACACCTGCACAGAGTGAAGGTATAAAAAAATAAAAAAAAGCAATGAGCGAGATGACCTTGGAGGGATTTTGTCCTTATCATTAACAAAAGAGAAGAAATCAGGTGTGGCCATATATTATTTATATTCTTTTCCTGCCTGTCGCCAATCGTATTTTTAACCCTCATATTTTTTATGCACTTTTTTTGTCAGGAGGGAAACAAAAGAAAGTCCTAAAAAAGACGTACCCGTAACATTAACCCCATCTTTACAAAAACAAAAGTATGAGTATATCTTTCTTATGTAAACCATAAATTTACATAAGGAGGAATACAAAAATGGACAAAGAGAATTTGCAAAGAAACACAAAGCGGGAGTACTGGAAAGAGTATCTGCAGCTTTAATTGCATCAGGACTCACGCTAACAGCAGTTGCATGTCACTGCGAACGAAGTGAAGCAGTCTCAGGCAATAAAAGACGAGATCGCTTCATCCCGATTTTATTGGGATGAAGCAATGACAACATGAGATTGCCTTGTCTCGACTTCGTCGGGACTCAGAATGACAGAGGAAATTTATTGCATCGGGACTCACAATGACAAAAAAAGTCATCCTGATCCCGGAGTAATCGGGGGAAGGATATCAGATAATAAAAAAAGAATTGCTGGACAGGTTGCTTGCAATGTTATATACTATTCTGGGATGAAGGTTAAAAAAAGAGGTAAGTGATTATGAAAAAACTCCCCATAGGGATACAGAGTTTTAAGAAGATAAAAGAGGAAGGATATTATTATATAGATAAAACAAAATTTATAAAAGAGTTACAAGAAGGGTATTATTTTTTAAGCAGGCCAAGGAGGTTTGGCAAATCATTATTTTTGGATACACTCAAAGAAGCATTTGTGGGGAGTAAGGAGCTATTTAAGGGATTATATTTATATGACAACTGGGATTGGGATAAGAAATATCCAGTAATAAAGCTTGATTTGAGTTTAGCGTTAAGTGATAGAATTGATAAATTAGAGTATTCTTTGAATTCATCTTTGCATGATATTGCTAAAGATAATTCAATTGAATTAGAAAAAGAATATTCAAATTTAAGATTTGAAGAGCTTATCAAAAAGTTATCAGAAAAGTATGGGGAAAGAGTAGTAGTGTTGATAGATGAGTATGATAAGCCTATACTGGATAGAATAGAGGAAATTGAGATAGCAAAACAAAATAGAGAGGTTTTAAAAAAGTTTTTTGAAGTATTAAAGACATTAGATCCATATTTAAAGCTAGTATTTATCACAGGGGTATCACGGTTTTCAAAGGTATCGATATTTAGTGGACTAAATCAGTTAAACGATATAACGATAGATGAAAGATTTTCTACAATATGTGGATATACGCAAGAAGAATTAGAGGAAGTATTTAGCGACAGATTACAGGATGTGGATAAAGATGAAGTAAAGCGATGGTATAATGGCTATAGCTGGCTTGGGGATACGGTATATAATCCCTTTGATATATTGTTATTTTTGGATAAAAAAGCTTTCAGGTCATACTGGTTTGAAACAGGAACACCAACATTTTTGATACGATTGTTTCAAAAGAATGCATACTATGTGCCGCAGTTAGAGGAATTTACGGTAGGAGAGGAGCTTTTATCAAATCTAGATATAGACTACATATTTCCTGAAAACCTGCTTTTTCAATCGGGATATTTAACCATAAAGGAAGCGATGAGAGCTGGCAGCAAAAATGTGTATGTGCTTACCTATCCTAATTTGGAAGTGCGGATGAGTTTAAACGATGCTTTTGTAACGTATCTTACACCAAATCCTGTGGTTAAAGACAGGACTGAGATACAATTAATAACAGCATTGCAAAATGGAAAGGTAGATACGATTAAGGATATACTATTTAGTTTTTTTGCAAGCATACCAGTAGATTGGTATCGGAAAAATAGAATACAGGAATATGAAGGGTATTATGCATCGGTAATATATGCGTTGTTGAATGGGAGTGGGCTGCAAACAATAACGGAGGATGCAACTAATGTAGGGAGGATAGATTTAACGGTGATATATGGAGGAAGGGTATATATACTGGAGTTTAAAGTAGTGGATAAGGATGGAGAAGGGGGGGGCTTAAAACAGATAAAAGAGAGGAAGTATTATGAGAAGTATCAAGGGATGTATGAGGAGATATATGTAATAGGGATAGAATTTAGCAAAGAGAAAAGAAATATAGTGAATTTTGAATGGGAGAAGTTGGCATAGGTCTTAAAAGATTAACCACAGAGGACACGGAGGGATAATTTTTCTGGCGATTTACTATAAAATTATAACAAAATGTTATAAAATATAACAACAATAAGTATAGGTTTTATATTTTTTTAAAAAAAATAAAAATAAATTATTGACATATTTATTATTGTATTTGATTTTAGTTGAAAATATAAAAGCTTTTTTTATACTCATTTAATAATATCATGGCTGCACTTTCGTAAGTGATTAAAAGGGCGGTCAAATATACAAAGCAGCGGAAAGAACGCCTTTGGGAGGAAAGAATTATTGTAAGAGAGTGTAGCCATATTTTGTTGTATTCCTCTCTTCCTCATTGGCACCTTTTGTTTTTTCCCTTCATACTTTTCTGCACTTTCTTTTGTTCATGCGGTAACAATTCATCTCTATCATTTTTGTAAGGAAAAAGGGGTTTCATCTCGACAGGCTCGATGACCGGCCAGCCCCTTTACCCCGGCTTGGCGCCTATCTTTTTTTGTCTAATACTTTCTTTCTGCACTTTCTTTTGTCCAGACGGCAACAAAAGAAAGTGCCAAAGAAAAATGCCTTTGTCTTCTTTATGTATTCAATCTTTGCCAGCGTGCTGCGGACGCCTTCCTGGCTATGTCCTCGCACGCAAC
>Ga0209204_1002756_pt1 | contig 13875 bp, 14 predicted proteins | sample AD_JPNMR2_MetaG_FD_184425 | JGI IMG/M metagenome (GOLD analysis project Ga0209204, IMG submission 184425) | Active sludge microbial communities of municipal wastewater-treating anaerobic digesters from Japan - AD_JPNMR2_MetaG (SPAdes) (version 2) | ecosystem: Engineered > Bioreactor > Anaerobic... | reverse complement strand
TTACTCCACCACAGAAATTTCCATTCCAGTATAAACTGCAATCTTGTTAACGATTGTCTGCCGCAGGTCGTTAGCAGAAACTCCTAAACTACTCCACATGTCCGCCAGGCTTTGAAAGGCAGATATTTTGCTCGCAGGGTAAATCTGAGTGATGTAATTCCATGCATTGCTCACATTCATCTTTTGAGGCAGATATGCAATATCATCCACGAGCTTGCACACTATCATCAACTGTATCACACCTTCGCCGACTATCTGCTCCACCACAACCACCCCCTTGCTCGACGGGGACAAAACGATTACCTGTGGGCTAAAGCTCAAGAGCCTCGCGGCGACACCCAGCGATTTTAGCGCAATGATGATTACAGTTTTAAACTGCGAAAGTCCTGTTCCAACCCCGAAATCGGTATCCAACCCGGAAATCAAGAACACTTCGTCGCCCGGGTTAATCGTGTAAATTACTTCGCTCCCGGCACCAGAAGGCGGAGCAGGATATGCGGCGCAAGAGTTACTTATTTCGAGGCTTTCGATGATATGTGCAGGCGCACGCACTATTTCCTGAGAAGAAGTACATCGAAATAACGCCGGGCCGCGAATGCCATATTGAAATACCGTCCAGGTTCTAAGCCCGGACAAATCCAGCGCGGCTAGGTTAAAATTGCCTAAATCTTTGTATGCCAGAGCCATCATTCACCTCCAACCAAATTTCCACTTTCATCAATAGTCATTCCCTGAGGGGTCAAATCTAATATGTCACACAGATTGCTGATAATCGCCTGTCTCAGATTATCCTTGCTAATATTGTAGCCGAGATTGGTAAGGCCTGCGTCGAAATTCTGCGGGCCATGTTGCAGTATCATCTGTCCCCCCATCGCTCCACACACACGCCCAAACATTGCCCCACAATCAAAAATGTTCTCATACTCTTCCGCGTCGTGTTTGAGCTTCACCACAATAGACCCCCAAACCTTCCCCAAGACATCCCTCATGCGCCCGAAATGGGCAATTATCCTCCCATCTTCAAGAGTCAAAACTCTTTTGTCGGAAGGCAGAGGGAATGCCTCCACGGAAAAAGATTCCAAAGCTTGAAGCGTGGCCTCTCCCATGACCAGATACACATCATCAGGAAGTGATAACTTGTCCACATATAGATACATGTCAAAATCTTCGGGATAAATAAGAATGGAAGGACCCAGGGATGCAGTCGGATATTCAACCATAATGTAGTCAGACAAATTCACGCCGTCCTTTACAAAAGTTCTTTTGTCATAGGCTACCGTCACAATCCTCTTTTTGGCAGGAGAGAAAGATAATGCCACGCCGTCACCGTCCGCGAGATTCCACCCGTAAGGCAACTCGAAAAGGTTCTTCCCGCAAGGCAACGACTCCGGATTCACCGACCCTAATTCTATGCATATCAGGTTACTCATGCCCTCACCTCCTAAGCCATCATCATGGCTTCACACATTGTTATATCGTTCGTTACTATCGTTACACTATAAGACCCCGAAGAACCGGCAGACCCATTAGAACCGGCAGACCCATTAGGACCGGCAGTACCGATCATGGCTTCACACATTGTTATATCGTTCGTTACTATCGTTACACTATAAGACCCCGAAGAACCGGCAGACCCATTAGAACCGGCAGACCCATTAGGACCGGCAGTACCGGCCCCCGCCGCAGTAGTCGCGTATATACTTGCCGCACCGCCCCGAGTCCCGGGGGCTTCAACTGTCGCGGAAGCCCTTCCCCAATAACTGTCGCGTCATCCATTCCCCATTCCGGAGTCCCACCGCTGGCGCCCCCGGCACCACCTAAACCACCGGAACCACCAGCACCTCCCGAACCACCTGCCACATTGTACGAAAATGAAGGCGAACCAAACATGCGATATATCGAGACGGCGCCACCATTACCACCATTACCACCATTGCCACCATTGCCACCAGCACCGCCTCCACCGCCACCTCCGCGAACATCGGCATAAGTACTCCCATATTTATTCCATTCATCAAGCGCTCCTGAGGCGCTCTGTCCTGCGGTTCCGGCACCACCCTGTGAACCAGAAGAACCAGGAGAACCGTTTTCACCCACCGCATTAAACTGAATCGTGCCAACTATATATCGGGCATAAAACGCAATATTGTTCGAATGACGGCCACCCTGCCCGCCTGCCCCGCCTGCGCCTCCAGAACCGCCAGCCGCCGCACCGGTATCTTGTGTCCACTTATACCAGTCTTTAAAATACGCCCTTCCCCCGACACCACCAGCTCCTCCGGTTGCCCCGGTTGACCCGGTTGAGGCCCGGGACGCGCTTAGCCCGGCATAGATGTATGCTGTGCCGTTTACCCGGCACAGATTGTATACGCGGATAGTGTAGCCGTTTGTGGTGATGGTGGTACCGTTCGCCAATTCCAGATTGTAGCAATTCCAATCCTTGCTGAGGGAGACACTCCCAGACCAGGATTGATTGCCGTCAGCACCTGTTCCAAACTGATTAGGCATAGTTCACCTCACACCGCATAAGCAGGCAATTGAGCACCCCAATAATACGAGCCGTCCCAGTAGAATACGAACAAATCAGAATAAGACGAATTTGCCGTCGGCGTGGGAGTAACATTGTTTACCCATTTCACCGAGGACGGCCAGGTAATAGAATAGGCCCCGCCATACTTGACCTTGAGCTGGAGGCGTCCCACTATCCCTGAAGGCGCGGTAAAGGAAAAGGTACAACTGGCACTAAGAGTAACTTTCTGATAGATGCCGTTATTCCAGTTTATCGTCTTACTGGAGCCGCTACTGCCGTTGTCATATTCGCTTGTCTCACCCTTCCACCCCTTCGTCAAGGGCCCCAACTCAATCCAAGCATTGTTTGCGCCATTTCTTATCTTGAGCACCCCGTTGGCCGTGTCTGCCCATAGCTGATAGGCATACGGAGAAGAAGGTGCAGAAGTGCCAGAGCTTAATGTTGCCAATGCCTGTAAGGCCGCATTTACGGCAGCCCTGTAAGTTATACCCGTGTTAGCATCTGCCGTAGAAATATCGAAATCATGTTGTGACATTTCATATACCTCCTGTTTCGGAATAAATAATGAAACTGTCTATCTCAATTGGTCCCTGCGATGATTCATTGAGCACGCATATCTGCATAGATTTCCCTCTCCCGAAAGCAGGGGCCCGCATACACACAGGAACCTTTGCAGGTTTCGCCGACAGCACCTCTATCTTATCAATATCCTGAATCATATTGAAATCAACCACGCCCTCGTCGCCAACCTTCGGAATGGGAAACTTCCCCACATACAGCGCATCAGATAGCTCATAGTCATATTTAAGCTGGTAGATTATCTCTAAATTCTCATTGCTACTTGTAGGGCGCAGATAACCCTCAATAAAACGAGGGAAACCTATTCTGCCGCTCCTTCCATCAAAAGGCACATAAGCCGACTCCCACCGCATAAATATATGCTCCCCATCGAAAGAATAACCCATGCCATACTTATATAAATACCCATCTCCGCACAGAAAAACCTCGCCCTGCGCAGTATCAAAAAGCCCATAAATGGGGGCGCCCGTCATCCGCGCCCATGCCCGGAAAAGATAGCTATAAATCCAAACATTCCCCCCAATAAAAAACATAATCCAGCTCTTTGCAGGGTAATGGGCAACCCCATAACTGGTATGCACGGCAATCTGCTTTTGAATTGACGGGGCTATTATCTGAGACACCTCTCCCAGAGTCAACGCACCTGTGGTAACAACCTGCTTCAAAGACTTAACCCCCGCATCATGTATGAAAAACATGTCTGCCCCAACTCCTTTCACAGAACCAGGACACTTCACCCCGCACCCCTCAATCAACTGGACAAGCTGAAAATCAGAATCTACCCCCACGGGGATAGAACCTGAATAAATTGCGATATGCTCTCTAAAAAAGAACACAAGCAAATCTACATAAGTAGCTATGTCAAGAAGCTCATCTCCCTCTTTCAGAACATACGTGAAATCTATATATCCCGCCGTTTCCCCAGAATAGTCCTCGGGATTGTTTAGCCCTGAAAAAGTCGCAAGCATCGTATTTGCTTTCTCAAGCATCCAGACACGGCCCTTATGCACATGAGCCTTAAACGCAGTAGAAGGCGGTTCCCCTCCCAGCATAGAAACCGTGTCGCCGTCGTATTTCAGGGGATTGTTTATCCCATTCGTGATGATGCAGATATCGCCGAAAGTAGTAAAATTTACCTTTGCCGTTTCGTTCAATTCATCATACAGTAGATTAAGCGTTGATGTGCCTTCATCGTACTCGAAAAGGCACCCTCCACCTGCAACAAGGATGTGCCTCGTGCCATCCGTCCGCAGAAACTCATAGCCGGATGTCAAGGTTACTCCACAGCTTTCCTCATGTACCTTAATATATCCGGGAATCTTCTCTATTCCACCGCTCCCAGACACATGGCAATTCTCAAGACGCCATGAATACTTGGACGGCATATTATATGCCGAAAAAACAGAGGCCTCGCCGCCCGTCATATTGGCATATCTTATTACCCCCATACGTCCCTTCAGATTCATACCAGCTCCACTTCTCCCCAATTACCATTATCATTCTTCAATACAGATGCTTTCGTTGTGAAAATGGCACTTTCCATTGTGGAGTCAAGGCCGTTTGCGTTCTTCGCAAGCATCAATGCCCCCCAATACACAATATCCTCGTCGAGGGTTATCTCGTCCGTGTCAGCTAACAACTTAGGCGGCAAACAGTAGCCCTCGATGAAAACTTCATAATCAGCGTCAGGAGTAGGCGCTAATTCTATCTCTATCATGGCGCCACTCTTCATAAAGAGTTTCCTTGTAATGCGATAAACTATAGGCTTCCCTCTCCCAGATGTTAGCGAATACCGCAAGAAATCTTCGTCTTCTTCCCTCTCAATAGGAGTTCCGTCAATATGCTGAATGGTTGTGATGATGTCTAAATCTTTGTCATCAACAGATATTCGATGCACTAAATTGTCTGCCTCAATTAAAACTGTTCCCTGCACCCTCAGCTCGTTCCACAAGCAGAGATTTGCAAGCAAAGACCTCTGCGCCTGATTGACACATTCAAGAATCTCCTGCGAATACTGGTCATCAAGCCCAGAAGATACTGGCATCCTCATCGCCCTTTGTATCTTCCTTACCATTTCAATCGCCGTCATTTGTGCCCCCCTAACCTTTTACATTGTCACTCTTTCTTCTATGAAAATCAAGCAAAAAATGTAATCTTGCACGCTAATAGTATGCTAATTTACAACCTCCAACCTTCGTGAAGAAGATTCGCCATAGATACGATTATCTCTTTGCCCTTTTGCCGCACGAAAATCTCCATGTATTTTCTTAACGCCCATCGCCCTGAAGCCTTTACGTTCATAGCTCCCGGCAAATGTAATAGATACAATGACTTCTACCCCGCATTCTCCAGAAAAAATACCCACGGCATAGGTACCCACAACTATATCAATGGAAATGTTAACCTCTCCCACAAAATGGCCAACGGCATCGGTAGAAACTGTTACACCAACAGAAATGGCAATATCGCCATAATGATTAGCCTTACCATTGAAGGCAACCTCCACAGACACGGCAACATCAACATTACCATCAAAAATTCCAACGCCGTTGAATTCTACGCCAACCGAGATGGAAACACTAACATCCGCGTAGCAATCCACCTTTCCGAGGAACGAAACGGCGACTTCTATATCTATGGCAATATTGCCAGCAAAGAGGCCAACACCATTCATCTGCACAGAAGCATCAATGCCTATGTCCACACTCCCGGCAAAATTGGCGTTCCCCAGGGCATCTACCTGAACGTCTATGTCTATCGTTATGTCCGCATGTATCTCAGCAAAGCCATCAAGGGAAACTGCGACAGATATCGTGACGGAAATATTGCCGAGCTCCATAATCCCCTGCCCGAACGTAGAAACGGAAACATCAATGGCAATAGACACGTTTCCGGCAAATACCCCGTTCCCATACAGAGAAACAGAAACATCAATGGAGATGGCAACATTGCCGTTGAAAATGGCGGAGGGAGAACCCTCCACGCTTACCTCGATGCTGATTGATATTTCCGCATAGGCATTGTTTTGCCCTTCGGCACACACGGAAACATCGCACGAAATAGAGATGCTCACATGGAAACATATTGTGCCGTTTAGCACCACTTCCAAGGAAACGGTAATGGCAACATTGCCGTTGAAGATGGCGGAGGGAGAACCCTCCACGCTTACCTCGATGCTGATTGATATTTCCGCATAGGCATTGTTTTGCCCTTCGGCACACACGGAAACATCAATGGAGATGGCAACATTGCCGTTGAAAATGGCAGACGCCGTGGAAGAAATGGCTACGCTCATGGTAACAGAGACAGCTGCATAACAGTTATTCTCTCCATCGGCGGAAACTGTAACGCTAATGCTAACTGACACACTTGCTCTTATTTCTCCGTGTCCGGAGAAAGAAACAGTTACGCTTACAGCAACCGAAGAATCGGCATAACAATTATTCTTCCCGGAAAGAGATATAGCAATGCTAATAGTAATAGATGCGCTGGAATGCGCACTAATGTAGGCTGAGGCGGCAATAGCAACATTGATGGCGACAGACGCCCCCGCATAACAATTATTCTTCCCGGAAAGAGATATAGCAATGCTAATAGTAATAGATGCGCTGGAATGCGCACTAATGTAGGCTGAGGCGGCAATAGCAACATTGATGGCGACAGACGCCCCCGCATAACAATTATTCTTCCCGGCGATAGACACAGTAACGGTTATATTCACCTGAACATTGGCACTTATTCGTGCCGCCGCCCCCAGGCTTACAACAACCGTTATTGTTATGCTGGATGCACCTGATAGGCAGGAGACGCCGGAAACCGCTACATTGACCGTGACAGTTACGGTTGAACCGGCCCTAACTTGAGAATTCGCCAGAAAATCAAGATTGACATTTACTGTGATGTTTGTACTGCCGTGGCAAAGTACCGTCCCGAGGCAGTAAACCTCAACCCGGGACACATAAGGGGCATAATCTATGTATGTTAAGCCATCCCAATCACCGACTTCATCAATGATGACCTGCTCGTAAATCTGAACGATGAAGACACAGGTTACATCCCCCGTACCACGGATGGTAGTCCCGTCTAAATCTTGGATGGCGTCCCAATTCTGGACGCCATCTATCTCAACAAGGGTGGTCCCGTATTGAACGGCCATCTATTTTCGCATTCATATCAGTCAATGGTTACAACGAGATTACCCGAGTTTACGATAAACTGGTCTCCCGTCGTAATTGTTTTGGATACCGAAAGAGGCCCATAGAACAGCAAATTTCCCCCCGATGAAGCGTCACGTATTCCCATGTGCGTTATGGTCCCCCAGTTTGCCGTGGCTGTGGGGAAAGTGATAGTGCTCGAATTGGAAGTCGAACCATTGGAAGGCGCGCTAAATGTGATAGCCTGCCGCGCATAAGCCCCCCCGCTCACCTCTGTCCCCGTGTCGGCATCGGTCGGGTCAGATGTGTATAGAGCAAGATACACCTTGGTCGGAGATGTTACTGAGGAGTTCCGCAGAAAATGGTTCACGATGGCATTCTCTAAATAGTTTGCAATTTTTGACATTGTTTGTTCCTCCTTCCCTTAATGGTTAAAGTATCTGAAAAGCAAAACGGGTAGAAACTACCGGCACAAGCTCGTTCCCGTCACCATTTTCCCTCTTCCTCTGGACATACGTGGTGAGCTTTGCGTTTTTGAGCACCTCCACAACAGCTTCCGGCACTTCAACTTCCTCATCACGCTTAATGACATAGCAATAGCCATTGACCTGAACAGATACCGGGTCCCTGTCCTTCTCAGTAGAAGGAATTAGTATTCTTCTCTTCTTCTGAGCCTTTAAGGTCTCAGCCACCTCTTTAGTATTGTCTATTTTCTCATCACTATCTCGTTTTGCTCCTTCCCCTAACACAGCCATATAATCCTCCTTATTTTATTTCACGGGGCGTCACGGGGAGAAGGGAGGAAAGAACCCCGTGATAGATGCGCCCCGTGTGTGCCTATCTTCTTACCTGAACGCTATGTAGCGTATCGTCTTCCCCGATTCGCTTAACGTGGTGCCCACATTCACACCAGGAGAACGGCCCGTTTCCCTTGTGCAGGCGACTCCACTCTCAGTAACATTTGACGCTTCTTTTAAGGTAAGTGCCGTTGCGCTGGAAACAGAAAGCACCTCGTAGCAGTTATCGCCCGCCGTGCGGATAATGTCCCCAGCCTTCAGCTCCGTGAGGAAAGACGTGCTTGCTCCCGAGACAGAGGCCGAACCTGCCGTGAAAGACAGCGCGCCTGTAAGCACCTTCCCAGGGGATTCCCCGGCAAAGGCAGAAATCCCATTCGAGGACACAGCAGAAAACTGCGCGGTGTCACCATTAGTGCCCTGGAAAGCCGAACCATTAGCCATACCATTGAACCAGGCCTGAAAAATATCGCCATCGGTAACATTGAATGCGAGAAACGCCGTCGGGACAAAACCCAGTTCAATAGTCTTCACAGCCCCCGTACCTACAAAAGAACCTACTTTGACAGATTCCATATTTTTTCTCCTTTCAAATTAAGCGGTGGCGGCCACTTCCAGCCTAATCATCCACAGGTCATTTAGGATTGCCGTGGCGGTGTAACCCTTCCAACCGATAGTCCCGCGCTGAGCCAGAGGGTCAGACTCTGAAGGCTTCGGATTGCTAACGTAGGTATTCACACTACCCTTCCCGCCAAGGGCAACCAAACCATAAGCATCCTTCCCAAATATCAGGACAGGATAAACGTCAGCATAAGTGCCGGACGTGGAAATCATGCTCCCCTTTGCTCCACCAGCATCTTCCCAAGGCTTCAGGTTGTTATCTATCACGAACCTGATGAGCCCGCTTGCGCCGATTTCACCATTGATTACCGCACCCTGAGAAGAATATTCCTGGACAGGAATCCAGTCAGATAACTGTTCAAGGTCCATCTTCAAATCCGCATGGCATACGGCAATGAATGCCGGGGGGATAGGTTTGGTGGAAATGTTCGGTCCAGCCTGAATGATAGAAGTAATCGGTTTCGCGTGCTGCCGGAGAAGGGCCCGCTCTGCCTTACGGAGAAGAGTCTTGCCGACCGCCGTGTTTACGGCATTACGCGCCGTCCCATTTGCATAAAGTACATTGGTACCCGCGCACAGTACACCTGCACGGAGAACATCGTAGGTTTCGCCTGCCTGCTCTCCTAAAAGGTCGGTAAACTCCTGAAGTAACGGGTCCGTGTGCGTATCCTCAATCACATCGGAATATCCTATCCAGTCACCATACTGGGAAAGCGGAACCGCGATGTCGGTTTTTGTTACCGTTTTACCAGTAGGCGTAACCCCTTCCTGAAGGGGCGTGGTAGCGGGGTCGAGCTTGTTATAGCGACGGAAAATTATAATATCCCCGCTTTTCGACGGTAAAGTGCGCACCTGTCCAAACTGGCCAAGGATGTTATTCGTGGCCGCCCTCGTGAGTAGCCTACGGTCTGCATACGCTCGTACTCTCGGAGAAATGTCATTGTATGTAACCATCATGTACCTCCTGTTAATGTTTAATCACTTACTAATTTTTTGTTTTCAAGCACATGCAGACACTTCATTCATTCTATGCAAGGCCCTGCCTTTCAAGAATGTTCCCGGCCTCTTCCCAACCATCATCATAATCCTGCGGGTCTCCTTTCCTTCCCCCCACAGGCGCGGAGGAAGAAGCTCCGCGTAATGTCTGCAAGTGCGTCACCTTGTTTGCCTTCCCAATGCTTTCCTGCGCTTTTATCTTCTGAATATCTCCTTTGGCGAGGGACTTCTTGAATTCTCCGATTGCCCAAATAATATCTTGTGGGTCGGGAGAATCCATCGCTGCATACCTAAGCGCAGGACTCTGGGCCTCCGCCCATTGCCAATATTCTTTCGACTGCACAACCTGGTCAAAATCCTTGTGGACTTCAAGGATTTTCGGCTTAACCTCCCGTTCAAAAAGCTCGATAGCGTTCTGTTTCGCCATCAACTCCTCAACCTGTTTTTTCTCTGCCTGCAAGTTCTTGACTGTTTCTTCTGCCACCGAGACTTTCTTTATTAACGTTTCAAACAATGGTTCAAGCTCAGGATAATCCTCGTATATCGTTTTCTTCAGATTATCGAGGTCATCTTTGGCCTTCTCTGCTCTATCCGCTTGTTCCTTCACGTCTTGCGCGGAGGCCTGCCCTCTTTCAAAGGCTTCTATTTTCTTGCGCAGTTCTGCAACTTCGTTCTGAAGCCTGGACGCATAGCTCCTTGTGTCCTTCAGAGCCTTTTCCATAGACTCAACAGTCCCATAGATAGGGCTTCTCCCTTGCCCGCCACCTTCATCTTGCTCTGCGTTTGCCTTGTCGCCTTTTTCTCCCTCTTCGGCCTGAAGGTCCTTCGCAGGCGTCTCTGAAGGTTGACGCTTTTCCTCCCCTTTCCCTTCATCCTGAGAAAGTGTGTCCCAGGCTTCGTTATACTCCTGTTCGTCCTTTACGAGTTTTTCATCTACTCCCATTTTTCCCCTCCTCTGCGGGCCTGTTCATCAGGTAGCCGCTTTTATTTTTCCCTGAGCCGGGCTTCCGGTAATCAGGGCCAATAATCAGATTCTCTCTCTGCGTCCAATTCGGGTTCTTTCTCTTTCTCCATCTCAAACATAATATCGTGCAAACATTGAATTCTTCCTTGTAAGCGATAAATCATAATCATGTCAGAAGCAGAAATCAGCTCGTTCAAAGCCACATTCCTCTTATCCGAAAGCAGACTGTAAATTGCCTGATATAATGGTTCATGCCTGTATTCTCCTAATGCCATCAGGTTCCTCCTTTAGCCGCCTTCATAGCGGCAACCGCCACTTTAGCCTCCTGCCCTGTTACAGGAACGGGCTGATTCATGTCTGGGATTATTCCCAATGCCTCAAGTATCTGCATTTGTTCTGTTCTGGTGAGAAGAGGATAAAGCCGGTCAATGTCCACTAATGCCTTGTAATCTCCCCGCTGGGCCTGTCTCGTCATCTCGGCCATGATAGCCTCGGTCTCTTCCTTGCTCCGCATTACATCTTCCGCATCCAATAGCCGCGCAATGTTCCTGATGAGCTTCGGCCTGTCCATGAAGATAGCATCCTGCGGGCCGGCAGTTACCTGCATAAACTTAATGTAATTCTCCATCTTGATTTCTTTCGCCATCAGACTGTCGCACCCTATGGCCCTTATCTTGACGGGGACCTGAGCAATGGGCCCTTTCACTGAATTTATCCAGTCAACAAAAGCCTCCACCACAGGTTCAATGATGTAATTGTCTATATTCCTAATGACCGTGCGCAGATTGATATTCGCTTGAGTCATCAGCATAGACATCCCGGTTGCCGTCTTATTCAGGAAACTGTCCTGCTGCCCTGATGTGTATTTCGGGAGACCGGTCTCCTCATCGGCGAAACGCTCAAATAACTGAATCATATTAAGCAAGTCATTTGAAGAATCCTGAAAATGAATTACATCTATTGCCTCTCTCGGGGAGAAATTCCCCCTGATGAACCAGGGTTTAAGAGGATATATATCTAAATTCCTTGTTTTTCTCGTGTCTATTCTATCGAGATTTATCCCTAACATGGCTGGCCCCGACAGGGCTTTGTTATCTATGAACATCCTAACCGCAGAATTGATGATACGCTGAGCATCCCGCATCAGCTCCGCCACCCCGGTCCCGTAAATGACATGAGGCTTTTTCTTGTAAGGGCACACGAAAAACGGCCTGAAACCAAGCGGATTCATCACCGCCTTACAAATAATCCCATCAGCCGCCAAAACCACGATAGATTCCACCCCTTCTTCATCAGGAATATCATCAGGAATAGCAACCTTAGCCTCTCTCAGCAGAGACGCGGGCACCCGTCCCCAAAATTCCAGCACGCTCACCCGGGCGTCCTTTTCTGATTGCTCTCCCGCATAATTGTCGCTCAACTGAATATATCGCTTGTCATTCTCTTCATTTGTCGTGGCCCTCCGGGCCGCTTCGTAAACCGCTTCAGGGTCATACCCAGGCAGATATGCAAGCTCCCTGAATTTATCAGGAAGTAACCTTTGGAAATGTATTTCCCCGATTGCATCCTTATTCGATAGTGCATTTATATCTGTGTAATACTCCCAAAGAGGGATATGGTCCGCCACGGGGACAGGTTCCTCAACCTCCACGGCCTCATAAGGCGTGACCTCGGAATCAATTCCTGCTACGGGGAGTCCGGCCACGGTACGCATACGCAGAATTTTTCTCCGCCACATCTCCACTATGGGGGCCTTAATAACGGTAGTCCCCAATATCGTGAGTTCAAGAATGGCGGTATCCAGAATTTCTTCAAACTCTATATCTCGGAAAAGTTCTCTCAAATAGGTTCTTACCTGGTAAGCGGACTCTTTCGCTTGCTCAACATTTAGCCCAAGCTCTTCATAAAAAACGGGAATGCAGTCAAAAGGAACCTCTCCGCGCTGGAAGAGAACATCCATAATCTTCGAATGGGCAGTATGGCATTTAAGAGAAGTGAGCTTTACAAAAGCCCTGCTCATACTCTTCCTGCCTTCTGTTTTCTTCCGCCAAGCAGTATTCGGATTGTACTCACCAAGAAAATTCATCCACAATTCTTGCCACAGGTCTTCCCAAGGCTGCCTTGTTCTCTTAAAGGCCTCAAACAAATTCTTCACGTAACTCGACAATCCAAGATATTTGTCCGCTTCCATCAGTACCCCACCCATTCATCCAAAGGCCGGTATCCATCCCCATAAGGAGATAGCTCTTCCGGCAAGTCTTCATCATCCTGCACCCTATAAGCCGCATAGGGCTGCGCAAAGGTGAGAATGTGCGCATCCGCTATATTCGGGGAAGCCAGCCCCCGCTTCTTCATTTCGTCCTTGCGCTCAATTTGAATTTTTCCGTCTGATAGAACCCGATATGTCGGAGCAGTAAGTTCGCCAATCAAGTCGCCATCCTCATTGTCCCAAAGCTTTCCCCGCCCCGTTTCAAGCCACTCCCGCATCAATCCCCACAACTCATCTCTTAGTCTGCGATATTCCTGGCTATCTACGGCGGGGGACTCCGCCACATTCACCGGCACCACGGGGAAACCAAGCTCATAGAGTCTGTCATAGACACCGGCACCGATTCCTATCACGTCAATAAAGATGTGTCGGGGCTTCTCCTTGTTTGCCAGTCTCGCCACGTAACCGGCCACCTCCATTGTGCTCTTCCCTCTCAAAACATGGTAAGGCAGAAACTCATCACCCTGCCTTCGAGCAATAACTGTACTGTCATCCCCGTAACGAGCAACGTCAACACCATACACAATAGGATGTTCCGTTTGTGGCGGAATCTCCCTGATAAGGGCCGCTTCTGCAAGAGAATAGGAGATAAATGTATCCTCCGAATGCAATGGAAACTGCCCAAGCACCCGCACACGATAAATGTTCGAGTCGCGGCCAAACTTCTTTTCAATACGCTCAGCAAATCGCGCAGGAACAATAGGGGAATCGAGACACGTCCATTGAAGACAACGATATAAATCCTTGAGTTTATGATGAGAATCAAAGAATGCCCCCTCTCGCCGCGTAGGGTTACCACATAAAAGGGATTTCGTCTCAACCCCTCCATGAGCACCTTCCAAAACTTCAAAGGTATTCTCCGGGACACCAGAAGCCTCATCCACCACGATAAAAACATAGTCCGCATGAAATCCCTGAAGTGCCTCCGGGTTTTCTTTTGTGGCAGTCCGGGCCACCGCAAACCATTC
>Ga0209204_1002755_pt1 | contig 13875 bp, 10 predicted proteins | sample AD_JPNMR2_MetaG_FD_184425 | JGI IMG/M metagenome (GOLD analysis project Ga0209204, IMG submission 184425) | Active sludge microbial communities of municipal wastewater-treating anaerobic digesters from Japan - AD_JPNMR2_MetaG (SPAdes) (version 2) | ecosystem: Engineered > Bioreactor > Anaerobic... | reverse complement strand
TGGCGCATTCCGATGTCCGCGATCATCAGCTACAATGACAGGCCCATTCCTGCCAACACCCCCGTCGGCCTGCTGCGGCAAGTCGTCGATCCGAACAATGCGACCACTTCGGGCATCAAGCCGTACGCGTACCTGGGCTATCTCCAACTGGTCGCGCCCATGGTTCGGCTGCAGGACTGGGTGACCGTCAGGAGCCACGTGTACACGCTGTACAACGTCGTCGGCGACACGACCGAGCCGCCGGTCTGGCTGCGGAGTCAGACCACCATCGACCGCACGCGCTGCTTGTACACCAACGATCTGCCCGAGCGTATCGTCCAGACGGAGCCGATCAGCTACTTCAACGCAGTCAGCGATCAGCAGTAAGACGCCCGCAAGCGGGCGAGCTATGGGCTTTAAGCTATGAGCTATGAGCCAGAAAAACACACAAGGCGCATGGCTTGGTTGGTAGCTGAAAGCTCATAGCTGATGGCTTACGGCTGACAGCTGATAGCTCATTTCAGATACAACGCCAGCGTGGCGATGTCCGCGGGGCTGATGCCGCTGATCCGGGCGGCCTGGCCGATGGACCGCGGGCGAAAGCGCGTGAACCGCTCGCGGGCCTCGGTGCGCAGCGAGTGGACGGCGTGGAAGTCGAACCCCTCGGGGATGAGTCGCGACTCGAGCTCGCGGTGCCGTTCGATCAGGCGGCGTTCCCGCTCGAGGTAGCCGGCATACTTGTGGCGAATCTCCACGGCCTCGAGCACGTCGGCAGCCACGCCGGACAGATCGAGCGGCCCGCCGGCACCGTCGCCGCCGGCCGCCGCGACCACGTCGGCGAGACGAATCTCGGGCCGGCGAAGCCACTCGGCCAGCGGCTTGCCGTCGTGTCGCAGTTCGGCCAGCGCCGCCGACAGCCGTTCGATGGCCGCCTGCTTGCGTTCGAACACCTCCCACCGCCGATCGTCCACCAGCCCGAACCGCCGCCCGATGGGCGTGAGCCGCGCATCCGCGTTGTCACTGCGGAGCATGAGCCGATACTCCGCCCGCGACGTGAACATGCGGTACGGCTCATCCGGCGGCCGGGTCACCAGATCGTCGAGCATGACGCCGATGTACGCCTGGTCACGACCGAGCACCAGCGGCTCCGTCCCCCGCACGCGGGCCACGGCGTTGATCCCGGCGATGAGCCCCTGCCCCGCCGCCTCCTCGTATCCGCTCGTGCCGTTTATTTGGCCCGCCAAAAACAACCCCTCGACGCGCTTGGTCTCCAGCGTGACCCGCGTCTGATCCGTGGGCACCCAGTCGTACTCGACCGCGTAGCCCCATTGGACGATGCGGGCGTTCTCCAGGCCGGCGATCGACCGCACCAGCGGCTCCTGCACGTCGCGCGGCAACGATGTGGAGATGCCGTTGCAGTAGATCCACTCGTTGTCGTAGCCTTCCGGCTCGAGGAAGACCTGGTGCGAGGCCTTGTCGGCGAACCGCATGATCTTGTCCTCGATGCTCGGGCAGTAGCGCGGACCGCGCGACTGGATCTGGCCGGAGTACATCGGGGCGCGATGGATGTTCTCGCGGATGAGTTGATGCGTCCGCTCGTTCGTGTGCGTGATCCAGCAGCACACCTGAGGCTGGCAGATGGCCTCGGTGAGGAACGAGAACGGCACGGGCGGGTCGTCGCCGGGCTGAGCCGCGCATTGGCGATAGTCGATGGAGTCGCGGTGCACGCGCGGCGGTGTTCCCGTCTTGAGCCGGCCCAACGTAAAGCCCAGTCGGCGCAGCTCGTCGCTCAGCGTCACCGCCGCCGGCTCGCCGATTCGCCCACCCGGCGTCTGCTGCGGCCCGCAGTGCAGCAGGCCCCGCAGGAACGTGCCCGTGGTCAGCACCACTGACCGCGCCCGCAGTTCCCGCCCGTCCTGGAGCACGACGCCCGTAATCCGCAAAGTCGCGCCGGTGGTCACCGCGTCGGCTCCGGTCGCAGCCCCGCCGGGCTGCGTTTCTTCGACCAGCAGCCGATCGACGATGCCCTCGAGGATGTCCAGACCGGGCGTGCCGCGGAGCAGATCCTGGACGGCCGCCGCGTACAGGTCCCGATCGGCCTGGGCTCGCGGCGCCCAGACGGCCGGCCCCTTGCTGCGGTTCAGCATGCGGAACTGGATCCCCGCCCGGTCCGACGCCAGGCCCATCAGGCCGCCCAACGCGTCGATCTCGCGTACCATCTGGCCCTTGCCGAGCCCGCCGATGGCCGGGTTGCACGACATCCGGCCGATGGCCCGGGCGTCCATGGTCACCAGGGCGGTCGCACAGCCTGAGCGAGCCGCCGCCCAGGCCGCCTCGGCCCCCGCGTGTCCGCCGCCGATCACGATGACTTCGTAGTTCCGCATGCTCATGCCCGTCATACGCTCGGGCTCGGCCCGAGGCCGACGCCGAGTCCCGCCATTATATCCGAACCGTTCCCGCCGGACGCCCGCTACAAGGCAGCACAAACCGGTGCACACCGCGTCCGGGCGACACCTGAGCACCGGGTACGGTTTTCCGTCCACCTCAATCGATTCGGCAATTCCCCGAACGGCATTTGGGCGCTGCACGGCGTGCGCGGCCCACGGGCTGAGGTAAGCTTGAATCGGAGGACGTCAGCGGAGGCGTCCTGGCCGGGGATCGACGGCCCCGAGGATTGCCGTCGAGGCAGGAGTTCGGGTCATGAAACTCGAAGCACTTCTCGAGGAACAGCAGATCGAGTTCGAGAAACACACGCACGTGCCGGCGTACACCGCGCAGCGGCTGGCCGACGTCGAACACGTGTCGGGCTACATGGTGGCCAAGCCGGTGGTGGTCCGCGGCCAGAGCGGGTTTGCCATCTGCGTTCTGCCCGCCCCCAAGCAGCTCGACCTCGAACGGGTAAGCGAGATCCTGGGCGACCCGGAGGTCCGGCTAGCCACCGAGGCGGAAATGGCCGAGTTGTTCCCGGATTGCGAGCTCGGAGCCGAGCCGCCGGTGGGCAGCATGTTCGGCATGCGAACCATCATGGACACGGGGCTGCGTGACGACGACTATCTCATCATGCAGGCCGGCACGCATACCGAAGCGATCAAGACTCGCCGGGCCGACTGGGAGCGGTTGTGCAACCCGATCATCGGGCGCATCGCCAAGTCGTAATCACCGTAGGGCGCCTATTGCACGACACTGATTCGCAACGAGGCGACACGGGCAGCCTCACCGCGAACGGAGAGAGTTTTTCCCTGGGCGTGCGACACGTTCGGTCGCCCGGGAAGGGTTGTGTTCAGCCCGCAGCGACGTCATCGCTTCGACAGTCTTGCGCACGCTGCGAACGATGTCCGCTCGCAACAAGGGCGTGTGCAACGTGCCTTCAACGTGCACTTCCATCACCTCGCGAGCCACGCCCTCGACCAGTTCCGAGAGTACACCCATCCGCGGCAGGTTGAGCGGGCTGCCCACCAGCAGAATCAGGTGCGTGGCCAGATCCGACGCCTGCACCCGCCCCGCTCCGACCATCGAGATGGCCTTGCCGCGCAGATCAATGCGTTCGAGGATGATGTCATCGCCGTCGACGATAAAGTCGCCGAGGGCATCGTGAAACGCGTTGTCGTCGTCCAGGGACATGTGCACAACCTGCATGATGCCCAGGATCATGGGCAGCTTGGCCATCTGGGCCTCATGGATGACCACGCTTCCACTGCCTTTGCGCATCTCGGGACGTCCGAACTGTCCGCTGAGGGCGAGCTTGCCTTCCATGGTTCCCTTGAGTCGCACGGGCTTGCCGGAGGCATCCGTCCCGTCGTTCAGGAAGTCCTCGAGCGACACGCTGCGAGCCGTCAGATTCAGGCCAAACAGCGGCGGCTGGACGGCGTAGTCCACTTCGAGTTCGCCCAGCAGCGTGCCGCCGTACAGCGTGCCCGTCACGTCGGCGATCTTGATGACCGAGCTTCCCAGCAGCCGTTCGATGCGGGCGGAGGCGTCCGTGACCAGCCGTCCGTCCACGCGGGCTTGGTTCAGCTTCAGGTGCGTACCGGCGTAGAGTTGCTCGTCGAAACCGACCACGCCTTCGAGACTGCCCTGCACGTCGGTGATCTGCGCCCCGGCCGTCATGCCCGCCTGACGGAGGTCCACGCGGCCGGTGAGATTCCACTTGTACTGCCCGTCGTCGCCCGCGCTCACACGGATATCGCGGAGGTACAGATCGCACGTGCCCGTCGGCTGCACGTCACGCCAGAGCCGCTTGAGACGCCAGGGCATGGCCCGGCGCAGTTCATCGCTGAAAACCAGGTTGCGGGCCTCCAGCGAGTTGAGATGGACACGGACCGGGCCGCTGTCCAACGGCAGGCATCCGGCCATGCTGAGCCGCAGGTCGCCGTGCCGCGCGGTGAGGTTCTCGATGCGGACCTCACCGGGCGTGAACATCACCTTGCCGCGGACGTTGTCGAGGGGCAACGGAAACTCCGCGAACGTCACCTGACAGTCCAGCGGCTCGATTTGTGCCTTATATTCGTCTCTTTGAACAGCGGCGGCTTCGTCGCTCGATGGCGCCGACGTGTACTGCAAATCGAACCGCACGCGGCCGCGCGGCGAAAAAGCATCGAACACCGCCTGCATCGCGCCGGGTAGAGCCGCCCGCAAACGATCGTCCAGCTCGAGCGCCTCGCTGCGAACACGGACCGACATCTGCGAACTCGCGGCGGTCAGACCGGCCTGGCCTTGCACTTCGATCACCGACCGCCCCAACCGCCCTTCGAGCGAGATCACTTCGAGCAACTCGGGCACGATCCGCAGCGTGCCCCGGACCTCGTCCAGGCGAGCCGTGCCAATCGGGATGTTGAGCGCCGCGTCCTGCAATCGAGCGGTCAGGTCGAATCGCGGCGTCTCGCCGGGCGTGATCGTGTAGAGCCGTCCGCTCACCTCGGCCCGGCCGCCGGGAGCGTAGCGCTGGTACGTCTCGCGTATCTCGGGCGGCAGTGCCGCGGCGAGATCGTCGTCGAGGTTCAACCGCTCGGCATGCAATCGGACATCGAGTGAGCCCGCCCGGTCGCCGTCGCGATCGGCGATTCCCGACACACGTACGACGGCGTCGCCGTGACGGCCGGTCAAATCTTCCAGCCGCATCGTCCCGCCGGCGATCCGCACGCGGCCGCTCAACTGATCGAGGACGTACGGGAAATTGGCGTACACGAATCGCCCGTCGCGGAATGTGGCGTCGATACCGGCGGTCCAGCGAGCGGGCGGCCCGGACCAGTCGGCAGCGGGTCGTTCGAGATGAATCTCGAGATCCAATTCGGCCCACTCGAGAAACCGGCGGCACAACGCCCGATCCTCCTCGGTCAGCCGGTCCAGCAAATCGGCATCCAGACTGATGTTGCGCCCCTGGATGTCGAGCCTCACGCTGTCATGCGAGGTGTAGCCGCCGAGCACGCCGCTGATGACCACGCGGCCCCGGCCGTGCGTCCCTGTCAACCGCTCCAATTCGACCGTGCCGTCGCGCAGGAAATGGACATCGCCCGACATGTCGTCGAGCCGATAAGGAAACTCCTTGAACGCGGCCGAAACCCCTCGCGGGATCAGCTTGCCGCCCAGGAATTCGATGCCTTTGTCCGGCCCCGGCTCCTTGCGCAGCCGGACACTCAGATCGACGTTGCCGCGGCCGTCGAAATCCTCGACGAAGGCGGCCAAGCGGTGCCATCGCCGCACGAAGCGTTTCTCGGGTTCGCTGGTGTCCTCGTCACAGCGAGGCAACGGAACACCGGTAGCGGTCAATTGCACATCCAGGCCGATGCCGTCTAAGCCGGCCGCGTCGGCCGATAAGGACAGTCGGCCGGCAAGTCGAATGGAACTGTCGCGGAACAAACCTTCCAGCTCGATCTCGGCTTGCCGTTCGTCGAACACGATGGTCCCGGCAACGTTCGAAAACCGAATGTATCGCCCGATGGCCGGGTTGGCCGCCTCCACCTCGTCAATGGGCACGGACAGACTCGCCTGGTCCAGTCGCAGCCGGGCCTGGGCCCCTTTGCGGGGATCGAATCGCAAGGTTTCCGCACGGACCGTGCCGGTGAGCTCGAGCGTATCGAGCCAACGATTGATCTCGCGCGGTGCGGCAAAGCGCAGCTCCTCGAGCGACAGCGCGGGCAGCAGCGAGCCGCTCAGGGCTCCGGTCTGCATGTCGATCTTCAGCGAGCCCGCCTCACCGGACCACTGCGAGCCGTCCTCGCTGGCGATCAACTTGGTGATGTGCAGATCGTATTGTTCGGGCTGCCGCGGGTCGGGCTTGGCGCCGGCGTAGAACGTTTGCACGACGCCGTCCGTACCGCCCCGCTCGTTGATGCGATACTGCCGCACTTCCATGTTCCGCAGCCGAATCTCGGGCAGTCGCGGCGGGCCCTTTCCTGGCTTGGTCGGCTTGCGTCGCGCCAGCATGGCCGTCCAGTTGCCCTCGCCGTCTTCGGCACGCCTCACGAGCGTGAGCCGCGGATTCACGGCGATGATCTCCGGCACGACCAAATCGCCGGTAGCCAGGCTGAACGGCCGTAGACGCAGGAAGAGCGTCCCGGCGGTGAAAAGTGTGCGGTCGTCCAGCGAGGACTCAGCGGGGTAGAAGCCGGTAGATTCGGGCACGGCGATGGTGACGCCGACTAGATGCAGGCCGCTGAACGGAGCCAGTTCAACGTGGTCGATGTGTACCTCGCCGCCGCTGAAGTCGGCCAGCCACCGCTCGGCGAAGGCGCGAAGCCGGGTCTCGTCGGTGATGTACCGATACCCGACCCAACCCGCCGCCACACAGAGGAGCATCGCCAGGCCGATCGCCTGTCGCATACGTGACACCGGCCGGCGGCCCTGCGGGTGACCGGTCCACCATCTCAGGCGAGGCACTCTCACGCAGGTCGGTCCTCCGAAGCATCACCAGCGAGCGAGCCGGTAGTAGCAGGCGGCACTGCGGACGCCGGCGTCGGTACCGAACGACAGCGATGGATGAGGCCGGCGATTCCGGCCGCCGACAGCACGAACAGCATGGGCATGAGCGGGATGCGATAGCGGACGCTGCCGACGAAGATCATGTGTAGCGCGGTGAACGCCAGGACGGGAGCCAGCAGCACGAGCACCCAGCCGATGTGCCGACGAGCCTGCCACAAGCCGATGACGGCAGTCACGAGCACGATGCTCATCCAGATAGCGCTGACGACAGCGCTGAGCCCACGGCGATGCCCGGGCTCGTTGGGAACGATGTTCCACGTGCGCAGAAGCTTGGCAGCAGCCAGGGACAAGACACGAGCGGGGTCCTGCCGGGCGGCTTCGACGGCCTGGCTGCGCCAGTAGGCGTCCCACTCCAATTCGCTCATGCCGGCGGCTTTCGGATCTTGCTTGGTATGCGCCAGATCACTGGCTCCGTCCGCCCCGGGCTGGAGCCCGTCGTAGAGGGAAATACCCCCACGAGTCGTGGTCCACCGCCACTCGCCCAACAGACGCGCGTTGCGCAGTGCCCAGGGCAACAGACCGGCGTACACGACCGCCACCACAATGGCCGCCGACACGAACGCCCGCGGACGCCACCATCGGCACGGCAGGATCACCGCCGGCACCAGCGGGATCAGGATGGTGGACGAGGGTCGAAGCATGACACACGCCAGGAGCGCCACACCCGCGGCGATGCACAATGGCACCGGCATGGATCGCTCGCGATCGCAGAGGCACAGCGTCAGCCACCACACGGCGACGAGCGCAACCGCGAACAGGGCCTCGGTCAGCAACAGCCCGGAGAAGAACACCAGGAACGGATCGAACGCGGCAGCCAGGCCGGCGAGGAATGCGATCAGGTCGATGCGAGCTTGCGGATTCTCGCCGGTATGCGCCGGTTCAGACCGGTCGCCCGTTGAGGGTCGCGCTTCTAACTTCCGGCTACACAACGCAACCCACTGGCGGGCGAGGAGGAATGTCGCCGGCGCGACCAACGCGGCCAGCAGCGCTTGCGTGATCCGCAGCGCGGACATGGGCAGCCCGAACCGCTCGAAAATCGCGATGAACGCCGGATAGCCCGGCATGTACGTCGCCCGGTAGCCGAACTCGTCGATAAGCCCCTCTCCGGCCGCCAACGATCGGCCGGCCAGTTGATACGCGTACTCGTCGGGAAAACTCAGCGCCGCCGGTTCATGCCCGTGACGGACCGCCACCCAGCCCACGCGCAGGACCGCGGCCACCGCGAAAACCACGATCAATCCGGCCCAAGCCGACCTGGTCATGCGAGCATGATACGCCGAAAACGGGCGAGGTTAAACGAGCCAGGACCGACCGGGCGACCGGCGAAAACCGTCCGAAGAACCGCTCGATTATCGGCGTGTATGTTATTGCCCCACCGCGGGGCGGTGTCCGGTGTGGACATCGAGACGCTGGATCGTCAAGTCGTCCGGCGGTCTGGTCGATACGGTCGAGGCAGGCAGCACGACGTCGAGACTCGCGGCCAAGCGGTTTCGCCGCGGCTCGCCGTCTGAGTGCCTCGCCGGACCGGAGACGTCCCATGGTTCGAGCGCGCGGGCTGACGCTGATAGAAGTGCTCATCGTCGTAATCGTGCTCGCCCTGCTGGCTGCGATCATCACGCCCCAGTTCAGCCGTGCCGAGCAGGACACGCGTCTGGAGGTATTGAAGACGCACCTGCTGGACGTCCGGGCCCAGATTCGCCTCTATCGTGCCCAACACGGCGACCGGCTCCCCGAGATCGAGACGTTCGTCGAGCAGATGACCCAGCGCACCACGCAGGATGGTCAGACGCGTGTGAATGGCCAACACGAGCAGACTTTCGGCCCCTACCTGGAGTCGCTCCCGATCAATCCCTACACGGGCGAGAACCGAGTGAGCGATGGGCCTGTGGGCACGAGCGATTGGTACTACGACCCGGTCAGCGGTCTGTTCCGTGCGAATCACGACGCCGCGTTCATCGAGTACTGAGCCGCAAGGGAAGCCCCGCGGGCGAGGGACGCCACCGACAAACGCCCGACAAAGCCGCACGAATTCGAGAGCCCCGCTCAGGCCGCCTCGGGGGGGGGCCTGACGGGTCTCTCACTTTTTTGCACTGCCGAGTCGTCCGCTAACTTCAGCCGCCCCGATTCAGCACCGATAACCTCCACATGTCTACCGTTCTGCTTGCCATCGATGAGACGCATCTGGCCAGCCGGCTGACGAACACGCTCAAGGACGCCGGGTGGGCCGTGGTTTGCGTGGGGAACGGCTACGAGGCTTATCGAACGGCGCGTTCCATTCGCCCCGACCTGATCGTAGCAGACTACCGTCTGGCCCAACTCGGTGGATTGGAGCTGTGTACGAAGCTGCACAACGACCGCGTCACGTGCGACACGCCCGTCGTGCTGTTGACTGCTCGCGGCTTCGGCACGCCGTCCACAAGCCACCTGTCGAACGTCAAACGCGTGCTCACCAAGCCCATCAGCCCGCATGCCATGCTGTCGCTGGCCCGCACGCTCGTGCAGAACCGGCTGATCGGAGCGGGCGTCTGAGCCGCTTGCCGCGGCTTGCGCGCGGGCCGTGGATCCGTCGCCGCGTTTGCGGTTGAAGATCAGCTCATGCGCCGCCCCATTCTCTCCACACGTTACCGACTTGCGTTCGCGTTCTGAGTAATCTAGAACAGTTGCCCGGATGAAGTCTCACGGACTGGTTTTTCTGGGCATCGGTTTGCCGCTCGGCCTGATGATGGTCGTGTGGCGGTATCTGGACCATGTATCGCTGCCGGCCGAACGTTCGCATGCGCAAGCGGTGTCGACGGCCGCTCCGCAACCCGTGAAGCGAGGCGACCCGGCTGATTTGCGGCTGTTCCCCGCACCCGAGCGAGAGCCGGTGTCCGGTTCGGGTGAAACCGCGAACGAACTCGCCGGCGGGTGGACGGACACGGTGAGCGCGTGGCTGGATCAACTCTTGCAGGCCGCCCGCCGCGATCCGGACTTGCAGCGCAAAGCTGCTGCGACCCTCCTTCAACAGGGCCGATATGCCGAAGCGGCCGAAGCGTTCGACCGGCTGCTCGTGCGCGACGCGGATGATCCGGCGCTGCTGAGCGGTAAAGCCATGGCACTAACGGCCATGGACGAGCACGAGGATGCGATGATCCTGTTCGCTGCCGCCCTTCGCGCCCGTCCGCAGGATGCGACGCTGCAGTTCAATCACGCCGTCAGCCTCTTGCGCTGCGGCGAAACCGACAAAGCCGCCGCCGCGTTCAAAAAGCTGCTCGAAGCCCACCCGGGCCACGTCCAAGCGATGTACAACCTCGCGATTCTGCGGCAGGCGGCTGGCCAAAACGCCGAAGCGCTGGAATTGTGGCGGCAACTCACTGACGGCGACACCACCAGCCGGCCGGCGGCAGCGGCGCAGGAGCTGTCGCCTCGCATGCTCGCGGGAGCGTGGGCCCATCGCGGCGAACTGGCTCTCGAACTGAAGCACCCTCAGGAAGCGGAGACGTGTTTCCTGAACGTCGTGCGACTCGAACCGCGCAACGCGACGGCCTGGTGCAACGTGGGCATCGCCCGGGCCGCACAGGTGCGGCGGGATGATGCGTTGACCGCCCTACAGATCGCGCTGCAACTGGATCCCGATCTCGTGCCGGCGCTCAATCAGGCCGCATACATTCATGCCGCTCTCTATCGCGACCTGGGCCACGCGGAGCATGGCCAGGCGGTCGCGGATTATTGCCGCCGATCACTACGGGCCAATCCCCGCCAGCCAAACATCATCGAGCTGTTGCGAGCCGCGAGCTGGTTCGATCGCGGCGAACGTGATGCGGCGACGAGCAACACCGACGAAGGGCATCGCCCAGAGTAGCAACGCTTCTGCTCATCAGAGGGCGAGAGTGTCTGGCCCCTCAATTCTCCCTTCTGCGTTGAACACGTATTCGCTGGCCTATCCCTGCCCGCCGCCGGCTCATAGCTGATAGCTGATAGATGACAGATATTTGCCACCTACTTCCAGGCGGGCAAGATGCCCGCACCCCAGACGGTTTGAGCCGGTTGTGTCGCCGGTTGCGATGCCGGCTGCGTCGCGGGTTGGGTGGCCGGCGGCAGATCGGAGTAGTCCACCACCATGCCGCCGATGCGCGGGCTGGGGACCGTGCGATCCATGACCACCGCACCGAATCGCCAGCGCGGCGGGAGCACGGACTCCGGTTCGGCCCAATGGAGAATCGGTTTTCCGCTGACCAGTCGGTAATCATGCGAGCTAGCGAACGGGAAGATGAGAAACCGACCCGACATCTGCTCGGTCCGCTGCACTTCGCCCATTTCGGCCGACAGCCATAGATAGCTGGTCCAGTTCATCTCGAATATCCACGAAAGCCGCACGACCAGATCCACCCGCGTTCGCAGGCAACCGTCGAACCGGCCGGCCGGCGTCTCCACGTCTTCGAAGCCTTCGATCTCGGCCGTTCGCGTCAGCGTTCCCTGGGAGAGCAGGCGTCCATCGTACTCGTAGTAGACGATGGGCGTGGAGGCAGTCTGCGGCAGGCCCGGCTGCAGATCCGGCGGGAGCGGCTCCATCGGCTCGATCAGCTCGAACATGAACGCCGTGCCGCCCTCGAGCGGAGCTTTCGGTCGACGCTGAGTCTGAGGACTTTCGATGTCGCGGCGCTGCAGGTAGGTCTCCAGCGGGAGAAACTCGCGTCCGAGGAGCTTGCCTTCGATCAACTGCGTCGGCCCCGACCACCGGGTGTAGATGGTCGCGTGGCTGTCGGTCTCACCGGACGCGGTTCGCACGTAGTTCCAGAGGCCCAGACGACTGGCCCGGAGAAACGGTTCCAGACTGAAGGGCTGCCCGGTCGCTTCCTCTTGTGCGGTGACGGAGGTCGGTGCGGGCTCGATCGGTTTGGGCCCTTTCAGACTGCAACCGGCCGGCAACGTCAAAACGCCGGCGAGCAGAACCAATGAGCACCAACCGTGAACGGCAACCCTGGATGGATAAAACAAGATCCGCCTCCGCGATAATCGGCTGGATCACTGATTACAAGCTTTCGCACTTGGCTCGCCGGACGAACTGCTGCATTTTCTCGAAGTCCTTGACGCCCGGGCGACCTGGCACTTCGACACCGGAGGACACATCCACGCCGTAAGGCCGCGCGGTGGTGATCGCCTCGACCACATTGTCCGGGTTCAGCCCGCCGGCAAGAATGATGGGCGGCCAGCCAGCCAGCTTGCCCGCCTCGGCCGCCTGCCGTAACCAGTTCCACTCGAATGACTGGCCGGTGCCGCCCAATTGATCGGGATGGTGCGTATCGAGCACGATGGCGTAAGGCAAGCGCCCGCCCATCGCCGACAACCAGTTGTTCACCTCGTCCGCGAACTGTTCGTCGCGCACCGGCACCACCGGCATGGGCTTGAAACCATCCTGAGTCAACAACGCCAGGCTGCCGGACGAGACCTCGCCGTACACCTGGATGTGCGACACCCAACACTGGCCCAGAAACTCGAGCAGGTCGTCGGGAAGACGTCCCATTTCGAGTCGCACGAGCGCGACCGGAGTTACGAACGGCGGGATGGCCTGAAGAATGTCACCGGCCAGCTCAGGCTCGATGCGGCGCGGTCCGCTCACAAAGTTCAAGCCAATGGCATCCGCGCCGGCCCGCGCCGCAGCCAATGCGCTCTCGACACTCGTCACTCCGCAGATCTTGACCCGCACGATGCACCCGAATCCAAGTTGTCCAAGAAATCCGCGTCCCGTAACGCACATTCGGCATGACTAAGCATACGGGGAGGCTCTTTGAAAGCAAAGCGCCTGACCGTTCCAGACGATCTCCTAGACTGACCGACGCACGGTCGGCACGGAGCCGAGCACCAGCCAGGACTGCGACACTCACGCTGACGCAGTCCCTTGTTGCATTTCTCCACCGGCTTCCGATAACCCGTGCCGCATGCGTCCGTTCGGCTACTGCGTTTCGGGGTTCAAGGGAGCGACATGAAGACAGGACAGTCCCTGCGTGCTCAACGCATTCCGCACGCCGTGGCGTGGCGGCGTCGCGCCCCCATGTCACTGATGGTGGCGGTCCAACTCGCCGGTTGTGCGCTGCTGAGCGGCTGCGAAAGCACGGCCAGGGAGGACGCGTTCGGACGGACTTACTACATCGACGGGGCAGGCAACTGGGGTTACGGCGTGGCGGAAGTCTACGAAGGGCTTCGCAAGGCCGGCTACCAGGGCAGAATCATCAACTTCCGCTGGTCGCCGACCCTCAATCCGGCGCTGGACCAGACGGTCGGACGACCCATTGCCCGGCTCAGGGGCATCGACCTGGCCCACGAGATCAACCGATACCTGCGCGAGTATCCCGGCCGTCAGGTGAACATCATCTGCTTGTCCGCGGGCACCGGCGTGGGCGTGTGGGCGTGCGAGGCGCTCGAGCCGCCGGCCCAGGTACATAACCTGGTGATGCTCGGGTCGAGCCTGGCCAGCAACTATGACATTCGCAAAGCGCTGTCCAACATCAGCGGGAGTATCTTCGTGTACTACGCTCCGGGCGACATGATCCTGCAAGGACCCGTGCGGTCGCTGGGCACGATTGACGGTCAGATCGGCGTGGATAGCGTGGGCCTGGTCGGGTTGCGGCCGCCGGGGGTGAGGACGGACAAGATCGTGAACATCCCGTGGCAGCCCAAGTACGAGCGATACGGTTGGACGGGCGCGCATACGGATGCGACCAGCGAACCGTTCGTCCGCCTCGTCCTGGCCCGCCACATTCTTCCCGCAACCGAGGCGATTGCGTCAAGCAAGCAAACCTCCGCCCCATCGCGGGCCGGCACAGCGACGGTCACTCAGGCCGCCATCCATCCGACGCGCTGAACGGTCACTCACCGGCGATCCGCCCCGGCTCGTCGGCTTGGCCGTGACAACCTGCCGGTACCGCAACGCATGCCGCC
>Ga0209204_1002754_pt1 | contig 13878 bp, 10 predicted proteins | sample AD_JPNMR2_MetaG_FD_184425 | JGI IMG/M metagenome (GOLD analysis project Ga0209204, IMG submission 184425) | Active sludge microbial communities of municipal wastewater-treating anaerobic digesters from Japan - AD_JPNMR2_MetaG (SPAdes) (version 2) | ecosystem: Engineered > Bioreactor > Anaerobic... | reverse complement strand
CTTCATTCGAAAATATTTTTAAAGTTTTTTAATGGTCGGATGGAACTCGCATGTGATGAGTTTCCTACACATGGCAAGTACAAAAATGATAAATATTTTCATACTTGTTTGTGAATTCTGCCATAAATGCTCGTTTCATTTGAAAATTATTTTAAAATATCCTCACGCAAGGACCATAAAGTACGCAAAGTCCTCAGAAATTTTTCTTAGCGTTTTTTGCAGAGAATTTAGCAAATTTCAAAGTTAATAGCTTGAGGCAAAAATTACAAACCATAACTTATCATGGAGGAAGAATAGTTATTGGTTTATGTCGTGATAACGCAGAATCAGTGAGCAACAGAGCATGTAATGATATAAAAAAATTCGGCGAGGTTAGAGCTCTCGCCGAACAAGCTGGTATACATACTTAGTTTGATTATGCTATTGTTTTACAAATTGTTGAGACAGATAAGTTCCATCCGCTGCAATCTGGATCAGATAAACTCCGTTTGTTAGGTCGCCTACATCAATCTGGGCTGTAGGTTGCATCATCGAAAACGTTTTTACTACCTGTCCTTTGAGATTGATAATGTTGGCCTTAGCATAATTTGTCTTTAATGATGGTAAGTCTATTACAAGCCACTCCCTGGCGGGATTGGGATACATTTTAAACGATTGTTTAGGCAATTGCGGGGCATTTAATGTACTATCGTAATACACCTCCAATTCGTAGAGCGAATATCCATTGGTAGAAACTCGTGTAAGGCAGTTGATTCGCAAATATTTAGCAGTCGTTGCGTTGAAGGCATGGGTATTAATGCCTGCCTTACCATTGAGGATATTGGCAACAGCTGTCCAATTTTCTCCGTCATCAGATGTTTCGAGGTTATATTTGCGGGCATACTTGTCCGACCAGTTGAGCACTACCTTATTAAAAATCTGCGGCTTTTCAAATTCTATCACCAGTTGGGCTGTTGTGGCGTACGACCACCAGTTCGTTGAGGTTTTACCATCCGTTACCATGTAGGGGTAATAATTGTAGAATTGGTCGGATGCTGTTGTTTTGCGGTACAATGCTTTATTGGACGAGGTAGTATCGGGCGCATAGATATTAAAATAAGTTGTTGAAGATTTTCCTCGTGCGTCGGTTACTTTCAGGGTAATCAGGGCTATCCCCGTGGCCGATGGATCGGGGGAGATGGTTAAGACAGAATCATTAATCAGCGTAACGTTTACAAGCGTAGTGTTGGTATTGCTGGATATTTTCAGGGTAAAAATTGTGTCGTCGGGGTCGATAATCATCTGATGCAATGGCAGGGTAACGGTAAAAGATTGTCTGTTGGTAAGAACAATGTCGTTGAGTCGTTGAACGAAGCGTGGTGAAAAATTAAATTGATTTCTGTCAATCTGAAGGGTATCGGCGTGTTGTGCAACAAGGTTTTCCAGGGCAGGAGCGGCCTCTGTAAGTCCTCCATTGCCATCGTGGGCAGTCATAGTCCACGATAAAGCACCTGCGTAACCGTTGTTGTAGGCATAATTATAAGCCTCAATGGGGGAGATAGGGGTGTTAATTTGGCCACCATACATGCCCATAGCTGGAAATTCTCCTATCACGAGGGGTTTGTCGAGATTCCAGTATGATTTAGGGTGATGGAAAGGCGATTCGTTAGGCCCAAAATGTACATTGTAGTAGTGCACCATGTAAAAATCGAGTGTACCCAGCGAGTCTTTCCCCGCAGCAATGAGCCGATCATCGCGATAATAGTTGTGCATACCGTTAACATCGGTGAGTACTTTAATATTCCACGATCCATTAGAGACTTTTGCCTGCGGAGCAAGGCGATGAATGGCACCGGCGATACGATTGGTCCAGGCCTGAATGGCAGCCATGGTGGTTCGTTTGGTCGACCAGCCATATTCTACCGACATGCCTTCGGGCTCGTTACATACTTCCCAGCAAAGTATGGCAGGATGATCTTTTAAAGCATTCACCATTGGGGTTAAGGCATTACGAATGTATGCCGCAGTTGCTACCGAATCCTCGATAAGCTTTTTGTTTCGGGCTATACCACTTCCTGCATTCGATTGAAGCATATCGAACGACCATAGGCAGAGTACTAACCGGATGTTGTAACGCTGTGCAGTATCGAGTGCACGCTTAAGGTTATTTATTTCGGTTGTTGTAATACCGCTAACCGTATCGTTGGTAAACTTTGGACTAACGGTACCATTGGTATGCAGCCACCATCGTAACGTATTGCCACCAGCAGCAGAAAGCGCTTTGCATTGCTGAGTAAAAGCTGAAGCATTGAAATAGTTCAAATCATTGGCAAAGCTTATCCATGCCAGGTTCATCCCGCTGGCAAAAAAAGGTTTTCCATCTACCTCAAGCAACTCGCTATTTTGACCATTTGCCGTAGCGGGAAAAATTAGCGTCAATGATAAAAGACAGGGCAATATCCACAAACATGCACGAATGGCAGACCTCTTGAATGTCTTCGAATACATTCCCCTAAAGCCGTCATATGCTTTTATCCCAATAATTAAAACTCCCTTCATAGTATTTTTTTCTACAAAGGTAGGCCACCCTCGTGCATCAGGGTTAGCAAAAATGTAAACAAGAAGGGGAATTTTATAATTTTTTGAGGGCGTTTTCTATGCGACGCAGGGTGGTTTCCTTTCCTAATGTTTCAAGTATCAAGGGTAGCTCAGGCCCATACGACCCTCCCACCATACAAAGCCGCAACGCATTCATTACAGCCCCCATATTGGCATTGTTTTTTTCAACAAAATGATGCAGAAACTCTTTTAATTCATCTGCTTTAAAATGTTCGAGTTGCGAAAGCTCGTTTTTAAGTTGTTGGATAAGCTGAGGGACGTTGTCCTTCCAGCGTTTTTTTACTACATCGGCGTCGTAAGTATCGGGGTCAACAAAAAAGAAGTGGGCTTGCTTCCAAAAATCGGTAAGCAATATCAATCGCTCACGAACCATGTCGATGATTCTCAGCAGGTAATCGTCGTTGACGGTTACACCCTGTTTTTCGACGATAGGTTTGATGATCGGGAGCAATTGCTGGTTACTTTTTTGACGCAGGTACTGCTGATTGAACCACTTAGCTTTTTCGAAGTCAAATTTAGCGCCCGACTTGCTAATGCGATCGATGGAAAAAGTTTCGATGAGCTCTTCCATCGAAAATATTTCCTGGTCGTTGCCGGGGTGCCAACCGAGCAGGGCAAGGAAGTTGACGAAGGCTTCGGGCAAGAAGCCATAATCATCGTATCCGAGGCTTACCTCGCCAGTTGCCGGGTCAACCCAGTGTAAGGGGAAGACGGGGAAGCCCATGCGGTCGCCATCACGTTTGCTCAGCTTACCCTTGCCATCGGGTTTGAGCAAAAGGGGCAGATGGGCAAATTGTGGCATTACTTCCTCCCAGCCAAGCGCTTTGTATAATAGGACATGCAAGGGTAACGAAGGCAACCATTCTTCGCCTCGAATCACATGGCTGATTTGCATCAGATAATCATCCACCACATTGGCCAGGTGATAGGTAGGAAGCCCATCGGAACTTTTAAAAAGAACCTTATCGTCGAGGGTAGATGAGTTCACCACCACCTCGCCCCGAATAAGGTCAAACATATGAATCTCCTGGTTAGCAGGAACCTTAAAACGAATCACCCATTTTTCGCCACGGGAAATACGTTCTTCATAATTAGCAAAGGCAGGATTGAGCGATGTTTTAAGTTGTTCGCGTACCTGGTAATTGTATGTAAAAGCGCCTCCTTTCGATTCGGCATCTTTGCGGAGTGCTTCCAGCTCTTCGGGAGTGTCGAAAGCATAATAAGCATGTCCGCTTTCAACCAGTTGTCGGGCATACTGAAAATAAATGTTTTTGCGTTCGCTCTGTCGATAGGGAGCATGCGGCCCACCCTCTACTACTCCTTCATCGAAACGAATGTTACACCATGCCAACGATTTTATGATGTATTCCTCTGCGCCAGCCACCCAACGCGTGCTGTCGGTGTCCTCAATACGCAAAATAAAATCACCACCATGCTTGCGCGCAAACAAGTAATTATATAGCGCTGTACGAACACCGCCAATGTGTAAAGGCCCAGTAGGACTGGGTGCAAAACGAACTCGAACTCGTCTTTCCATTTTGGCACAAATTTTGGGTCAAACCTACATGAATTTTGTCAAAAATTCAAACATCCTTTTAACCAGATTGTTAATTTTGCGCGCAAATTTAGAAAGTTGTGGTATGGATAAGATAAAGGGACTTTATGCCATTGCATTGCTCATTACCTCTAACGCTTTTATGACCCTTGCCTGGTATGGTCATTTAAAATTCAAGCATCTTAAAGGTTTTTCTGCTTTACCACTCGTGGCGGTTATTCTCATCAGCTGGGGAATTGCCCTGTTTGAATACTTCTTTCAAGTGCCAGCCAATCGCCTGGGGTATAAAGAATACGGTGGTCCCTTTTCATTAGTTGAGCTCAAAGTAATTCAGGAGGTTATTACGCTTACCGTATTCGTCATTTTCTCTCTTTTGCTTTTTAAGAATGAAACTTTTCGGATTAATCATCTGATTGGCTTTCTGTTTTTGATCCTGGCGGTATATTTCATTTTTAAAAAATAACAGGAAAAAGCAACTTTAGCCATTTCCCTATTTACCGGAGCAATTCAATTTTATTTTTCTGATTCGTTGTACGAATCGCTATTGGTATATTTTATCCTATTCTACAACACTTTCACATAGCACATTACCCATCATCTTAATGTTTGGAATAATTCATAGTCCAGTAAACTTGTAATATACTTGGGATGAAGCATATTTATTACATTTGAACTTGATCAGCGAATATGGCTTTTCGACACATAGCCATGAATCAAAATTATTTGTTTCTTTAGGGAATAAAAATTGTATAACAAAATAACATGAATAATCGATATTTACGTATTCTCTTTCTGACTTTTCTCAGCCTACAGCTTAGGGCACAAGAACTGTTTCACATGCGTAATGATTTATGTGCCCCACTGAACGTCCCATTGTCCATCTCGGGTAATTATGGTGATGTCAGAGCGTCTTCCTTTCATTTTGGTATCGACTATACTACCAATGGAAGCCGTGGTTTGCCTGTTTTTGCCATTGACTCAGGGTATGTAAGTCGTTTGAAGGTAGAGGCTGGGGGCTATGGTAAAGCAATATACATCACCCATGCATCTGGCATCACTTCGGTATATGCCCATCTCGATTCATTTAGCCCTGTAATAACGAGGTTTGTACGTGAAAAGCAGTATCAAATGCAGTCGTTTGCTCAAGACATCATGCTCGAGCAAGACCAGTTCAGGGTAAAAAAAGGCGAAATTATAGGTTATAGCGGCAATAGTGGCCAATCGACCGGCCCACATTTGCACTTTGAGTTACGCAAAACCGAAAACCAAAATACCATTCAACCCTACATCTTTTCCTTTCACCCACGCGACACTATTCCTCCGTTTATTGATAAAGTGCTTCTTTATCCACGATTTTATTACCTTTCCAAAGACCCTATACCTGCTATAAGCGTATCATCAGGTAAAAACATGAAGATTTCTTCCTATAAAAGCACTTTTAAAAGCCGAGAATACAAATTGCTTGATTCTATTTGGCGTGTACCAAAAGAGTTTTACATAGGTATTTTGGCCTACGATAAATTGGAGGATAATGCTCGCCAGCTGTCATTTTATTTTTCCCGGGTATGGTTGGATACTACGCTGATTTTTGAATTAGTATTGGACGAGTTACCATTCAGCGAAATGGGTTGGGTGAATGGATTAATCGATTTTCAGCGGAAACGACTACAGAAAGAGAATATCTTTTTCCAGTTTCTCTACCCAGGTTTTAGACCTATGCCAGTAAAAAAAGCAGTAAATAATGGTTTAATTGTCTTAAAAGATACGCTTGTTCATCAGCTTACGGTTGAGGTTGCCGATTTTACAGGCAATACTGCTGTGCTGCGTATAAAAATACAACGATTGAATACAGAAAAAGATAGACATGAAAATTCTCCTATTGCATCGAAATTAATTGTTCCGGCAGGAATTACGAGAAAAATTAAGCTATCAAGAGCAAACGTGATATTTTCTCCCAATAGTCTTTACACCAATAGTAAAATCAAGGTTCGAAGTGTTAGACGATCTTCGCTTTATACAGGCTATTATATTGAAGTAGGGCATGAAGCTATCCCACTTAAAAGTCACATTACCCTGGAATTTAATTTGGATCCTATCCCCCATCAATATTGGCCTAAGCTAAGAATTGTGAAGTTAATGGGCAATGGAATGGAAAGTATAGGTGGTGAAGTTGACGGAACAACTCTTAAAGCTAAAACTAAGGTACTGGGTAATTTTTCTATTGCTCTCGACACCATCCCGCCTACCATCGAATTTTTGAATGTGAAGGAAAATGCTACAGCCTCGAAATTTATACAGGCAAGAGTTCGGGATAATCTGGCAGGAATACGCTCCTGGGCAGGCTATATCGATGGACAATGGGTATTATTTGAGTATGACAAAAAAAACGATGAATTGCGATACACCTTTGATGAAAAATGTGTTCAAACCAACAGATTACATCGTCTCGAGCTTCGAGTAGAAGACCATTGTGGAAATAAGACAACAAAAACTCTAAACTTCATATATTAATCTTAGATTGTTTTCGTCCCAGTTTTTTATAATTTAATGTACCTTTACCAAAATTCCAAATGCATGAAGGCTTCTGATTTTTTTACCGAGGAAGAAAAAAAGATGATTGTGGATGCCATCCGACAAGCCGAGGAAAAGACCTCGGGGGAAATTCGTGTTCACATTGAATTATCCTGTGGTAAAGCCGACGTTAAGGATTGTGCTGCTGCTGCCTTTGCACTATTGGGCATGCACAAGACTAAGTTTCGCAATGGAGTGCTGATTTATCTTTCGGTTAACGATCGAAGATTTGCTATCCTGGGCGATGCTGGTATCAACGCTGTAGTACCACCCAATTTTTGGGAAGATGAAAAAGAACTGATGCTTAATTATTTTAAACAACAGCGATTTGCTGAAGGTATTGTCGAAGCTATCAAAAAGATAGGTGAGAAGCTCAAGAAACATTTTCCAATTCTGACAGATGATGTAAACGAATTAAGCAATGAGATATCTTTTGGAAAATAAGAATCAAGTCAAACCAGAGTTATCAACATTAAGGTTTGCCTGGTTGATATTAAGCTTTTTTTATTGCACCTTACTAACGGGTCAGGATCTGCCACGTCCGCTGAATCCTCCACGACTGGTAAATGATTTTGTGGGTTTACTCAGCGCAGAGCAAGCTGCCAGGCTCGAAAAAGATTTAGTGACATTTAACGATACTACTTCGACGCAGATAGTGGTGGTTATAGTAAATTCTCTGCAAGGCATAGATGCCAACTATTTTGCATACAAGATTGGCGAGTCCTGGGGAGTTGGCCAAAAAGGGAGAAACAATGGGGTGGTACTGCTGGTAAAGCCTAAAACTTCCGATTCACGGGGACAGGTGGCTATCAGCGTGGGTTACGGACTCGAACATGTGCTTACCGATGCGCTTTCGAAACGAATTATCGAACAGCAAATCATTCCCTTTTTCCGTAATAACCAATATTTCGAAGGTATCCAGGCAGGGGTAAAGGCTATCATGCTGGCCAGTACAGGCCAATATAAGGCCATGCCTCGCAAGAATGGGGATTTTGAGGGTTCGCCATGGTTTGCGCTGGGTGTTCTTGCATTTATGTTTTTTGCTTTTTTCCTCTCCCTCATACAATCGCGTAACAGACGGCACACGATAGGACGTCATGCACACAACGATATCCCCTTCTGGATCTTATGGGGGAGCATGCTGGGTGGTTCGGGTCGTTCGCGTGGTAGCGATTGGGGAAGTTTCTCTTCAGGATCAGGTGGTTTTGGAGGATTTGGCGGAGGGTCTTTTGGAGGCGGCGGTGCCAGCGGAAGCTGGTAATTACTGCTTGAGCAGAGCATCGGTCGATAGCATGCCGCAAGCTGCCCATATATCCTGCCCCCTTGAGGCACGTAACGTAGTGATGATGCCTTTCTCCTTTAACTGGTTCTGAAAGGAAAAAATGGTTGCATCATCCGATGTCTGCCATTCCTCCCCGGGAATAGCATGGTAACGAATCAGATTAATGCGGCATTTCAACCCGTTGAGCAATCGAACCAACCCCTTCACATGGCGAGGAGTGTCGTTAATTCCTTTCAGCATTATGTATTCGAACGACAATCGACGCTGCTGGCTAAAGTCGAATTTTCTTAATTCTTTTACCACCTGTTCAATGGGATAGGCTTTTTCAACAGGCATTATACGCAGTCGCTCCTCGTGAAAGGGCGTATGCAGACTTATGGCCAGATGACATTTACTTTCATTAAGAAAACGTATCATGGTGGGAATAACTCCTACCGTCGATACCGTAATACGCCTGGGCGACCAGCCAAAACCATACGCCGACGTCAAAATATCGAGACTTTTCTTAACCTCTTCGTAATTGTCGAGTGGCTCACCCATTCCCATGAAAACAATATTGGTAAGCTGCCTGGATTCGGGAATACTCCATATCTGGTTGATAATATCGGTTGCTGATAGATGTCCGTTGAATCCCTGCTTCCCCGTAAGGCAGAACTTACATCCCATGCGACATCCTGCCTGTGACGATACGCACAGGGTCGCCCTATCGTCATCGGGGATATACACCGACTCGATGAACCGATTGGCACCTGCTTTAAATAGATATTTGCGCGTACCATCAACCGAGGCTACAACCTCAAGGGGTGGATAAGCCCCTATTTCGCAACGTTCAGCCAACCAGTGACGGTTTTTAACCGAAATATCCGTCATCACCCCCAGATCGTTCACCTGTCGTTGATAAATCCAACGAGCCAACTGCTGTGCAGTGTACGACGGAAGTCCCCATGCTTTTACCCTGTCGGTCAGCTCCGGTAAGGTTAATCCAAGTAATTTAATTTTTTCCATACCCTTTGAAAACGGCGCAAAGTTAGCACAAACCCCTATGAATTAAAAAAATATAATTTTATCCAAAAACGATTTTTTATTTTTATAAAGACGGATGTAAAGCACATATTATAAACCTTCATCTACCATGACGGTAGGGGGTAGAAGTATTTCCATGCCCATTAACCCATTATGGTGAACGTACCTCCACAACCCCTGCCGCTGTAACCTTTCCATCCTCACCCCTGGCCCCTCATCCTTTCTATCCTCACCCCCATCCCCTCTCCTACAAGGAGAGGGGTGGCCGACAGGCCGGGGTGAGGATTATACGAAGAGGGGTGATTGGTAAGGTAGAGTCAGATTTTGTGACAACCAATGCATTGGCTGGCACAAACCTAAAAATTTTACTCTTCCAACCCCGTAGGGATGGCTCTTTTGGTAGCAATGGGATGGCTACCTCACCCCCATCCCCTCTCCTACAAGGAGAGGGGTGCCCGACAGGGCGGGGTGAGGATTATACGAAGAGGGGTGATTGGTAAGGTAGAGTCAGATTTTGTGACAACCAATGGATTGGCAGACACAAACCTAAAAATTTTACCTCTTCCAACCCCGTAGGGGTGGCTCTTTTGGTAGCAATGGGATGGCTACCTCACCCCCTTCCCCTCTCCTACAAGGAGAGGGGTGGCCGACAGGCCGGGGTGAGGATTATATGAAGAGGGGTGATTGGTAAGGTAGAGTCAGATTTTGTGACAACCAATGCATTGGCTGGCACAAACCTAAAAATTTTACCTCTTCCAACCCCGTAGGGGTGGCTCTTTTGGTAGCAATGGGATGGCTACCTCACCCCCTTCCCCTCTCCTTTCCAAGGAGAGGGGTGCCCGACAGGGCGGGGTGAGGTGTTGACAAGGGGTGGCCGACAGGCCGGGGTGAGAATTATACGAAGAGGGGTGATTGGTAAGGTAGAGTCAGATTTTGTGACAACCAATGCATTGGCAGGCACAAACCTAAAAATTTTACCTCTTCCAACCCCGTAGGGGTGGCTCTTTTGGTAGCAATGGGATAGCCACCTCACCCCCTTCCCCTCTCCTTTCCAAGGAGAGGGGTGCCCGACAGGGCGGGGTGAGGTGTTGACAAGGGGTGCCCGAAGGGCGGGATGAGGTGTTGAGAAGAGGGTTCCGTAAGCGCCATGAGGTGTTCATCACCATCCAAAATAATTTTTAACACGTTCCGATGAATTTGATAAAAAATCTGATTAAAAATGTGTAACTTTGCGCACTCAAAATTGCGGATGTGTCGTAATTGGTAGCCGAGCCAGACTTAGGATCTGGTGCCGAAAGGCGTGGGGGTTCGAGTCCCTTCATCCGCACAGAATTGAAAATTTTAAGTAAAACATCGTACACTTTTGATAGAGGTGAACGATCGGAAAGGAAGTACGATAATAATTAGCATACATAATTAAATTTTATCTCATGAACATTACGCGTCAAAGTATTGGAACATTAACCGAGAAAATTACTTTACAGATTACCAAAGAAGATTATGCCAGTAACGTTGAAAAAACGCTAAAAGAATATAAGCGTAAAGCCAATATTCCAGGGTTTCGTCCGGGCAAGGCACCTATGCAGATGATTGAACGCATGTATGGTAAGGCAGTGCTACTCGACGAACTGGACAAATTGATCAATCAACACCTTGACCAATATATTCAATCTGAACAGCTCAAAATACTTGGTGAACCCATCATGGCTGCCGATTCACCAGCACTCGATATCGATAAGGCAGAAAATTTTGAGTTTGCCTTCGAGGTAGGGTTACAACCTCAGATTACCATCGAATGGCCTAAAAAAGATAAGCTTACACAATACGAAATTACCATTTCCGACCAACTGGTGGACACTGAAATTAAATTATACACAAAACGTTTAGCTTCACGTGTTGATCTCGATAAAGTAGCAGAAGAATGCAGAGTTCTGGCTGAAGTAGCCGAAATCGATGAAACCGGAGAGGTCAAAGAACGGGGTATAAAAGTTAAAGACTTTCTTATCGATTTTTCGAACACGGAAAATGAGGAGAAGAAAAAACTTATTGGCGCTGAAAAAGGTTCTGTCCATCAGCTAAATCTTAAAAAAATAACAGATAGCGAAGAAGAACTGCTGTACAGACTCAATCAGGATAATAAAACAATCAACGATATCCCCGATAATTTTCGGGTGACCATTACCTCCATTTTTCAATATAACGATCACGAAATTAATCAGGAGTTATTCGACAAAATTTTTGGAGAAGGAGTAGTTACCTCGGAGGAAATGTTTCGCGAAAAAGTGCGCGAGGAATTACATTTCGTTTACACGCGCGAGAGCGATGCTGCTAATATTAATGAACTTAAGAAATATCTTCTTTCATCGCAGAAAACAGAGCTACCTACTGAGTTTCTCAAAAGATGGCTAAAAAGTACGCAAAAAGAAAAAAATGAAGCGAAACTGGAGGAACAATACCCAGCCTTGGAAGAGGACATTAAATGGCAATTAATCAAAAACCAAATAGTCAATGATTATCAGATTGAGGTAGAAGAAGACGACATCCTGAATTATGCAAGCAATGTCGTGCGCTGGCAGATGAAAAACTATTATGGCATCATTGGTTTGTCGGTCGATAAGTTGAGAGAATACGGAAAAATGCTTCTACAGAAAGAAGAAGACGTAAGACGAATGGTTTTCGATGTGCTCGATTTAAAAGTACTCGACGTTGCTAAAAATAAGGTAAAGGTCGACCTCAAAAAGGTTACCCCCGAAGAATTTTATGAGTTGGTGAAATAAAAATCGGCTTTTCTCATTCACTTTATTAACAAATACGCCATTACGTTGTTTATTTTTTTGCAAATGGATAATTATTGTTTGCAAGAAAATGCACTAAAAGTGGTAAATAAGCACTAATTTTGCCTGTATTAATCCCAAAATCGCAAAAAATGGATTACGGAAAGGAATTTGAACAGTTTGCCCGGGGCAAAATGGGGGTAAGTAGCCTTACCCTGCACCGGATAAAATCGGTCTATAACAACTACATTTCACCCACAATTATCGAGGAACGCCAATTGAATATTGCCACAATGGATGTATTTTCCCGTCTGATGATGGACCGAATCATCTTTTTGGGTTTACCCATTGATGATTATGTGGCCAATGTGATTGAAGCGCAGCTTTTGTTTCTCGATTCAGTGGATCCACACAAGGATATACAGATTTACTTTAATTCACCGGGTGGGATGGTACATGCTGGCCTTGGTATATACGACACCATGCAGTTTGTCAACAGCGATATAGCCACCATCTGTACGGGTATGGCTGCCTCGATGAGTGCTGTGTTACTGTGTGCTGGCACACCAGGTAAGCGTGCTGCCCTGAAACACTCGCGTATCATGATTCACCAACCCATGGGAGGAGCTCAGGGACAGGCTACCGATATCGAAATTGCTGCCCGTGAAATACAGAAACTGAAGAAAGAACTATACGAAATCATAGCGCTTCATTCGGGAAATCCTTTCAAGAAAATTGAAAAAGACGCTGAGCGTGATTACTGGATGACCGCTGCTGAAGCCAAAGAATACGGCATGGTCGACGAAGTACTGGAAAGAAGAAAAATCATACGTAAAGATGAAGGAATCTAACAATTGTTCATTTTGTGGCCGTAGTATCAAGCAGGTCAACATGATGTTTAATGGCATGAATGCCAAAATATGTGACCAGTGCATTATTAATGGCTACGAAATGATAAACGAGAATGCTCCGATGCATTCCTCGTTTGATGTATCGAAAATTACACTGCACAAGCCGACTGAAATTAAGGCTTTTCTCGACCAATACGTTATTGGTCAGGAAGAGGCCAAAAAGTTTTTGTCGGTAGCTGTGTATAACCATTACAAGCGACTTATCCATGCCAACAAGACCAAAAAGGGTACGAACGATGTCGAAATAGAAAAATCGAACATCCTGTTAGTAGGCGAAACAGGAACCGGTAAAACCCTGCTGGCACGTACCATTGCAAAAATGTTACACGTACCTTTTACGATTGTAGATGCTACCGTATTTACGCAGGCTGGGTATGTGGGTGAGGATGTGGAAAGCATCCTATCCCGTCTACTTCAGGTAGCCGACTACAATGTCGAGGCAGCCGAAAAGGGCATCGTTTTCATTGACGAAATAGATAAAATTGCACGGAAGGGGGATAATCCATCCATTACCCGCGATGTGTCGGGCGAAGGAGTTCAGCAAGCCTTGCTAAAACTGCTTGAAGGAAGCATTGTAAATGTGCCCCCGCAGGGTGGTCGTAAACATCCCGAACAAAAATTCATTGCCGTCGATACGCGAAACATCCTATTTATTTGTGGCGGTGCATTTGAAGGTATCGAGCGAAAAATTGCCCTGCGCCTCAATACCAGAACCGTAGGCTTTAATGCTACTAAAAAGAAAGACCAGGTCGATCGAAACAACTTGCTCCAGTACATCACGCCGCACGATTTACGTGCCTATGGTCTCATCCCCGAAATTATAGGTCGTTTGCCCATTGTGACCCATCTCAATCCACTCGACCGTGATTCGCTACGCCGCATACTTATCGAGCCCAAGGACGCTATTGTAAAACAGTATATTAAGCTGTTTGAAATGGATGGCATCAAGCTTCAATTTAATGACGACACGCTCGACTACATCGTTGACAAAGCCTTAGAATTTCGACTGGGGGCAAGAGGTCTGCGCTCTATCTGTGAGGTGATTATGATAGATGCTATGTTTGAACTGCCCAGTCAACAATCCAAAGAGTTTACCGTGACGGTGGAATACGCAAAGGAAAAACTCGAAAAGGCCGATTTAAGTCGTCTGAAAGCTGCCTAATA
>Ga0209204_1002743_pt1 | contig 13925 bp, 8 predicted proteins | sample AD_JPNMR2_MetaG_FD_184425 | JGI IMG/M metagenome (GOLD analysis project Ga0209204, IMG submission 184425) | Active sludge microbial communities of municipal wastewater-treating anaerobic digesters from Japan - AD_JPNMR2_MetaG (SPAdes) (version 2) | ecosystem: Engineered > Bioreactor > Anaerobic >... | reverse complement strand
AATATTAATGTCTCTACAAATATTATTATTTTTCGGAACATTGTCTATTGCTACTATCAAATGAATGTGATTTGGCATAACAACATATAATGGAATCTTGGCATTGGAAAAATGTGCAGGTATTTCTTCAATACATTTAGCAGTATATTTACCAATTTCTGACAAAATTATTTCATTTTCAGCAATATTTCCAAAATAATGCAGTTTCTGACAGGTACAAACAGTAACAAAATACAAACCACCATTGTAATCATGCCATTGAGCTCGTGCTGAAGAAATACGATATTTGTTATGAAATTTGTCGTCAAGCATAAAAAAACAGGTTAAAATACAAAAATAATTATCTATGCCTGACAATGCAAAATTTTCCTGGATTTTTTCAGTAGAGATGTTGCATGCAACGTCTCTACCAATTACGGTATTCATTTATTCAATTCGTTTCTGTTTCGGCATAGCCATTGTTGTCCCAAAAAAGCCAAGTTAAACCGGGGAAAATTTTTGCAAAATTATTTAGATAAGGGAATGTTAAGTGGGAAAATTTTGTTCCACTTATTTAAATTTTAATTTTAATGACAATCGGATAAAAATTATTTTTTATTCTAAAAAACAATTTGCCATAATCTTGTGTTTATTAAGAAATTAAAAGATAAAGTTATGGATGCAAAAGCGTTAGTATTGGAAGCCATGAAGAAGGCTGGAGAACCGGTGAATGCAAGCAAAATTGTAGAATTGACCGGACTGGATAAAAAAGCGGTGGACAAAGCCATGAACGAGCTGAAAGCTGAAGGTGCCATAGAATCACCTAAAAGATGTTATTGGCAACCGAAATGAAAATGAAAGGTTTTTTAAAGAAAAAGAGACTGATATGTTGGTGATGATCAGTCTCTTTTATTTTTTGTGGACCCAGCTGGACTTGAACCAGCGACCCCCTGATTATGAGTCAGGTGCTACTAACCGACTGAGCTATGGGTCCTCACATTTCCCTGAAAAAAACGTATCTTTGCAAAGCGATGACAAAAATAATAAATTTTGCTATTCAAAAAAAATTATCTTCATTTTACTGAACAATGGAATCATTTAAAAATATAAAAGCCATCATTTTTGATCTGGGTGGCGTCGTGCTGGATTTAGATAGAGACAGATGTATTAGAAATTTTCATTCATTGGGTGTGAATGGAATTGAAAAATTTTTGAATGATTATCTTCCAGCAGGCTTTTTACTTCAACTGGAAAAAGGAAAAATTTCGCCAGAAGAATTCAGGAATGAAATACGAAAATTTACACCTCAAAAGTTAACAGACGAACAAATTGATAAAGCTTTTTGCTCTTTTTTGGTTGATATTCCATCTGAACGGCTTCAATTATTGTTGGATTTACAAAAAAGATTCAAACTTTATCTTTTGAGCAATACCAATGCCATTCACATGGATTATTGTAAAAAGAATTTTTTTCAGTGGAAGGGTCATCAGCTGGAAGATTTTTTTAACAAATGTTTTTTCTCGTATGAATTAGGTCTAACCAAACCAGATCCAGAAATTTTTAAGGTTGTTCTGCAAGAGGCAAAGTTACAGCCTCATGAATGTTTGTTCCTGGATGATGGTATTATAAACATTGAGGAAGCAAGTAAATTGGGTATTCAGACTCATCTAGTAAAAGAGGGAGAAGATTTGAACTTTTTACTTCAGCCTTCCACTTTTATATTTGAGCCGTTAACGGTTGAAACAAAACATTGAATTATTATGCAAATCATAAATTCTCCTTCCCCAGCTTCTTTTCCATCATGTGTAGCTACTGTAGGCTTTTTTGATGGTGTACACGTGGGTCATCGGTTTTTAATTGAAAAATTGAAAAACATCGCTTACGAAGAACAATTGCCGAGTGTGGTTATTACTTTTGACACTCATCCACGAAAAGTTTTACATTCTGATTTTCAACCAAAATTGTTAACCACTTTTGAAGAAAAAATGGAACAACTTTCCACCACAGGTGTGGATATTTGTGCGGTGCTAAATTTTACCAGAGAAATGTCTGAACTTTCAGCTTATGAGTTTTTAAAAGACATTCTTCGTGATTTGTTTCATGTTCAGACTTTATTGGTGGGATATGATCATCGTTTTGGGCATAATCGAGCAGAGGGATTTGAAGAATATCAAAAATATGGCGAAGAATTGGGGATCAAAGTTATGCGAGCAGAACGTTATTCAACTCCAGAGTTGGTGCATGTGAGTTCTTCCATTATTCGGAAAGCATTGGAAAGAGGTGACATTGATCTTGCCAATCGATTGCTAACTTATCCGTACTCGTTTTCGGGGAAAGTGAAAAATGGTTTCAAAGTCGGTCGCACACTGGGTTTTCCAACGGCAAATCTTGAGCCACTTGATTGTGATAAATTATTGCCAGCCGTTGGCGTATATGCCGTTCGGGTGAAATACGATGAAATGTTTTATAAAGGAATGATGGATATTGGTTTTCGCCCCACTTTTGGCGATAGTCATCAACTTTTCATTGAAGTTCATATTATTGATTTTGACAAAAATATTTATCAAGAAATATTGAAAATTGAATTTATCCAGCGATTAAGAGACGAAATAAAATTCAATAATGTGGAGGAATTAATTGAACAAATGGAGAAAGATAAAGCCAAAGTGCTAGCATTGAATTTTTAAAAGACTTTCTTTATTCTCTTATGCTAATATTTATCTTCGTGATGTATTTCCTTCTGAAAAATGTTGAATATGAAAAAGTTATATTTTATTTTATTTTTGATAATGAATATGTTGTTAACAAATTATGCGAACGGTGAAAATCCTTTCTTTCAGAATTACAAAACTCCTTTTGGGGTTCCTCCTTTCGACAAGATCAAAACTGAACATTATCTTCCTGCTTTTCAGGCAGGAATTAAACAACATCAAAATGAAATTGATAAAATTGCTACCAACAAATTAGCTCCTACTTTTGATAATACAGTAGCTGCACTGGATTATAGTGGCGAATTGCTTAAAAAAGTTTCGTATGTCTTCTTCAATCTTTATTCCACAGATTCAAATGAGCAAATGGAGGCCATTGCTGAACAAATCACACCACAGCTCACGGAACATAACGATAATTTATATCTCAATGAAGCACTTTTTAAAAGAATTAAAACGCTTTATGAACAAAAGGACAAGTTGGGTTTGAGTTTTGAACAAAATCGTTTGCTGGAAAAATATTACAAGAATTTTGTTCGGAATGGAGCTGCTTTAAATGCGGAACAAAAAGCTCAACTTCGGGAGATTAACAAAGAATTATCGCTCGCTGAATTGCAATTCGGTCAAAATGTATTAGCAGAAACCAATGCCTATCAAAAATGGATTACCGATGAAAAAGATTTAGCAGGTTTGCCAGACAATGTTCGTCAGGCGGCAGCTGAAGCTGCAGAACAAGCTGGTAGGAAAGGTGCCTGGCTTTTTACTCTTCAGAAAGCAAGTTTTATTCCCGTTCTACAGTACAGTAAAAATCGTGATTTACGAAAAGAATTGGTAACAGCTTATACCCATATTGCCAACAATAATAATCAGCATGATAATAAAGCAGTTATTAACAAGATTATGAAACTTCGCATCCAGAAAGCTCAATTACTGGGCTTCCCAACTTCAGCTGATTATTATCTGGACGACACAATGGCAAAAACGCCCGATAAAGTTTACAGTTTCCTGGCTTCGCTTTGGGAACCTTCATTGAAAAAAGCAAAAGAAGAAGCCGCTGAATTGCAACAACTGATGGATACTGAAGGAAAAGGAGAAAAACTGGAACCGTGGGATTGGTGGTTTTACGCAGAAAAGCTTCGCAAAATTAAGTATGATCTGAACGAAGAAGTTTTGCGACCTTATTTTAAACTGGAAAATGTACGTCAAGGTGTTTTTGATCTGGCTTCACGATTGTATGGCTTGCAATTTAAAAAATTAAATAACATGCCTGTTTATCATCCAGAAGTTGAAGTGTTCGAAGTGCTGGATGCAGATGGTTCTTTGGTGGGAATTTTATATACTGATTATTTTCCTCGTGCGGGCAAACAATCGGGAGCCTGGATGAATAATATCTCCGAGCAGTATATCAAAAATGGCGTCAATTTCCGACCAGTGATTTGCAATGTGGGAAATCTAACCAAATCTATAGCAGAACATCCTTCCTTGCTCAATATGGACGAAGTGGAAACAATTTTTCACGAATTTGGTCATGCATTGCATGGATTGCTGGCACAAAGCACTTATCCCAGTTTATCAGGAACCAATGTAGTCCGTGATTTCGTAGAATTTCCTTCACAAATCATGGAAAACTGGTGCTGGGAACCTGAAGTATTGAAAACGTACGCTCGTCACTATCAAACCAACGAAATAATTCCCGATGATTTGATTGAAAAAATTCAGCAATCACGATTGTTCAATCAAGGATTTAATATGACGGAATTGCTGGCTGCTGCTTATCTGGATATGGATTATCATACTCGAAAAGATACCAGTGATTTTAATGTTGAAGATTTTGAAAATGCTTCAATGGCAAAAATTGGTATGATTCCGCAAATTCATGTCAGATATCACAGCACTTATTTTAATCACATTTTTACTGGTGGTTATTGTGCTGGCTATTACAGCTATTCCTGGGCAGAGGTGCTGGCTGATGATGCTTTTCAAGCTTTTAAGGAAACAGGTGATGTTTACAATCAAGAGTTATCATTCGCTTTCAGGAAAAAGATACTGGAACGTGGCGATTCGGATGAACCAATGAAATTATATATTGATTTTCGTGGCAAAGAACCTCTACCTGATGCACTTTTAATTAAAAGAGGATTGAAATAGTTCATTATTCCAAAATTTGTTTTGTGTTTCATACCAAATTGCTTTTCAAAAGTGTTTGTCGAGGTACGAGGTATAGGTTTCGAGTTCTGTGTTTTGAATATTTACATGGTAATCAAGAATTTGTAGTTTTAGGTTTGGAGCAACGCCCCATTCAGCTAACCCACCCACAAACCATCTTCCACAAAAACAAAGATTTTTTCCAGTTACGAGTTTCAAATTTGCAAGTAAAAATCTTTGAAAAACAATCAACGTTTTTAGGTGTTTACATAGACAATAGTAAGAAAAAACTAACTTTAAAAAATTAAGAAGAAAGAAGAATCTTTCAGTACTTTTTATAATAAAAAATCAACTTCCAATTTTTTTTTCAAAAAAAATATTAAATTTGACTTGTAAATACTTAATTTTTTTACTATAAAAAATATTTTCTCAGGTTAAAATGGAACATAAAATTAATGACATAGAAATAAAAAGATATCATTCTTCTATCCTATTAATTTAATCTTTCATGTATAATTTCCAATTTGTTTCGATATGAAAATCTATTGCTGTTGTTGTCTAAAACAGTTATTAAACAACAAGTTTTTTATTATAATTTCTTTTCTGATTTTTCCTCAATGGTATTTAATGGCAATTCATCCCTGTGTCCGGAATTTTTCGCACAAGACAACTCATTCTGGTACTCAAAACTGGGATATTATTCAATATCGAAACAACTGGATGTATTTTGCCAACAACAACGGATTGTTGGAATTCGATGGAAATAAATGGACCGTTTATCCTATAAGCAATTACACGAATGTTCGTTCTCTTTATTATGATATAAAAACTGACAGAATATATGCCGGAGCTTTCAATGAATTTGGTTACTATTCACGTGATGAAGCAGGACTATTGCATTATTATTCATTGATAGAAAAAATTCCAGCTAAAAACAGAAACTTTAACGAAATCTGGAATATTTCAGCCGTTGATAATTCAATTTATTTTCAAGGAGATAAGGATATTTTTCAATATAAAAATGATCAAATTTCACATTTCTCTTTCCCTGCTAAAATAGATTGTTCAGCAGTCGTTTTTAATTCTTTGATTGTTTGCAGTAAACAAAATGGAACATTTTTCTTAAATGGCGATATGTTTATAAAAATTCCTAATTCTGAACTTTTAACTAACAAAAGAGTCAGTGCTATTTTACCTTTCCAGAAAAACAATGTCCTATTTGTAACTGAATTCAATGGATTATTTACTTTTGATGGGAACAAAATTGAACCTTTCAAAACAGACATTGACCAATTCATGTCGGAAAATCAAGTTTTTTGTGCTGCAATAAAGGATTATAAGCTGGCAATCGGTACCGTAAGAAAGGGATTAGTTATTAAAGATTTTCAAGAGAATTCCAATTTTTTTTCAAATACTTTCAGTGGATTGCAAAATAATACCATTTTAAGTTTAGCGTTTGACAATCAAGATAATTTATGGCTTGGACTTGATAAAGGCATTGATTATGTTCTTATTAATTCTCCCATTTACGAATTAATTTCGAGTATTAATCAAATCGGTACTGGTTATTGTTCTCTGATAGAAAATGAAAATTTATACCTTGGCACTAATCAAGGCTTGTACTGCACTTTATATCCAATACCTGTCTCGCCAGATCCACCTCCTATTCAACTGATAAATGGTATGCAAGGGCAAGTATGGTGTTTAATGAAAATCGATGGGACCATCTTTTGTGGAACAGACCACGGAGCTTATTATTTTTCAGGCAACAAAATTGTACAGATTCCAGGGATACCAGGTACTTGGAGTTTCCGAAAAATGAACCAACATCCTGATTGCGTACTTGGATCTTCTTATCAAGGTTTTTTTATTCTCAAAAAGAACAAACAAAAATGGGAATTTTCAAATTTCATTAAAGGTTTTACGGATTCAGGAGGAATGTTTGAAATGGACGAAAATGACAACATATGGTTCAGTCACTGGATCAAGGGTATTTCAAAACTAACGTTGAATCAAACTTTAGATAGCGTCATACATATTGAAACTTATGATACGACAAAAGGTTTGCCTACCAATAGGAATAACACCTTATTATTGTATAAAAATTCAATTAAATTTTCAAGCGAGCATGGATTTTATAAATATAACAAGAAAAAAGATTGCATTGAGGAAGATGAAGAATTTAACAATCTTTTTAACTATCCGCCCCATTCTGTTCATCTCTTTGAAAATAATAGAGGAGATATTTGGTGCATTTCAACAACTTTTATAGCTGTTGCCTTGAAACAAGAGAATCAAAAATATAAAGTTGACTCCATTTCATTCAATGCTTTAAAATCAATGATTGTTCCAGGTTTTGAACATTTCAATTTCGTTGACAACGATCATTTGATTGTCAGTACTGAAGATGGTTTTTCATGGATTAATATTAACAACATTAATAATAAAAATACAAGCAATCATTTCCAGGTTTCCATCAGCAATGTTTATTTAACGAGTAAATTTGATTCACTTGCAAATGGCTATATAGCAACCCAAAACTTAAAACACTTACCAAAATATGATCATAAACATAATTCTATTCGTTTTGAATTTACAGCTCCTGAATTTAGAAAAGAAGGAATGGTTACTTACAGTTATAAACTTGAAAATTATGATTCAGAATGGTCAACTTTTTCTCCAAATACTTCAAAAGAATATACAAAAATTAAAAAGGGCACTTACACTTTTCGAGTGAGGGCTAAAAGTCAACTTGTTCCCCAGATAGCAGAAACTTCTTATCAATTTATTATTTTGCCTGCATGGTACGAAACTACAACAGCTTATATTATTTATAGTTTGATATTTGTATTGTTAGTGGTTTTACTGCTCAATTTTATTAAAAAGAGTTCAGAAAAAGGAGCAATGAAAATGAAAGAACAAAAAGAACATGAAATGAAAGAGCAGGAGAAAAAATTTCTCCTGGAAGCCAAAGAAAAAGAAAAAGAAATTATTGCCTTGAAAAACCAACGACTTCAATATGAATTAAGACATAAATCACAAGAACTTGCCGATTCCACCATGAATTTGATACGAAAAAATGAAATACTAACCGATATTATTCAAAACTTAAATAAAATATCTTCCTCCTTGAACAAAGACAAAGAACATCAGACAATTTTCAATGAATTAAAGAAAATACAGGAAGAAATTAAGTCGAATATTGAGCACGATGACAACTGGAAAAAATTTGAGGAAAATTTCGATTTGGTCTATGAAAATTATTTGAAAAGACTCACTGAAACTTATCCAAGTTTAACGATCACCGACAAAAAAATTTGTGCTTATCTCAAAATGGGTTTAAGTTCCAAAGATATTGCACCCTTGTTAAATACGTCATATCGAAGTGTGGAAATGAGCAGGTATCGCTTGCGAAAAAAAATGAATCTTGATAGAAATGTAAGTTTATCGGATTTCCTCCAAAAATTCTGATACTCTTTATAAAACGGATTTTCCTTTCCAAATTTTGTAAAAAATGATCTAAAAGCCAATATCAATCGGCTTTTAAGAATATTCCAGTAAATTTAATGTACGCAAGAAAAATACTATTTTTTTCTTCTAACAAAGTTATTTTATTGAATTTTTTTGTATGTTTGTAAAAAAATAAAATAATGTTCAATTTATGATAAACAACTAATAATTACACTGTAAGTAAGAAATTATTTTTAAAAAATATATTAAACAAATAATAATCAATTTGTTATATAAAAATATACCATTTTTTGAAAGGAAAATCCGATAAGAAATTTAAGATACAAAGAAAGAAGAATTATTTATTTTCCTTGATTATTTTATGGTTCTCTACCCTTCCATTGCTGTCTTTAATTTTTATAAAATATATTCCTTCAGGCAAATTGGAAGTTTGAATAATATTAGAATTTGAAACTTGTAAAATCATTTTCCCTGTAACATTATATACTGTTACAAGAGAAGGAACCTTTTCTCCGGAAATTGTAATCTGATCAAAAAAAGGATTAGGTATAATATTAAATTTATTTAATAAAGTAGTTTTATTTATACCCATCGTTGGGCCATGATATTCTTCTGAAGTATCACCTTTTTGATATACTTTTACATAATCAACGTACATTTTAGCTTGATAATTATTACCTGCATTTAAAGCCGTAACATTATTAATATCCCGGATTCCTGTAAAATCTCCACCAATCGCTAAATTAAAAATTACAAAGAAAGGCTTGTGAAAATAATGACAGGGATGAGAGGGATCAGAATTTTGTGAAATATTCATTTCATAATAGGGATTATTGCTTGGATACTTATCTAAATCAAGATACATTTTAATTACATTCTCATCCCACACCAAAGTAAAAAGATGAAAATCATCTTGAAGGCTATAAGGATTGGTAGTAGCTCTAGCATACATTGGATGGTTCTGCCATGTTTCCCCCCAATGACAGGCACCATTAAAATAGCGATCTTGCGTCCCATTTCTAATTCCTTCACTGTTACCCATTTCCAAAATATCAATTTCGCCGCATTTTGGCCATCCAACCGACGGCCAATCAGCTCCCATCATCCAGAAAGCAGGCCAAAGTCCATTGGCAGTATGAGGCAACTTTATTCGTGCTTCAATTTTACCATGTTTAAAAGACATTTTACCTAATGTATTAACACGACCAGAAGTACAAGTTTTTCCCGAATAATTTTCTTTTTTTGCTGTTAATATTAAACAATTAGCTCCACTTACTGGCTCAATTCCAACGGAAACATTTTCTCTACGGTAATATTGCAATTCATTATTGCCTCCTCCCTCACCATTTACTTCAATCACCCAATTGTTACTATTTAACTGAGTGCCATCAAAATTATCCTGCCATACTAATCGATAATCGTTTATGGCTGATGAAACCTGTTGGAAAGAATTTGAAGTTTGAGCAAAAATATTCATTGAAAAAATTGCCATAATAAAAATGATACTTTTAATTTTTTTCATAATAACTTTATTTTTAAAATTTATACTGTATTAAATCTTTACTATTTAAAATTATAGATTACAATTCTAAGTTACAATTCTAAATTACAATTCTAAATTACAATTCTAAATTACAATCAATTAACAATTATAATACCATTGATATCAGGAAATAATATATCAAAAAAACATGCTTTCGAAATCAACCGTTTCCTATTCAATTATCCTTATATTTCTTATGGTCAGCAAAAAAACTTCTTGCCTAATTTATGAATATAGGCTGAAACCTGGCTACTTGACACATTTAATAGTTAACAAAAAAATTCCTTCCTATCAACTTTTCTCAAAAAGACTACTCATTATGATATTTCCTTGCTAAAACATCATCGTGTCTCCATTTTCTAGTAGTTTTATTTTTTTACATTAAAATAATGTTAAAAACTTTTAATAATTTTACATAGCCCTTGAGATATTACAATCTCAGGGACTGTTATAAATCTTCCTTATTGTTTTACTAATTTACCATTAAATACATGTCCATTCAATAATTTGACAGTAAAGGTATAATCTCCCGCAGGAAGATTAGTTACATCCACTTTTTTCTCTAACCCATTTACTGAAATATTTTTTATACTTTGCCCTTTCATATTGCGGATAATTATCTGCCCTATTTCAGATTTTGCTTTAACAACAAATAAGTCTTTCACAGGATTTGGATAGCAAATCACTTCATCAACAGAAAGATTGGAAAATGAATTACTTAAATCATTATAAAAATACAGATTGTCAATGTAAACAGTCTTTTTTGTTTCTCCTGGCGTATTTCCCGATCCAACTATTTTGATCTGATAAACATCCTCCATTGTTAATCCCTGACTGGTAAAATCTGTTAAAGGAATATCAAAACTATTCCATTCTCCAATATTTAAGGGAAAAAGAGTTATATATTTTTCAGGCTCATTAGCACTTTCTTCTGCATCCCAGCAGATAGGATATAACTGCAAGAATGTTTCGTTTTCTGTCCAAATATCAATATGCAAATGATTCATTTTACTACTTATTGGATGTATATGATCAAACTCTATCCCCTGATAATCAAGGTTTTCATATTTAAGAATATTGTTTCCATTTACTTGAATTTCAGATTGGCTGGTCGATTGCCCCCAATCAGGATTTAAATTTAATCCTGTTACTGATGTATAAACATCACTATATATAGAGATAACTTTCCCTGCCGGCCAGATGTGTGCAGGAGTAAGAGCAGTGGAAGGAATCCCATTAGTAGTTGTTACTTCAAGTTCTATTGGACTATTAGAAGCCTCATTATTAAACTGATCTTTTGCTTCAATAGAAAAAGTATAAGTAGTTTCCGGAATTAATCCAGTTATTACAAATGATTTTTGGGTACCGGAAGTTCCGTTTTGCGTAACTATTGTTGGTTCACTTCCATAGGAGACTGTATAAACAATCACACTCCTATTATCAACAGCATACAAAAGGAGTTCTACGCTGGTTGAAGTCACAATACCTACGTCAGCAGTAAAAGAAGTAGGTGCTTCAGTGTCACATTGTCCCCAAATTATATCCGACGGCCAATCAAAGGTTTTCTCAATTTCCCCGCCTCCTTCTTGCTCAAATAAAATAAATAACGGTGTATAAAGATTAGGCGCAGAAGTTGAGGGAATATCAATAGTAATTGTCTTACCATCTGAACTTCTCACATATCCTGGTAAGGAAATTAATTGATTACCTGGATTACCATTAATATAACAGTAGCAACCAGGGGAAAGATTCGTCATTGAAACATCAGACTCAATTTTAATCTGATAATTGCCATCAGAAATCATTTGACAGGATAACCTGACAGTCGTTACATTATCTGTAGCGGTAATAGTAGTTTGACAATAATTCCCTATAAGAACACCTGTAGTAAATTCCACAGTTTTATAATTTTCCGAAACATTGCCAGCTGCATCCTTTGCCTTAATGATGAGATGATAGGTAGTTTCAGGGGTTAAACCACTAAGCGTTGCATTACCCGAGGCGTCAGCTACAATCACTTTGTCCGTTATACCATTGGTTTCATCGTTTACAATAAACTTCGTTACAGGATCGGTTATATCATCAGTAGCCGACAACAATAAATTCACAGAATTATAAGCAGGAGTTCCTACTACTGAAGCAGAGACCATTACAGGAGGAGTATTATCGGTCGAAACGGAAGAGCATTGTCCCCAAATTATATCCGACGGCCAATCAAAGGTTTTCTCAATTTCCCCGCCTCCTTCTTGCTCAAATAAAATAAATAACGGTGTATAAAGATTAGGCGCAGAAGTTGAGGGAATATCAATAGTAATTGTCTTACCATCTGAACTTCTCACATATCCTGGTAAGGAAATTAATTGATTACCTGGATTACCATTAATATAACAATAGCAACCAGGGGAAAGATTCGTCATTGGAACATCAGACTCAATTTTAATCTGATAATTGCCATCAGAAATCATTTGACAAGATAACCTGACAGTCGTTCCACCATCTATATCGGTAATAGTAGTTTGACAATACTACTGGGCAGCCCACGCGTTGCTCAAAATATTTCCTAAAACAATAAGAAAAAGGCAAATTGTTTGTAGTTTTTTTCTCATAATAATAAATTTTAAAATTAAACATTATATTTTTTGTTACTTAAAAGCCAAAACTTTAAAGTTCAGATTTTGAGATCAATAAAATATTTTTGTTTGTAAATTTGTAATTTTTTGTCTAAAATATTTTCATAAATTATTGATTATTAATAATTTGATTTTTATTTCTTTATAATTTTCGACCATTGATTTTTCCCCGATTTAGTTTGCAATTGAAGTAAATACATTCCTTGTGGCCAATTCTTTGAATCGATCATCTTCTCATTTGAATTCTTATAAATACATCCACCTTGCATATCAAAAACTGTTACTTCAAAATTTTCTTCATCAGTATCAACGTTCAAGATGTCTTTTACTGGAATAGGGAATAAATGAAATAATAAAGTAGAAGGAGCAGGAGGGATAGCAGCTTTATTTCCTAAAGTAAACCAATCAACATTACAGCCTTCGCCCATACTTTTTAAAGTTATCCTTTGTTTTCCTGCCTGCAAATTAACTTTTATGGTACGATAATCCCAACTTGTCAATCCACCTGTTGAAGGTATATTATTGCTTACCAGTAAATTACCCGACGAATCAAGAATCTGCAATACAGTGCCATCAATACAAGCAATTCTGAAAGTAACATCATATTCTTTACTTTCAGGAATATTTATCTGATAATTAACCCAATCTTTAAAATAAAAATCATTCAGATACAAATTGCCTGAAGTAGCATCTATGCGTCTTAAACTTGCACTATGGCTGTCAATAAATTTCTCTGCATGAATTATGTCATCGGCATTGTAATAAAAGTTTTTATCAAACGATGACATATTGACATAAATGTCACCCAATTCGGTTAATACGCCACGATCATTTTTAGTCAACAGTACATTATAAGGGAAAGCATTATCACCATCATTACTTCTACCAATAAACCAAGCATAACGTGCAACATCAGGATCGTTTTCCAGATAAGTAACTGCTTCTACCATAAAATCTTTTTGAACATCAGGAGTAAGTCCTTGATTTTGCTCATAAGCACAAAATTCTGTTAACCAAATTGGTTTATTATATTTTTTAAATCGGTTGATAAAACTTTGTAAAGCAGAAACATTATTCATATAGCAATGAACAGCTATCCCCTCAACATCTGAAAGCGGGACCAATCTAAAAAATTCATCCAACCAAACAATAGGATCACTATAACCAGCTAAAGTCCCATAATTCAGCGCAGGAGAAATAATTTTTAAACCCAATTCCTGAGCTATAGCTTTCACATCTGGCCATTTGGCAGCTGCCTGACTTGGTGTCATGTTAGCCTGACTGACTAAGTTAGGTTCATTAAAAGCCAACAAGTACTGACATTCAGGATGTTTTGCTTTAAATGCCCTTAATCCATCAGCATTTACTCCATTCCATGCCATAGGATAATATTCCATATAATTACTATAATAATTATCTATAGCACTGGAAGGAAAAATTCCCCAATTA
>Ga0209204_1002736_pt1 | contig 13944 bp, 17 predicted proteins | sample AD_JPNMR2_MetaG_FD_184425 | JGI IMG/M metagenome (GOLD analysis project Ga0209204, IMG submission 184425) | Active sludge microbial communities of municipal wastewater-treating anaerobic digesters from Japan - AD_JPNMR2_MetaG (SPAdes) (version 2) | ecosystem: Engineered > Bioreactor > Anaerobic... | reverse complement strand
TCTGAATCAAATCTTATAGATACTTTATTATCTTGTCGATAATCCACTCTAAATTTTTCAGTAGTGTAATATCGATATTCGTATACATATCCCTTTGAAGAAAATCTGAAAAAGAAGTAGTAAGGGTAGCCGTACGTATCAGTACCACTTGTCGTATATCTATATAACAAATCAACCACCCCCTATAGATTTGGATCTGTTTCCATTTCTTCTGTAATCTCGGTCATATATTGTATCAGTGTATTCATCCTTGCAGTCAGTTTATTACACAACCACCCAATTTCATTCAAACGATTAGCGATTTTTAAGGGAGTGTCAACCTCTGTTTCATCAATGTTTTCGGGCAAAGGGAATACGATTTTATCGCCTATTACGGTTTTTGAACCTTCAATATCCGCATATTGGCCGTCTATCCAGTCTGTTTTCGCTTCAGCTTCAGCTTGCGTCCCATGCCATATATAATCAGCAACATTGCCGAAAAAACGTGTGTTATGTTCATTAGCGCCAATTGATAATTCAGCTCCGTTTGCAGGTCGCAAAGAAACACCATTACCGAAAAAGTTATTATATATTTCGAACACTACAACATCCCCATCATAAACATGTACATCCCCATATTGTTGTCCTTCATTATTTGTTGCAAACCCCTGCAACTGTTCATCAAAATTATATGTCTTGATTTGATTATTACTAATCTCTATCCTTGCCCCACTTGCCGCAGTCCGTATAATTCCACCTGTGATAATGCCAGTGAAATTAGCGTTTCCTTCTGCGTCAATGTATATCACATCTTCCCAAACTTCCCCGGTACCGTCACCCTTCTGTATCTTGAATCCATCGCTCCCACTTATAGCCACTCGGACTTTGTTGTCGTCTCTTATAATTACAACACTACCACCTGTAATCGTCATTGAGTTCGATATGACGTTTCCTTCGTTGTCGACTGTGAATTGTCCGTCGCCAATATCAATTGAACCACCTTCAAACTGAGACGAGACTACTTTCCCTGTGAAGTTACCGTTCCCCTGTGCATCTAAGAAAATTACATCTTCCCAATTGTCTCCGCCTGCACTTTTCTGTATACGTATTCCCTCTGTCGCATTTGCTAATAATCGAACTTTTCCGTCGCTTCGTTCGACCTTCAATCCATATGTCGGGCCGAAAGAAACGCCGTTGTATATAGCATCTTTTGTGAGTTTTTGAGCTAACTGTTTTGATATTGTACCTTGAAAACGGAACTCACTCTGCTGTTCGCTCTTAGAAGGTGCGGAGCTCTGTTGAAGTAATCCACCTTTGAAGCTGATTTTGTTTACGGCCAAAATAGAAGTTGTCTCGGTACCGTCAAGCAACACTATCTTAATAGTATCTCCAACATCTAAATCGGGTCTACCAGTCCAACTCATGCTATACGGCACGTATGAAAATCCGTTCATGACTGAGAATGCATAATTGAATTGATTCTGTTCTATGAACATGAAGCGATTTTCAAATTTCAAAGTGTTATCTTCTGAACCAGTACCTCTACTAAGAGTTTCACCTTCTGCATTGTGTACTACTTCAAGCTTTGTATACACCTTTTGCGGGTTCGTCTGTTCAGCCCTAATGTAGTTTGACGCTGTTATAGTCGCTACTGGCGATGAAGGAGAAAGAGGAACAAAGATAAGTTTCCCTTCTCTGTTCAGTTTCACGTTAGCACCATGAGCTGATGCGATACATGATAGCATATCACGAATACTTATGCTTTCGTCCTTATATGGCATTTGGAATGTAGAATTAATCACTACATCCGATTCAATACCCAAAATACCTAATATTTCTTCGAAAACATCACTCATAGCTACAGGGTAGGTCAAGTTTGATACGTAAGGCTGCTCTGTTGTAATAAGTTTGTCAACGCAATTGAAAGTCCATACGCCGTTTTGGTACTGCCTTGAATCAATGCAAAACTCACCCATTGGAATCCATTCGGTATAGCCATCAGGTCCATTGAGCCTTATTTGTGGCGCTATTTTTGCGTTCGTTGATATTGAGCTTGTTGTCTTTATTTTGATACTTAATTTTGCTGGAATTACAGTCCCAAGTGTCAATTCGTCGCTACCGGTAATCATATCATCAATGGTGAATTCTACAACTTCATCACTGCCATATACTACTCCGTCTATGATAGCTCTAACTTCGAATTCTCTGTTTGATGAAGTTATGTAGTCTTTGAATTTTTGTGATGTACTGTACATTTGCATAACCTACCTTTCTATTAGAGTGACTTTGAGGCCGCCCCAATATATTTCACTGCCCTTCACGATAGCAACTGGAACTGGCCTGTTGCCAACGTAAAAGGTTTTTGTAGTGTATGTGCCATCAACAGGATCAGGATAATACACACTGAAAAATACGCTTGACATAGCTTTCAATAGTGTTGATGTATCTGCCCATTTTAGTGGTGGCCAAGTGATATCAATTTGTCTCTTGACCGCAATTCTATCTCTATTAAGTGTACCATCAGCAGTTCTGACGGTACTTTCACCATTATCCAAATCAAGCACCGTCACGGAAAATTCTGACGGTGTTGCTACAACTGTATTATTAATTTTAAGCTGCACTGTATCACCTTCTTTATACTATTAGCAGTGTTGTTCCTGCACTACGCTGTGCCTCATTGATAGCTTTTATAGCGATTCTTGCAAAATCCGATTCTCCGACTCTTATTACTACGTCACCGTTATTATCAGGGGTCTTAATATTGCCTACAGTCTTTGCTATTTCTCCGGCAATAGCTTTAGCAATAGTTGTTACAAAACTCGTATTTTCAAGAGGCACAACCGCCTCTTTTCCTGCTTCACCTATCATTGCAAGTGTTGGGCTGTCAACAATACCACCTTTGGCAAGTTGAGGAATAGTAGGTACTTTTGCAAGTTGAATGATACCACCTTCAAAAATAGTCTTTCCGGCGATTTTCAAACCGTCCCAAGAAAATTTCATAGCGTTTATAGCATTTATAAAAGATGTTTTTATAGCGTTTATAGCATTTATAAAAGATGTTTTTATAGAGTTTGCTAAATCTTCAAATATCTTTTTAAAGGGGCTGAGTATAATGCTGATTCGCTCTATAAACTTACTGAATAGAGTTTTGATGCCTTCTAATCCGCTATCGATTAAATTCTTTGCTCCTTTGATAGCATCACCAAAATTGCTTGTTATAGTCTCCTTAATTATGCTAAGTAGAGAAGTAACACCTTCCCACCAAGAATCAATAATTTTTCGTATTCCTTTCCAAGCTCTATCCCAATCACCAATAAATACGCCTGTGAGGAATTCTGTCAGTCCGTGCAAAATACCGAATAAAGCTTCAAGTCTGGTTGATATAACTTTAGTTACAAACTCGAATATCTCCCATATCGTCCGCAAAGCATTGGAAATAGCAATTACAACAAAACTGCCTATCCACCCGACAAAGGGCGAAATGTGATTGTATAATTCAGAAATAAATAATATAACAGATCCAACAAAGTCTATTATACTTCTTGCTAGGGGCTTGGTGTAGTCTTCAATCAGCTTGCTGAACTGGTTGGCTATTTCGTTGATTGTAGGTGCTAAGTATTGTGCGTAAGCTCCCGAAATTTTTGTAAATGCCGTGTTAAACCCTTCGCCAAAGTTGTCTATAGCAGGCTCAATATATTCGTCGTAGCGTTTTCGTATATGGTCAAACACATCGATCAAGAAGTCTCTGATAGATCCTGTGACAGTTTGTGTCGCAGATAGAGTATCATTTAAAGCTGATTTTAGATTTTCTTTGTTGTTCTTTATCGCATTGATAATGACTTCCATGAAGTCATTACCGAACCGCAAACTCATTTCAAGTATAAATTCGAAACTTTCAGAGAATATGCTTCTAAGATTTTCACCTATTTGTTTTGCTGTGTCGGACTTGAAAACAGAAGCAATATCAGCCACTATGTCTATCATTTCTCTTGTGAGTCGTGCTCTTTCTGCAGCAAGATCAAAAATTACTGGGAATTTCTGCTGTAGCTCATCGAATAGCTTATCGAATATCGAATTAACCTTGTTGATAGTTTTTTCAACTTTCTGCGGTGTTTTGGGTTTGGTTGTTGCTGTGCTTCCTCCACCACTGCCTCCGCTAGAAGACTGTAATATATTCAATTGGTCGAAACTTGCTAAAGATTTTTTGGCTTGTTTTCCAGCCTTTTCGATGGCATTTCCTTGATCTGTTATTGCTTCGGTCTGGTCTTCAATCGCTTGTATAGAGGTTGCTTTGCCGAAGATTGATTCAGATATAACCGCCAATCGTGCTGTAATTTTTTCAAGCATGTTTGCGAGTGCTGTAAGCGCCGGTAACACCGCATTATAAATCGGCAAAAACGCTTGACCTAAATTCAGTTTAATGTTCTCTAAGCTTGCCAGGAATCTAGCTTGCTTCGTCTGTGTTGTATCTGCTAGAGCATCTCCATATCTCTTGTATGTCTGCTCAAGGATAGCTGCAAGTCTGATTTGTTGTTGTGTCCTGTAGTCAAGTTGATTCCACGTTTTCCCGTTTGCAAACTTTTTGAAAGCATCAGTTGCTTCAATCATTGAAATATTCGTGTAAATCCCCAAATCTTCAATTGCTTCTGTGCTCCCGAGCATGCCTGAGCGGATACGGCTAGCAACATCTTCGTATGTTCGTCCTGTCTTGCTAGAGATTACGGCAGCTGCCTTCATAAGGTTTTCGGTTTCGCTTTCTACTTGCTGCGTGTCGGTCATAAAGCTTCCTAACAGATTAGAAAATGTTGACCCATAAGCGTAGGCATCCTTGCGACTCATTCCCAAGGCTTTAGACTGGGTTTTTACAAACGTATTATAACTCTCTGCTGCCTTGCCCATGTTTCGGTGGATGTTGTCCATTGATGATTCTACTGTCATTGCCATCTGCGTTGAGGATTTTATAGCTCTTGCTGTTGCCGCTGTTGCTATTCCACCTATTACAGCACCAAAAACCTTACTAAGTCCTTTAATTGGAGATTGAATCTTGTTTATGCTTGCCTGTGTTTTTGCCATTGATTTATTGATAGAGGTTTCGAAGGTTTTTAGTTTGGTTTGAGTTTGATTTAACGCTTTGTTGAGATTAGAGAAGTCTGCTCCGCCTCTAACTATAAAATTACTTCTTGCCATCTGTTATCACCTCCCCGCCAAACATGGCATTAAGCATTTTGGCTTGTGCTAATAGTTGGTCATCTGTCATTTGCTTTTGCTTTTCTTCTTTTGAATCTATAGATTTAAGTATCTTATCAATATCAATGTTTTTCTGCCAAACCCACCTTGAAATGAGATATGCTTGAGATACTAATTCTTTTTCCCTTTCTTTTTTCTCATCTGTGTAAGCCTTTATATAAATATTTAATACTCGAGGTGTCATTTTAAGAAATTGGTCATAACTAATACCAATTCGGGCAGCTACTTTCAACGCTTCTTCTTCGTAGTCTTCGCTTATTTCTTCTTCGCTGCCCTCTGGAGGTTTTTTATATCTTCTCCTACTCCAAATGTTTCTTCAATAATTTGAGGTAGTAAGTCTAGCGCTCCCTTAATTCCTAGATGTTCGTCAATTAGCTGTGTTGCTCTTTCTAAAGTTAGATTTTCATCTTCATGCACTAAACCACTATAAAACAGTGCTGGTATATAATCTTCTATGTCAGCACTTTCATAGTCTAGCTTAGCTAGACTAGTGCCAGTTATTTTTTTAAATATTTGCATACCTTTAAAACCCATTAAAAAATTTCTCGTTTTATCTAATTTAATTGGCAAATAGTTCATAATTAATACCTCCACTATCATTTATTAAGGGATAGGCTTTTGACCTATCCCTTTTATACTCCTTCTCTAACAACAATAATCTCATAAATCTTTGGTGCTTTGCCTGTTTCATTTGCCATTATTGTTATCTTAGTGCTGCCGATTTCAACATCTACCTCCGCGGCTGATCCGCTAACAAGGTCTTTCACATATGCGCCGTTTACAAACAACTTGATTGTTTGCCCGGCCCCTGTAGCTGTTACAGTTACCTTATTAGCTGTAACCCCTTCGAAAGTATAATATCTTGTGCCTGCCGAAAATGCCGGTGCTAATGTTCCGCCAGTACCTGACAACACAAGATTTGTCAACCCTGAGCTTGCTGTAACATTAAGTGAAGGTTTGCCGCTAACCTTAATAGTCGCTTCAAATGCAATTAGCCCTTCTAGCTCTGCGCTTGTGCTAAAGCCTGTTACAATGCCATTGAAGCCCCAAGAAGCACCCTGAGGATAAATTATTGAGAATGGTATTGCATTCCCTGACTCAAATGCGTTGTATACTGCTACCTGTCCGTCAGCGTCACTAGGTTCAAAATATCCGCTTACAGTAACCTCACCGCCGTCCTTGAGTCCACCTGTAAATTCCCTGTACCCTCCATTACTTGTGAGCGTTGTTGTGTCAAGTGTTTCTGCGGTCAATGATACCCCGTTGATAGATGTCAAACCTGCGATTGCATTCGAATTGATTAATATTTGTGTTCCTAATGCTCTTTCTGGCATATCTTAAACCACCTTTCTAATAATTTCTAATAATAAATTGTAAAATCAATAATCCCTCGGTTTACTCCGAGTTCGTGTTCGTACTGCTCTGTTATGTTGTTAATAGATAAATCTTCAACAAAAATACTGCTATCTTTACCTATCCCCGTCTTAGGTAATGACAGCAGTAACTGTTTAACTTGTTGTCTAACCCTCACCATGTCCGCGTACTTCTTAGCCATAATCGAGAACATATAGCTTATTGCACCATTCCCTGTATATCCTTCTAGTGTCTTTGTTTCGTCTGTGCTTATTCTTGCATATACGAGATAAGGCCCCTTAGCGCCCTCTGGCGCATTTGTGGGGAATATCAGATTGTTTAGTTCCGGAATAGCTTGCACTAATTCATATCTTAGAGCGGTCTCCATTAGCAATCACCGCCTATACAGTAATATTTCTTGCCTTCATATTCTTCTTCTGTGACTTTGCTAATAGGAAAGTCTCCCAAGAACTCATAAGAATCATACCTTATTTCTTGGTCAGGATTCAAGTTTTCCAGTATCTTTATTAATTCATCAACCGTCATTACTTCAACCCCACCTTCGCTATTTCAGCATCAATTTTCTTTTTCATCTCGCCTACTATTGTTTTTTCTATTTTGCTTACATTGTCGGTTAGACTGTCATGTATGAATCGGAATCCTGGAATGTATTTACCGTTCCTTGCAAAAAATCCGTACTCTTGAGAGTGTGGATAATAAGCTGGATTCTTTGCTTTTGGACTTCCTGATTCACCAACATTCCGCACCGGCTTTTGAAAAATATAATTCATACTCGGGTCGAAAATAATTTTATACACCTTTTTCGCTTTGTACCGGCTTTTTTCGCCCCTAAGTATTATACCTTTTCTTAATGCTCCGGTTTCTTCAGGCGCTTCTTGTTTGGCTTGTTTTAGCACGATGTTCATACCCTTTTTAGCGCTGCTAGTCACGTGTTTTTGAGGTACTTTACCGAGCTTCTCTAAAGATCTGTTAAGTTCTCTCATGCCTTCTATTTTGAAATTAACCATCACATCACCTTCTCGGCTGTGATCTCAATCCAATCATTACTAAAATTATAATTATCTACATAAATGATGTTGTAAACCTCGCCTTTAAAGTCAATTTTCATTGTAGTGTCAATAACTTTCTTAGTGTACCTAATTAGAAAACTGGTTACTGTCTGAGCGAAAGGGGTTACTGATTGAAATTGCTCTTTACCACTCTTATTTTTGACACTCGCCCAGCACTCATGGACCGTTTGCTTATTATTTGTCGGTTCGCCGTAATCGTCATAAACAGAACAGATTTTATATATCTTTATTCTTTGGTTTAATTTACCTGGATTAATCATATTATCACCTACAGTAAATTTACTGAATGCATACCCAATATTGTCTCAACTACTTTGTTTAGATTGTTTTTATCAACGTACATGCTTCTATTGTCATACATATCTTGGCATAGCACCATCACAACAATGTAAAAATCTTCGTGTTCGTCAATTTCTTCTTCCGAAAGTCCTGTATATGACTTTATAAACTGGCGGGCAGCTGTTAACATAGGTGCCAATTCAATATTGCAATATTCCTCTTTTTCTAATTTTAGGTACTGAGCAACATCATTTATGGTTATTTCGCTCACTTTCAAGGACATCACGCCCTTTCTATTCTTATTCTCCTGTGCCTGCCATTATACCAGCATTAATTAAAGCGGTTAACAATGCGTTGAAACTTCCAGCTGTTACTGGATCACCATCATTAATAGTAGCCACATTAGCAGCCTTCATTACTAATCCTGCGGAATCTTTTGTTGCTAATGTTGGTGGTGCTACATATAGTCTTGAGGTAGTACTGTCAATTTTAACTTCGACCGTATCATCATCACCCCTGGCAGCTGCTCTAATGCCACCTAGAGTTGAATCTGTAGCTGCACCTGTTACTCCTGCAATACCTTCTACTTTGCCACTGCCTGCAACGGTGATTTTACCCTCTATAACTATCTCTCCACCGATTACAGTTTTTTCCCCGCCCTGTTCGGTGTAATTTTTGGTATTATACATGATCATTCTCCTTTCGTAAATAAAATAGGCGGCAATTAAGCCGCCATATTAATTCGCACTCATTACTAGGACAGCAAGTTTTTGATGATCTATGACATCAGAATCAAATTCGAACCAACTCACGATACCCATAGCGTGCATTGTAGCATATTTTTCTTGCAGTATTTGAATTGAAATATCCTCTCTGAAGTTTACAGCAAGACCGCTTAAATCACCGTACAATACAGCCTTGTTACCGTTACTGATAGTAGGCATATTGTCGGACAGATAAACTGGCTTACCTAGTATTCTATATGGCATAGCACTAGTAAAGTCATTTTGCAGCAAATATTGGCCTGTAGCATCCTTTAACTTCTTTAAAGTTGCGAATGTAGATGGGTGCATAATCCAGCAAGCATCCGCTTGATAAACAGTTGGGATTTTAGCTTGTAGATCAATTAAATTATCCGCTGAAATAGCTGTTGTAGATCCTGCATTCAATGTAGTATTGGTTGAAAGCGCGCCAGCAGCCTTGCCAGTAGTACCGTTTAATAGCTCTCCTTCTAAGAATTGAGCTATCTTTTTAGCCATTTCATTGATTACGAAATTCACAACATCAACATCAGCATTATTTGCAACAGACTTACCGATTAAGGTTAATGCCCCTGCAAGGTAGCCAGATAAATCTACAGATGTAAACCTACCGCTATCAGCTGTAATATCTTGAAATTCTGTTTGGTAAGCTACAGTAATATCGTGGCTTGTATTGACTTTGTCCCATACAGGCACTTTTAGTGTACCTTTGACATTGAACCTAGTCGCCTTCGCCAATATTGGTGTAATTTCTTCTACTTTTCTGATGATCCTTTGTGCGATTGTTACAGGGATTACTGCGCCATTATTCCCCATGTCTGGGTTTTGCTCTCCTGCTCTTTCCTCAACATAAACCCCACATTGCTTTCTGATGTAGTTAGCAAATGCTCTTTCCTCTACTACCGCTCTTTCTTCTACCTCATTAGGTTTAACTTCTTTGTGTTCCATCTTCCTTGCACGCTCCTCTCTTTCGATAGTGCCATCAATAACATTGATTTTCTTTTCTAACTCGTCAAACTTAGATATTTCTTCTTCTGTCATGGCTCTTTCTTCTGTTTTGGCAGTATTTAAAAGAGCCTCCATTTCTGCCTGTAAATCTGCTCTTTGTTCCATCAGTTTTTTAAGTTCCATAATCCTCATCCTTTCTTTGTATTAAAATAAACCAGCTATTTGCTGACTTTTAAATTGTTTAATCTGTTTTCGTATTGTGAGTAATCAATCGGTTGCTTTGAGATCACAACTTTTACTTCATGCTCAAATGCCCTCTCTTCGATGTCAACATCTTCACCAGCTCTTAATTCAACGCTAGTGGCAGAATATACTGGTTGCTTATTTATAACAAGGGTCAAATGATCTAAGTCTAGGGATTTTACACGTCTTATTGGCAGTTCCCCTGCTCTTTCTTCTAACTCGTCAACAACATTATACATACCAAAAGACCAACCCTTTATTTTGCCTTTTTTAGCGAGCTCAATAATATTTTCATCACTAATCAGTACATCAGCATGAAGTCCTATTGCATCCTCATAGAGCGTTAATGTACCATCTTTTGTGCTGGCATAGATATGTGTGTTGTCATGGTCTACTGTGAGGTTTATATTCCCTGCCCTTTCAATGGCCTTCTCAAAGGCTCGTTCTTCAATTACCTCAATAACTTTGCCCCTAGGTGTAATTACTGGCCTTGATTTTTTCTCTGTGACGTTAACATAGCCACTAATATGTGCCCCGTCAGCCCTTATTTCAACTTTCATCATCACCACCGCCTTTCATGTCGATATTTTGGGTTTTGCCTGTATTTGGTGTGTATATTTCCCTTGTTTTTGGGTTAAAGAATACATCACCTAGGTTTAGTTTCATCATATTAAATCCTAAAGGCTCTAAATCTTCCATATAGCGTACTTCGTCAGGTTGCAGGAAGTTTGCCCTTAACCCTATCTCATACGCTTCGTAACGGGTCTTAATGTCGCCCTTAGTGATTTCATTGGTGTCAAAAGCCCAATAAAAAGACTTCTTTTCTTTTTCAAGTAAGAAGTCACGATTTAAAGCACATTCTATTGCTCTTATAACAGGCATTACAGCTAGTTTAAACCCGTTAATATAATCTTTTTCATTGGCTGTACCCTTAATAATGGTTTCAGGCACATTGAATAGTTTGCAAATTTCAGTTGAGTTAGTTTGCTTATTCTCATTAAGCTGCATTTCAACAGATGAATTAGAAGCCTCTTGAAACTCTATACCATCATTAAGGACTACAACATTTTCTTCGTTATTTCCATAGAGCCTTTTAAAAGCTTCTTTCAGCATTCTCATAGCATCATCAGATAACTTCTTAGATGATTTTAAGAAACCTTTCTTATTTCCACCCTTTTTAACCAATGATTCTTCGAATATCAGTGTATTATATGCTACACTTAATATTTTAGATGCCTCTGTTATTATACTAGTACCACTACAACCGTCTTTGGTATTCCTGAGTAATTTAATGTATTCATAAGGTTTATAAGGTTTGTCTAGGACTAATATATCATAGTCCTTGAAGATAGGATTGTTGTTCTTTTGGATTGATATTTGCTTCTCATCAACATAATGAAGGCTAATAAACCTATTACCACGTTTATTGATGTAAGCATATCCACCTTTTCCTAAGAAGTAATCCGAAATCATAGCTTTCCAAAATTGAGTTGCATCAAGGGTGTCACCTGTATCATCATTCAGAAGCATAACCCTCGGATCATCTTTAACTTCTACGACCTTTCCATCATCCTCTTTGTAGAGCTTTATAGGTAGCATGGACACTGTATTTGCAATATAACTAATACACCCGTTTAGACTAGGTATGTTCAATGCCTCATTCTTAGTTATAGTGGTTTTACTTAATAATGCAGTTAATAAAGCATCTTCATATGAGGTCTGCTCTGCTCTTTCTTCTTTTTGCCATGGCCATTTCAATTTATCACCTTCTTTCTAGTCCGTCTGCACAATAAAATCAGAACCAAATAATAGGTCTTGTTGTAATAAATATATAGCATTGATTAAAGCTACTACCATATCGACCTTACCCTCTGACTTTTTCTTGTTGACATACTTATTTAAGTTGGTGTCCTCGGTGCAACGTGCATTTTGGAAGTTTATCTCTAGCATTAGGTTTTCGTCATACCTAAATGTCTTATTTAAAATACACTCTTTGAGTAGCTTTGTAGGCATATGAAGCACGCTTGAATGCTGCTTAATTTCAACACATTCATAGCCTGCTGCTTCTAGTTTCTGAACTGTAGAAATTGCATTATATCGGTCATAGCCCACTTGCTGGATTTCAACACCATAACTAACCTCTAGATCAATTAAAAAGTTCTCTATAAATGAGTAGTCGATCACTTCATCCCCACATGCATAGCATACTTTGTGCCTAATTAACTTGTTATAGTCGACTTTTTCTTTCTTGCTCTTAATATCAATCCTATCTTTCGGTATAAAGCCAAAAGTCTTAGAATATATAATGCCTTCATGCTCTGTTACCATAGCAACTGCGGTATTATCGTCAGTTTGTGAAAGGTCTAAGCCGACCCAAACTCTTTTACCATTCCAGAAATTTAGGTCCTCTTTAATCTTGCACTCTCTAACCTTATCAATAGGCACATAACCCTCAACACCTAAGCCCTTATACTTGATGTTGTTATGCTTACAAAGATAATTCTCTCGTTTATTCTCGTAAAGAATAGCCATTGTTCGCATATCTTTTATCGCATCAAATATATATTCATGGGCTACTGCTACAGGATTGGATTGATATATCACTAAATCATTAGTCATCCACTGGTCATTAGTTAACAAGTCATCATCAGGCTCATAAAGCAGCGAAAATCTCCTTTTGTCCTCTATCAAGCCATCCAATACCTTCTTGGATATGTCTATCTCATCTATCATTGCATTATTGTCATTTGGATATTGGGTGCTTATAATAATCCCTAACTTATTGAATAGAGTTATTTGTGAGGACCTCATGGCTTCTATAGGGTAACTATCCATTGCTCCTGCTTCATCAGCTAAAAAAGCATTGGCTAGTTTTCCATCCATCCTATCCTCTGAATATGCTAAAGGCACATATTCGCTTTCTGTTAGCAGACACCTTATTTCGCTTCTTAGGAGCTTAAATGTTTCACCATCGGCTAATACTGGACTGGATTTAATTATCTTTCTAATGGCTATCTGTAACTCTTTTGATAGCTTTAAATCAGGTGCCACAGAGAAGAATCGACTAAATTGTGGGTCGGTTAGCATTAATAAAATAAAAATAACCGCTGAATTAAATGTCTTAAAGTTTTTCCGACATATCTCCAATACTGCGGTTATATAATACCTAATATCTTTATTTTCGCTGTTTTTAAGCTTAGTGCAAAGCACAGCTACTATCAGCAACCAAGCATAATCCTCCAGACCTTCGTTCATCGGACATTTTAAATCTGGATGAACCATTAGCTTTAACAATTTATTTATCTTGTCATATGCCTTCTCGTCAATATAGGCTTCATCACTTCGCCCTTCCACTATATCAATCCATGCTCTGGCCTGCTTCTTTACATATTTGGGTACTTTCCGATTGCCTTCTTCTAAGCACCAAAGAGCATATTTGTAGGCCCTACTATCTTTAATCATGATCCATTCAACGCCTTCAATAACGGATTTTCATTCTTTTCCGCTTTTTTAGGTATACTCCTAAGTGCTGCGGCAATCGTTAAACAATTGTCCCTTTCTATATCAAAAAGCATTTTTCGCTTAGTTTGCAATTGTCTATCTTTGCTATCTATTAATTTTTCAATATCGTTTTTTAGTTTATAGTATTCGACACCATCCATGCTGTGTCTATTTTCTTTTAACTCTTCAAGATCCTGTTTTAAATTCATTATGGTATTTTCGTAATCAGCACATTCGCCTTGCAATAAACAATATCTATTTATTACAGCTTCATATATTGCATCATTTTTCCCTATAGCTTTTAATAACTTATTTAGTCTTAAAAATTCCTTATGCGCTACTGGATTACTTTTTACTTCAGGACGCTCTTTCAATGCTACGCCTGTTGTAAGAGCCTTTTCTCCTTCTTCTCTTAACTTCAATTCTTTTTTTGTCCTATGAGATTTCCCTTCTGCTTTCAACACTGCGAATGGTTTTGGTGGTGTTGGCATATCTTACCCTCCTTTCCAAAAGCTGATGTGGGAATATTTTATTTTCGTGGG
>Ga0209204_1002720_pt1 | contig 14011 bp, 7 predicted proteins | sample AD_JPNMR2_MetaG_FD_184425 | JGI IMG/M metagenome (GOLD analysis project Ga0209204, IMG submission 184425) | Active sludge microbial communities of municipal wastewater-treating anaerobic digesters from Japan - AD_JPNMR2_MetaG (SPAdes) (version 2) | ecosystem: Engineered > Bioreactor > Anaerobic >... | reverse complement strand
AAACTACATTCTGCGCGCGGTTCCCGTGCCCCCCGGCCGGCACACCGTCACGATGACCTACCGGCCGGCCACCTTCCTCTTCGGCCTCTACCTCTCCCTCGCCGCCGCCAGTCTCTTGCTCGCGGTCGCGACCGCGACCGCCCTCCAGACCCGCGCTCGTTGAGCCCGCGGTGACCTCGGGTGCCGGGGGAGGCGGCAGGAGTGCGCGGGCTGATGGGGAACAAGGGACCATGCCGCGGCCATTGCCCGGATTTCGCGGCTGGCCATAGTCCCGGCGACAGACCGGGTGGCGACATGTGATGATCCGGTGCATGTGGCAAGGCAAGGACACCCGGAGATGCGATACCGTTTGGCCCGAAACCGCCGCAGCAAGCTGAGGTGCGCTGGCTTGCTTCTCACCCTCCTCCTGCTTGGTGCTCGCGCCGAAAGGGTGGAGGCGTGGGGCCCCCATGCGGAGATCACCAAGGCGGCGCTTGCCGTGCTCCCAGAGAGGGCGCGCTGGGAGGAGCTGCTCGGCGAGGAGAACCTGACGGCGCTCATCGCCTATTCCTGGCTGCCGGATCAGCAGGGCGAGGACCTGGGGAGCTTCTACGCTGACGACTACCTGCTCATCCCTGCCCATCCACGCTATCCCCCTCATGGAATGCCCGGAGTGCGCGCCACCTACCCGGCCTACTTCCGCCGGGCGCTGCAGGCCCTGCGCACCGAGACACCGGTGAATGCCTGCCGCCAGCTCGGCCCGCTGATTCACCTGGTCGAGGACTCGGGCGCACCGCCCCACGCGAGGCCCAACACTCCGCATCATAGCGAGCTGGAGAACTGGATCCGGACCGACGCGATCACGATCGCCGGATACCGCCCGCGCTTGCTGGGGCGCACCGATGACGAGGCGCTGGCGGCGCTGCAGCGGCGCATGGACCAATTGATCGCCTTCGCCGCGGAGAGAGCCGAGCGGGCGCTTCCCCTCGTATCCGCTCCCAAGCCGAACCGCGCTCAGGTGGAGCCGATTCTTCTGGAGGCGGCCCTGGAATGCGCGCGCGTGGTGGCCGACCTGCTCCACACCCTCTTTACGTTGGGCCTGGCGCCGCAGCCCGAGGGCGCCAGCCTGTCGGGCACCGTCACCGCCGCCGAGATCCCTCTGCGCAATGACCATGGGGCGCGCATCGTGCTCCTGGGCACGGAGTTCGGCACGCTCGCGGTGACGGCGGAGGAGATGCCGGCGGCCGGATGGCGTGGAGCCTACCATCTGCGCAACCTGCCTGAGGGCACTTACCGCGTGCTTGCCTACCGTACGGGCTCGCGGCCCCAGGTATCCGATCCCATCACCTTGGTCGCGGGCAAGACGGCCCACCTCGATTTTACGCTGCCCTCTACGGAACCGGCGGGCAATCTCGTTGAAAACCCCGATGTGACCCTCTCCTATCTGCAGGAGGGAGCGCCTGATCGCTGGCGGCGTGTCCAGGTGGGCGGGAAGCGCGTCTGGCAAAGCGCGCCAGCCAGGGTGAAGTCGGGCGTCTCCTATCGCCTGGGGGCGGCGCTGAAGGACCCGGCGGCCCGCGTCCACTTCCGCTTTCTTCTCAGGGTGATGAAACGGGAGTGGAACGCCACTCTCGTTTCCCTGCCTCCTGGCGAGACCGCTCCCGCGGAGAAGCGTTTCGCTCCCAACATCCTTCACTCGGCGGTGCAGGTCCTCGTTGAGACCGACAAGCCGCTCGCCGAGGCGATCGACCGCGTATGGGTCGTTCCTGAAGTCGAGTAGAGTGGAAGGCCGGAACACCGGCGCGAAACGCGCGAGAGCCGGGCGAAACTCCATCCGGTAGGGACTCCCATCTTCGCGGGAGGACAGGGGCGCCGTGGTGACCGGGCCCTCTGGCAGGGAACGGAAAGCCTGGACGCGAAGAGTACGCTACCGATCACAGCCCTCGAAAGGAGCCTCCAATGCGACCAACCTGTCGATCCCTATCCGAAGCAGCCTCGGTCACCCGGGTGGTTATGCTCGTGCGCGCCCTCATGGCGGTCGCTCTGGGGACGGCCCTTGGCCTGCCGCCGGTGAATGGCGCTGCCAAGCGGGAGGAGACGGCGCCGCCGATGAAGGCGGCGACGGCGGTCCGTCTGGAGGGCAGCCTAACGCTAGATGGGAAGCTGGACGAGCCTGCCTGGGAGAAAGCACCGGTGCACACCGGTTTTGAGATGCCTCTCAGCACCGCCAACCGCCAGCCGATCCCCGAGGAGCTACAAACCTCCTTCCGCGTGCTGTATGATGACACCGCGCTCTACTTCGGGGTTCGCTGCAACGAGCCCCGGCCCGAGGAGCTGGTGGTGCATGCCGCGCGGAAGCACGACGCGGCGATGTGGTCGGATGACGATATTGAGATCTTCCTCGATCCGGTGGGTGACCGCACGGAGTTCTACCAGTTCGCCATCAACTCCGAGGGCACGCAGGTCGATATCTACTGCCAGGAGTCCGGCAACATCCATCGCGCCGAGTGGTCCTCGCTTTGGCAGGCCGCGGTTCATCGGGGCAGCGATTTCTGGTCGGTGGAGGTGGTCCTCCCGTTCGCGGTCTTCCATCATCGTCCGGCAAAGATGTGGTCCGACACCTGGGTCTTCTCCCTCTCGCGGACACGCTCCGTGGCCCCTCGCTACTACTCGCAGTTTAGCCCGGCACAAGGCTACCACGACGTGAAGAACTTTGGCACGCTCGAAGGGATCCGGGTGAACAAGGAGGCGTATAACCTCTACGCGGAGTCGCCGCAGTTCCGTTTGGAGCCGTCGGAAGGGGGCTATGCCGTTCTCGCGTCGCTGATGGTGGAGAACCGGGGTGACCAGGCGTTCGAGGGGTCGCTGGGCATGGAGATCCTGGCCGCGGGCGCGCAGGGAAGTCGGGTGCCGCTGAAGCTGAAGCCCGGCCAGAAGGCGCGCGTGGAGGTGCCCGGGGGGAGAGTGGCGGAGCAGGGGAAGTGGCCCGTCGCGTTTCGCGCCGAGAGCGCGGGCGGCACCGGCCTCCTCGCGGCGCGATTCGATACGTGGCTGACCTACACGCCGGTCCGGATCAAGGTGACGCGCCCGAACTATCGCAACACGATCTATGCCACGCAGCAGGTGGATGCGATCCAGGGCTACCTGGAGCTGGGGATTCCACTGGCGAACGTCAAGGGATCGATAGCCCGAGTTACGCTCTTCTCCAGCCTGCTCCAGCCGCGCACGTGCGAGGTGAAGATTGAGACGGCGCGCGTGCCGTTCGAGCTTCCGGCAGCCGGCATCCCCGAGGGGCGACATCTCCTGCGTGCCGAGATCCTCCGGCCGGCGAGCCGGGACAAGGGTGGCGAGGGGCAGCCCGAGGTGATCGCAGCGGCGGAGGTCCCCTTGCGCAAGCTCCCACCCGCGCCCGCCGTCGAGGCGCGCATCGATGACCAGGGGAACTTGCTTATCGATGGCAGCCCTGTCTTCATCCGGGGCTGGTACGGCAGCACGCGCTACATCGTGAGCGCCGCGTCCTTCCCGCAGGCCCAACTCCCACACTCGACCAACTACCTGATGGGAGCCAGCGAGTACGAGCAGATGAATATGGGCCTCTACACGCTGTGCGGGATCACTCGGGAGATCGACGAGGCGAAGGCAAAGCTGGATCAGCCGATTGATGACGCGTTGAAGGCGCGCCTGCGCCCCATCATCGCCAGCGTGCGCCATCGCCGTAACGTGATCGGCTACTACATCTCGGACGAGCCGGAGTGCAGGGGGCTCTCGCCGGTCTTCCTGAAGAGCCTTTATGAGTTCCTCGCCGAGGAAGACCCCTACCGCTTCTGCAAGATTGTCTCGCGTGCGCCGGTGGAGTATCTGGAGACGTGCGACGTCATCTGCCCGCACCCCTACATGAACCCGCAGATCGCGGAGGATGGCGGGCGCGTTTTCGGTGCCCCGCTTCGCACCATTCACAACAACATCACGGACGCCTGTGCCGCCAACGATGGGAGTAAAGCGGTCTGGTGCATGCCCCAGACCTTCTCCTATGGCGGCCTGCGCGGGCAGCACCCCGATTTCAAGGAGTCGCGCTGGTTTGCCCTGACGGCACTGGCCTGCGGCGCGAAGGGATTGGTGCCCTTCATCTTCAACAGCTACTGGAACCACCGGCCGAATCGCATCGCGATGGACTACATCTTCGAGGAGGTGGCTTTCCTGGCGCCGGCGTGGCTCGCGCGCGACTCCGCGACTGAAGTGACGGCGGACTCCCCGAGCGTGGATGTCATCGCCAAGTACTACAAGCCAGAGGGCGCTGCGCGCGGGCACTTCTTCATCGTGGCCGCGAACCAAAGCCTCGATCCGGTTCAGGTGAGCTTCACCGTGCCACTCATGGGTAAGCAGAAGTCCGCTCGCGTGCTGGTATTGCGCGAGAACCGGGTGATCCCCGTGCGCGACGGCAAGTTCACGGATGAGCTGGAGGGCCTTGGCGCGCGAATCTACACCACGCTGGAGGTGCTTCCAGACTTCCGATTCCTGGATGAGATCGAGGATGAGATTGCTACGGCGATAGAGCGCCCGGCGCTCGCCGGGAACATCCTCGCCGAGGGCGCGGTGAAGTGGACCATCGGCGATTCGGAAGGAACCTTCAGTTGCGATAGCGATCTGGCGGATGCAGTTTCCAGCGCCGCCGGGTGGATCCCGGTCTATGGAGACCGCTCGCAGTGCGTTATCCGCTTCGAAAAGCCGGTCGTCTTCTCTCGTGTCGAGTTTTGCTCGCCCACCATCGCCAGCGCCGATCTCGATATCTGGCAAGACAACACCTGGAAGACGATCCACCAGTGGAAGGATGAGTACGGTCGCCGTCTGGAGTACAAGGGGAAGCGCGTGAGGACCGACCGCATTCGCATTCGGCCGACCGCCGCGCGTCAGGGCTTCGGAACGAGCGCCCTCTACGAGATCACCGAGTTGGGCCTCTACCGGTGAGCTGCCCGGGCCCGGCCCGATTGAACCCTGGGGCTTTCTCCTGCGTCCGTATAGGTAGGCATGGGGTGTGCAGCGCGTTGACGGGTGCCCTCGATCCTGATAGGATAGGGCGGAGGAGCAGGACGATGACGACAATACGAGCTTCCGCAAGGCGTCCGGGTCTCGCCTCAGCGCTGGTGCTCTTCGTTGCGTGCGCGCTGCTGGCCTTCCTCGCGTCTCCCCCCGCGCTGGCGGGTGGCCTCAACGACTTCTTCAAGAAGGGTAGCAAGGAGTCGCAGAGTAGCAGCAAGTCGTCGGAGAGCGCGTCCGGCAAGAACCGCCCCGAGTCGGGCACCGCGCGGGAGAAAAAGAGCCCCTTTTCCGATAGTGATACCGACATCTGGGGGAAGCCGGGGAAGCGGGAGACAGGCACGCCGGGGAAGAGTGGCGGGCTCCTCGATCTTTTCAAGAAGAGCGGGAAACCGCAGCCGGCGCCGCATGGCAGCCAGCCGGACGGATCACTGCCTCCGGTGAGCTATGAGCGCGTGCAACCCGGATCGGGTGGGCTGATCGATCTCTTTCGAAAGCCGGGGCGCCCGCAGCCGGCACCGAGCACGTCTACTTCGCCCCCGCCCGCGGTGGTGATCTACCACTACTACGACCCGTGGTTCTACCCCTACGATCGCTTCTTCTACCGCTACTATGGCCCCTACATCATCCGCGAGCGGGAGTACTACTTTGGGGGATGGCCGTATCACTACGAGCGACCCGATCCCCAGGAAGAGGCGGAGGAGAGCGCCAACGAAGCCCTGCGCAACATCGAGCGGGGCTGGCGGGAGAGCCGCTACGCCCTGATCGCGCGCCATGTGGATGATGACGAGAGCATCGCTGTCTTCCATGATGGCGACTATAGCCATGCGATGACGGCTCGCGAGTTCCGCGCGCTCACGCTGCAGGCGTTTGAGGATGTGCAGACCGTTCGCTTCCGCTTTTTCGAAACGCGGATGGCCGGCACCACCCAGTGCATGGCCGATGGGGAGCACGTCTTCATCGGCCCGGACGGCACTGAGCGCCGTGTCGAGCTTCAGTACATGCTCCGCAAGAAGGGGCGACGGTGGTACATCCACTCTATCGATTTGCGCCAGGAGCGGCTTCTCTCCTCGTTGCGTGCTCCAGAGCAGGTGTTGCCCTTGCTTTCGCTCGCGTCTTTCAAGCCGGCGGTGGATCTGGATGAAGAGACGACCGAGGCGCGCGCCTACACTGGCCTGGAAGAGGAGCTGCTGGGGCCGCCGGCGATTCCCGCACCCTCCGGGCCGCGGGTGACCCTGGCAAGCATCACCAGCCAAGTAGCTACCGATGAAGCGACGCCCTATCCGGCTGCCATCGTGGTCGCCTCCGCCGCGCCGGTCGCTGTGCGCCGGCCGGTCGCCGAGAGCGCGATCCGCATCACGTGCGAGAGCAAGCCGGTCCGAATGGCAGCTGTATCTGGCGCTCGAAACCCGGTGAAGGTCGCGACCGTGACGTGCGTGGTGGTCCAGGCCGCGCCGGGGAGCACCCTCGTTCCCGGCTCGCGCCTGACGTGTGATGTGAACGTTCGCTCCACGAAGGATGGTCTCGCCTGGAGCGTGCTTCACCGGGGAGAGACGCGCACTCTCGAGGCGGGCACCATTCCGTGGGCGCAGCTCCAGCCTGCCCGGACAGGCCACCTGCGCGTGGTGGTCGACCGTGTGGCCATGCCCGGTGCTGCGGCTACCCCAGGCGAGCAGCGGCACACTCTCTACAGGAAGAGCGATTGGGACTACCAGGTGGCCCTCGTCGCCTCCCCGAAGCTGGCTTCAAGCCAAACCGCGCGCACCGAACTCCTCGTCGCCCCGAAGACGCGCTAGCCCTCTTGTTACGACCTCGCCATGCGGGGGACGCCTGCAACGCCAGTGCTTCCTCCTTCCGGGTTCGCGCACCAGGCAGACATTCAGGTTTGACCGGGGGCGCGATGGCGCATAATGTAGTGGGGGAAGGAACACAAACCGCAAGAGCTGGATCCCGGAGAGCATGGAGGGGCCGTGAGGGCACGAGGGAGCGGGCGAAGGCGATCACGGCGGATGGTCGGCTGGCCTGCGCCGGTTCGCCCGGCGCGACGCCATGAGGAGCTGGTGTTGGTGAGCCACGCCACCTTCATCATCGGCACGACAACGGCGCTGCTGGCAGGCCTCTTGCTCGGATTGGTCTGGGGTGCCCGCCTGAATCAGGAACGGCGTAGCGTGCGCGCCCGGCCTGGCATCGCGGCAGCTCCCTTGACGAGGGATGTGCAGCCGGGTATAATCTGGACATGCTCGCAAGGAACTGCACGCGGGACGTGATCATCGCCGATGACGTTCGCGTTGCGCGCTCCTGGTGGAACCGTTTTCGCGGCCTGATGCTGGTGCCGGCGCTCGCTGCCGGGAAGGGCCTCTTGATCGAGCGCTGCCGTTCGATCCACACCCACTTCATGCGCTTTCCCATCGATGCCCTCTTCCTCGACCGTGACGGCGTTGTGGTGGCTGCAGTGGAGAGGATGCGCCCATGGCGCATCGGCCGCTACTACCCCCGAGCGTGCGCGGTGCTGGAGTTGCCCGCGGGCACGATTGCTTCGACAGAAACCAGGCCAGGCGACCGCGTCTGCTTCGAGGATGGAGGCGGGCGTGTGGTTTAGAAGCGCCTCGGAGCGGGTATACCGGAAACGGTGCGGCGAAGGCATGCCGAACACTCGAGGAGGGTTCCGATGAGCCAAGTCGACCTGCTGATCAACGTGACCCGGGAGGCGGGAGGGATCCCTGTGATCCGGTTGGAGGGCGAGGTGGATATCTACACCTGTCCTCAACTCAAGGAGACCATCCTGCGCCTGATCGATGACGGGGAATACCACATCATCATCGACATGGAGAAAGTCCCCTACATCGATAGTGCCGGATTGGGGGTGTTGGTGGGAGCGCGCCGGCGCGTCGGAGAGCACGACGGCTCAATCAGTATCGTCAATCCGAATCCCTCCGTGTATAAGGTTCTGGAGATCACGCGCCTGACCAAGATTTTCGAAGTGTACCAAGACAAGGAGGGGGCGTTGACAGCCCTCGGCAGGTAATCCTCCCAAGCGATGGCGGTGAGCGGCGGCGGCAAGGGCGGCAAACCCAAGCCTCTATCCCCTTGTGCCATGCCGGCGGCCGCTCACTATGCCCCCACAGAAGGAACCATGCGCCTTTCTCACCTCATCACTCTCTGCAATCGGATCGCTCCCGAGACGTTGGCCGAGGAGTGGGATCATGTGGGCCTGCAGTGCGGTGATCCGGAGGCGGAGGTCTCCAAGCTGCTCCTTTGCCTCGATCTCACCGATGCGGTTCTCGCCGAAGCGCGCGCCCTGGACGCGGAATGTATCCTCTCGCACCACCCGCTTCTTTTTCGGCCGGTTTTCTCGCTCCGCGAGGATCGCTATCCGGCGCGCCTCCTGGCCGGCCTGATCCGCTCGGGCATCGCCGCCTACGCCATGCACACGAACCTCGATTCAACGCGCCCGGGCACCAGCGATGCCCTCGCCGAAGCTCTGGGGATCGTCGAAACGGAGCCACTCGTGCCCGCGGCTCGCCCCGCCGAAACCGCGCACTACAAGCTGGCCGTCTTTGTGCCCGCCGCCGATGCCGACCGCGTTCGGAAGGCCCTAGGTGACGCCGGCGCGGGTGCTTTGGGCAACTACTCGCATTGCAGCTTCAGCGCGCGCGGGACCGGGTCGTTCCGCCCGCTGGAGGGAGCTCATCCCGCCATCGGGAGTATCGGCACGCAGGAGTATGTGCCGGAGGAGAAGGTCGAAGTGATCGTCCCGAAAGGGATCCTCCCCCGCGTGCTCGACGCGATGCTGGCGGCGCACCCTTATGAAGAGGTGGCCTACGATCTCCTTCCGCTGGGGCCGCCACCTACCGGCGCCGGCCTGGGCCGCTTCGGTCGGATGGAAACGCCTTGCACCGTCGAGGAGCTGGCCGAACGCGCCCGGGCGTGCCTGCCCACGTCTCGCGTGGCCCTCGCAGGAGACCCCGGCCGCCGCGTGGAGCGAGTCGCCGTGTGCGGCGGCGCTGGTGGCGACCTGGTGGATGCCGCCGCAGCCGCGGGCGCGGATCTTCTCTTAACCGGCGATGTGAAACACCACCAGGCGCATCATGCCCTCGAACGGGGTCTCGCGGTGATCGATGCCGGCCATTACGGCACCGAGCGCCCGGTGCTGGATCTCCTGGCGCGCCTCCTCCGAGAGAACGCCGGCGACGCGCTGGAAGTACATCTTTCGCGGGTCTGCACCGATCCCTTCACCTGAGCGACCCAGGCTGGCACCATGGATGTCATCGTCCGCGCTGCCCGTGGGCCGGGGGGGCATATCGCGTGGGCGTAACATCCGGCGCTGCGTGTGTCTTGCGGATTGTCGGATGCGCCTGTTGGCCCGTGCCGGTTGAGCGGCGCGCGATGCCCCTGTCTCCCCGCCGGATAGGGCATCTGCGAGCCCTCGAACACCGCGCGTTCTCGTTTGACTCAACGATCCCCCTATGGTATCATAACCGTCGGTATTATCACCCATGAGGACCAACTGATGAGCATTCTTACTCATATTACCAAATTGATGTTTGATGGGAACGAACGCGAGGTGCGTCGTCTCCAGGGCATCGTCGATCAGGTGAACGCGCTCGAACCTGAATTGCTTGCGCTGTCAGACGATGAGATTCGCGCGCGCGGACCGATGTTCCGGGAGCGCATCCAGGAGTCGCTGGCAAAGCGTTTGACGCCCGAGGAGAGAGAGCAGCAGGGGCCGGAGTATGTGGCGGCCCTCCAAGATGTTTTGACTGACATGCTCCCCGAGGTGTTTGCTACGGTGCGGGAAGCCTCGCGCCGCACCCTTGGAGAGGGGCGCCCGCCGACCGATCCACGCGCTATGCGTCATTTTGACGTCCAGATCATGGGTGGCGTGGTCCTCCATCAGGGGCGTATTGCGGAGATGAAGACGGGTGAGGGGAAGACGCTTGTCGCCACCCTCCCGGTCTGCCTGAATGCCCTGTCTGGAGACGGCGTCCACGTTGCCACGGTGAACGACTACCTGGCAAAGCGCGACGCGCGTTGGAACGGCCCGATCTACCACATGCTGGGTCTTAGCGTTGCCGTGATTCAGTCGGTGCCGCACGAATCCGCCTACCTCTACGATCCGGAGTACGTCTCGGACGATCCGACGATGCACCAGTTGCGCCCCATCACGCGGCGCGAAGCCTACCTGGCGGATATTACCTATGGCACGCATGCCGAGTTCGGGTTTGACTATCTGCGCGACAATCTGGAGTTTGACGAGCAGCGCCTGCGTCAGCGCCCACTCAACTTCGCGATTGTGGACGAGGTGGACTCGATCCTGGTGGACGAGGCGCGCACGCCGCTGATCATCTCTGGCTTCGCTGAGGAGTCGACCGAGCTCTACACGCGCGTGGACCGGGTGGTGCGCAGCCTGACCGCGGAGCGCGACTACACCGTGGACGAGAAGCAGCGCACGGCAACCCTCACCGATGAGGGCGTGGCGCGGGTGGAGCGTGGTCTCGGAATCCAGAACATCGCGGATGACATGCGCGTCCTGGGCATCGTGAACGCATCCCTGAAGGCGCACTATGTCTTCCGCAAGGATATTGACTACGTCGTCTATCAGCATAAGGATGAGTCCGGACGCCGCGGCGAGCAAGAGATCGTCATCGTTGATGAGAATACCGGACGGTTGATGTTCGGTCGCCGCTACTCCGAGGGCCTGCACCAGGCCATCGAGGCCAAGGAGAACGTGCGCGTCCAGCACGAGAGCCAGACGATCGCCACGATCACCTACCAGAACTACTTCCGTATGTACCGCAAGCTGGCCGGTATGACCGGTACGGCGAAGACGGAAGAGGGCGAGTTCCGGAAGATCTACAACCTCGACGTGGTCCAGATCCCGACCAACCGCCCGATGATCCGCATCGATCACCCCGATGTGGTCTACAAGACGGAAGAGGCGAAGTTCCGGGGCTGCGTGGCCGATATCCTGCAGTGCTTCTGCCGCAAGCAGCCGGTGCTCGTCGGAACGCGCACCATCGAGGTCTCGGAGCGCCTGGCCGACCGCCTGTCGGCGGACAATCTCCAGCTCATGGCGATGATCTGGCTCCTGCGCGATCGCGTCTACGGCGACAAGGCGCTGTCCAAGGAAGAGAAAGCCGAAAAGCATGCCTTCCTCAACCGGAAGATCCTCTACTCCGCGGACCGCGCGCGTCTCACTCCGGAAGAGCGGCGCGAGCGCTTCGAGTCGGTGCGCGATCTCTGGCCGATGGCGAAGGAGCTTGGCGTGTCGACCGACGTTCTCTCAGAGGAGAACGTGGACCGGCTCGCGGCGATCCTAGAGGTCCAGAACAAGCGACGCCTGCAGATGGCGCTGACCTACGGCATTCCGCACTCGGTCTTGAACGCGAAGTACCACGAGAAGGAGGCGCAGATCATCGCCGAGGCAGGCCGGGCCGGCGCCGTGACCATCGCGACCAACATGGCCGGGCGCGGTGTGGATATCATCCTGGGCGGCACGCCGGACCCGAACGCCGATGGCTCTGGCCGGCTCCTGCCGACGGATATCCGGGATATGACGGCGCTTGCCAAGAAGCTGCACGCGGCCCGCGACCCGCTGACGCGCTATCTTCAGGGTCGGCTGAGCGCGGAGACGCGGCAGCTGATGGAGATCGACCTCTACGAAGGCGCGATGGCGGCCTCGGAGAAGCTGGAGGCAGCGCTGGTGGAGGAGCTCAATCGGGTGATCCTGGGGCCTTCCATCTATGACCCTCAGCGCTTCCAGCATCTGATGCTCTCGGATGAGGCACGCGAAATGGTGGCGCACGACGGGCCGCTATCGCCCGAGCAGACGGCCTGGCTGAACCGCCGGCTCCTGGAAAGCGCCTTCCCGCGGGAGATTGCGCGGGCCTACTCGCCTGCGGAGGCTGCTCTCGTCCGCGAGGTAGGCGGCCTGCACATCCTGGGTACCGAGCGCCATGAAGCGCGGCGCATCGATAACCAGCTCCGCGGTCGCGCGGGTCGCCAGGGAGACCCCGGGTCGAGCCGCTTCTATCTCTCGCTCGAAGATGAGCTGTGGCGCCTCTTCGGCGACCGTGGGCATGCCCTGCTTGGATCGTGGCCGGAGGAAGAGCCGGTCGAGGCGAAGTTGCTGACCAAGGCGATTGCGCGCGCGCAGAAGAAAGTGGAGGAGCGCAACTTCGGAATCCGCGAGCACACCCTGAAGTACGACGATGTGATGAACGAGCAGCGCCGCGTTATCTACGAGCAGCGCCGGCGCATCCTGCTCGGCGGCCGCGTTTGGAACGGCGTTCACTACCCGCCGGTCGATTTGCGCGCCAACATCATGGAGTCGGCACAAGAGCTGATCGTGGATGCAGTCAACACGCACTGCCCGCCGGAAGTGGCTCCCAACGAGTGGGATATCCCGGGGCTCTACCGATCGCTCCACGATATCTTCGAGGTGTCGCGGTTCCTGCATGAGAGTGATCTCTACGGGAAGGAGCCGAACGAGCTGATTGAGCTGCTCGTGCAGACGGCCGAGCGCGTCTATGCCGAGCGCGAGCAGGTCTTCACGCCCGAGATCGTGCGCGAGCTGGAGCGCAACATCTTCTTGCACGTAGTCAACGAGAAGTGGGTGGCGCACCTCGACGCAATGGATTACCTGCGTGAGGGTATTCACCTGCGCGCCTATGCCCAGGTGGATCCGCTGGTCGCCTACACCAAGGAAGCCTACGAGATGTGGCAGGCGCTTCAGGCGGATATCCGCCAGGATGTGGTCCGCTGGGCGTTCTACGCGCGACCCGCGGTGCAGGTGGTGCAGCAGCCGAAGTACCAGATGGTGGAGAGCGGCAGCACCGACGTCGCGGACGAGCCACAGTCAAAGACGATCCGCAAGAAGAACGGCAAGATCGGGCGCAACGATCCTTGCCCGTGTGGCAGCGGTAAGAAATACAAGCACTGCTGCCTCGGCAAGAACTGATACCTCACAAGTTCCGGCGGGGGCTGGGCGACACCCGGGTGCGGTGCTAAAGCGCCGCGCTGCCTCTCAGCAAAGCCCTTCGGGCTTCCCCTCCCAGCCCTCGCCGCGCCTGGGTGTCCGTGTGTGCGGCCGGGCCTAGCCCGATAGGGCTTCGCTCGCAAGCATCGCGGGGATTGATCTCCCTGCGATGCGGCTGCCGAACCACTTCCCCCGCCCGGTGCCGAACCTACACCCTCCTTGACATGCCCGCTGGCAAGCGCCTATACTACGAGAGATCGTTCCGTCTGCGGGGGAGGAGCCACCCCGTGGGCGGAGTAGGGCTGAGGATGACCAGGGGAAACGCGGGCAATGGGGTTGCAGCTTAGTGGTGTACGGATCTCGGCGGCAGGCAAAGCGGTGCCTCCCAAGGGCTGGGTCTGCCCCCGGCGGACGCTCTCGGAGCATCTGCTTCTCTATGTGCGAAAAGGCACCGGAACGCTTCAGGCTGGCGAGCAGACTCTCGCGTTGCGCGGCAGCCACCTCTGCCTGATCCGTGCTGGCACTCCCCACCTCCTCGGCGCCGATTCCGGCCGGGTGCTGGAGCATTGGTACCTTCACTTTGTGCTTCTGGATGCCCATGGCGCGGCGCTCGCCCCAGAGGCGCTGCGCCTGCCGGAGGCGGTGGTGTTGCCCGCGCGCAGGGCCACGGAACGAGAGTTTCTGCGCTGCGTCCTGTGCGCGGGGGAGCAGGGATGCGTCTCCGCGGCGGGAATGCTCGCATCCTTCTTTACCGTGCTGGAGCAAGTGTTGCAGGAGGGGACCGGGGCGGCCGGGGGGGAGGGCGCGGCCTCGCTCCAAGGCAGAGGAACGCAAGCTCGCCGCTCGGCACAGGTGATGGAAGCCGTCGAGCTGATGATGCGTCACGTCTCCGATGACCTCTCGATGGAGGAGATCGCCGCGCAGGTGGGCATGAGCGCGTCGCATTTCGAGAAGGTGTTTAGACGCTTTACCGGCACCACTCCCTATACCTATTACCTCGGCGTGAAGATGGAGCGGGCC